>JAEEGL014013409.1_pt1 | contig 11608 bp, 7 predicted proteins | sample 9134231 | NCBI WGS metagenome assembly JAEEGL01 (sample SAMN16246548, study PRJNA631951) | gut metagenome | biome: gut microbiome; feature: rumen; material: fiber-attached | host: Bos | place: Iran: Karaj | collected 2018-10 | reverse complement strand
TGAACAATATGCCAGTTTGTCACTTTAGTATTTTTCAATCCTTAGTTTTTTCGCGGGCGTGACGCCCGCGTCCCCAGCAAGGTTCTGCATTGTTCAGGGATTCCCTAACGGCGTTCTGGGTTTAGGGATATCTGTTACCCCCGGCGCTGCCGGGAGCTATGGAAAAGGAACGCCTAAGGAATGTCTGAACAATATGCCAGTTTGTCACTTTAGTATTTTTCAATCCTTAGTTTTTTCGCGGGCGTGACGCCCGCGTCCCCAGCAAGGTTCTGCATTGTTCAGGGATTCCCTAACGGCGTTCTGGGTTTAGGGATACCATTAACCCCCGGCGCTACCGGGAGCTATGGATATGGAACGCCTGACGGCGTTCCGATCCCTCAAAAAACACGCTATTCATCCGTATCATTGTCCGAATCGAACATATTGGCTGCGGATTCATCGTCGGGGGCGTCACTGAACATGGATTCCAGCGTGAAATAGGACTTTTTCGCGTGCGACTCTGCGTAATCGACCGAGCAATACAGGCCGCGTCTGGCCATGACGATTTTCTTGTCTTTTTCGAGTTTTCGGACGTCGCGGCGTACGACTTCGGGGTCGGTGTCGAATGCTTCGAATACTTTGTAGAGGGATTTGAGTGAGAAGATTTCGGGGATTTCGTTTAATATATAGATAATTTTTTCGGCATTGATGACTTTACCCGTTTTTCGGTCTTTTCGAAGTGAATCCTGATTGTCATTCAGTAATTCAATGGCATCGCGCACATCGTCTTCGGTGGCAGTTTCGGTAGGTTCTTCGAATGTTTTGGGGTCTGAAAAATCATAGATATAATCTGTGCAATTCTTGTATTTGCTGATAACGTTTTCAATCATTTCAGCGTTGTCTTTTTTATATTGCTTATAGGCACTCACGAATGCATCAAGTTTGTGTGTGTCCATGTGTTCGGGCGTTAGCACCACGTCGTCTCCGGATTTAATATTGAGCAATTCAAGAAGATATGGATAACAGTCGTCAATGGATAGATTATCCTCGGAGTCGAAGTATTGATTCAGTGCATTGAATTGCCTGACATCCGGCAAGGAAGCCGCATCCTCATCCAAATCGTCATCGATGGATGCAAACAATCGCGCCAGCAATTCATCGACGGCGATGTATGAATCGATCCAGAACCAGATGTTGCCCGAATGCAAATCGTTGCGCAGATCAGGGTCGATTTCGGGATCGAAGAGCGAAGCATCTTTGGGGATGGATTCATCTCTGGTTTCCCAGGCATTCTGCATACATTTTAACTGATACTTGATCATATCAGGATTTGTATACCGTGACTGAATGATAAAAGGTCCGATTGGCATACCGTGTTCATCGCTGTTTGAAACGATGCAGATTTCGCTATCGCGGTATAATTGAACCAACAAAATATAGAGCTGCCAGTCTGTCATGCCGAACACATATCGCATCAGTCGCCTGAGATCTTCGAAATACAGCTTTTGTTCGGTAACCAGAATAAGCTGCATCATTTCGGTGATGGATGATGTATAAAACGCACGGCATTTATACAAATTACCGATTCTGCCGATGATGGAAGCCGGCGTTCTGAGCAGTTTTCCAACTTTTGAGGACAATTCGTTTTCGATCGTCCAGGGCGCTTTGAGTTTGCCCTTTTTATCGACAAGGCTGGGATCCGGGTCTTTGAAGCCAACCATTTTATTGCCAAAATTGCCAAGCCAGACAGCCTGAACCCATGACAGGTAAAGTTCTTCGGTGACCATTTCGACGACAGGCGGCGTGAGCGACTGCAGATAATACCCGAACAGTTTATTTACCTTTGATTCATTGATTTCCGTTATCGTTTTGTTTTTCCTGGATTTCGTCATGGTCTTGCTCCCTATGGAAAAGCCGAGGAACACCGGTATGGCGTTCGTGGTGAAATTTATGCGCAAATTTCGATGCATGCAAACTGATCATTTGACGTGATCTTTTGAGGGGTTTGTGGTGGCGAAATTATGCGTATTTGAGATGGGAACACGGTGAAGCGGGAAAACGTGATGGCGCGGCGTATTGCCGCAGGCGATAGACGCGCCCGCAATGCGTATGGGCGTGAGCCCATAGCATGCGCACAAAAAAAACATCACAGGAATGCGCAGAATGTAACATTTTGATTACCATTTGGCGCACAAAGTCGCTATAATGAGTACGTTTGGCTTTTGTGCCGGAGTTTGAAAATTGTGGAGGTGTTTTTATGTCAAAGAAGAGATTGCTGAGCATTGTACTGGCTTTTGCGGCAACGACAATGTATGCGTGTGGTGAGGATAGTACATCCAGTGTCTCAGGTAGTCACAGTGGGCCGTCAACGCAAGATCCGGTAGGCACCGGCGATCCCGAGCACCCGAGTACCGGCGATCCCGAGCACCCGAGCACCGGCGATCCCGAGCACCCGAGCACCGGCGATTCGCATAGTTGCGAGAAAGCGGATTTGCAGACATCACATGAACATTGCGGCAGCTGTAACCATGCTTGCGGCGAGAATGAGTCGTGTGAGGGCGGGACATGCAAGTGCAGTTATGGATTTTTTGACTGTGACGAAGATGGCTCGTGCGAAACATACGGCGAGTGTCTTTGCAAGCCAGGCACGAAGCATGAGTGTTATTTTGGATCGTTTAAGACGAAGAATGTGGGAAATTGCAAGGCAGGCACGTCGGAATGTCTTGTTGCACCCGGAGGCGGTGTGTATTGGGATGATATGAACTGCGAGGGTCAGGTGCTTCCAAGTTACGACTATCTTTGTGATCCGATGCGTCCCAATCAGGATTTGGACTGTGATGGCAATGCCGATGCGATTCAGGATGCGGATGGCGATGGTTATTCGATATGTAATTCGAGTGGCAATGCGATTTGGGATTGTTGTGATAATGCCCAGATGTGCCAGACCAACCGTCCGGACTTGATTAATCCCGGACGTTCGGATTGTTATGGCAACAAGCTTGATGACAATTGCAGTGGCGTGGCGGATGAAAATCCGACTTTAACGTGTGGATCGGGCGATTCAGTCGTTGAGGCAGATTGCAAGATTAAGAATCGCAGCTGTAGCTCTTTGAGTGGCTGGCAGTATGGTTCGACGAAAAATGTTTCTACGGGTGGTGCGCTTGCATTGGCCAAGGCATTCGACGCCTGTATGAACATCGTGACCGAAGACTCGGGCGAGGCAGGAATTATAGAGTATGAAATCACGCCGTCCAGTGATTACAATATAGGATTGGATCCGCGCCAGTTCAACATCAAAGACGGTATGTACGATGAGAGCGGTAATAAGCTGATTACGCCGCGCGTTGGTGATACGTTTGTGATTTTGTCTTCGGGTATTGCGGGAGATTCCAAAACCGAGCTCAAGGCACATGGTCTTGAAGACGTGAGTATGTCCCTTGGCGGATCGATACCTGAGCCATATCGAACTGCGCATCACAACAATCTTCAGACGCATCCGCTGTGTGCATCCGGTGGCGCAGATATTTATGATACCGTCAGATTGCATCTGAAAATGCGCGCTCCGAAAAATGCCAAGGGCATCAGCTTCGATTTTCGCTTTTTCTCCCGCGAATATCCCTACTACGTTTGCTCTCAGTATAACGATTTCTTCCTCGCCTTGCTTACAGATGCCTCCGGACGTCCAATCGTGAACAGCGGCAGCGATGCAGATGGCAACATATCATTTGATCGCACGGGCAACCCGATTTCGGTGAATAATGCGTTCTTTACGACGTGTGCACCGTCTCCGTGCAACGGCAACTTTAAGAAACCAATGAACGACAAATGCCCAGCAATGCTGTCGTGTAATTCGAATACAGGTACATGCGGCGGGAATCTATGTACGGATGGCATGGATGAATTGGCGGCATATTATCCGCAGTTCTATTCGGGAGGTGCAGATAATGCCCAAAATAAGCGTGGCGGCGGTACCGCCTGGCTTACGACCAAAGCGCCTGTCAATCCCGGCGAAGTATTCAATCTCGATTTCTACATTTGGGATACGGGCGATCTTCGTTTCGATTCTTCCGTGATTCTCGACAATTTCCAGTGGAGCTGTGAAGAAACGACCAATGAGACAGACTTCGCAGGTCCGATAGAGGGCGTGAATTAATATCGTATTACAATGCGTTTGAAGTATCTATTGGGAATTGTTTGGATTTGCGCAGGATGTGCCGGATCGGTTTCAGAACAACAAGTCAATACGACAACTGAAACCGGTCTGATGCGTAACGATGTGACGCAGGATAGCGTTGTATCTCAATCCTCCGCTGATGGTGTTGTACAGAAAGATTCGCAGCCGGATGAAGAAAATATACAGATTCCGGTGAATCAAGAAATTGAAGCCATTCAGGCAGAATCTAAGCCTGAAGATTCTATACAGACGCCTGAGATTTCTGAAGACTCGAACCCGTCCGCGAATCCGTTGGAACCAGAGCAAACAGACTCAGGGACTGGGCAGACGAACAATGCTGTATCGGCGGTGGAAAAAGAGGCCGAATCGGGTTCATCGAAAACAAGTGGCGGAGAATCGAATGCTGCGCCGCTTGTTCGTGCCAATCCCAGTGCCGATGCGATAAAGAAACTGCATACAAATGCCGAATGGTTTGAACCAGCTTCGTCGGATAAATGGTATAAACAGGCAGAGCAAAAGGCGAACAAGACTTATCTCGCGGAATATTTAAAGCTGATCGGCTATAAGCTTCCGAATCATGCCTATGCATTGATTGCGCCGATCCAGGTTCAAAATAACAAGCTGATGATGCAGTATTATTCATACAATAATACGGCATTTGAATATTCGATGACGCCCGACGGTGAGGAGAATTACTGGCCGGCATCGACTGTAAAATTGGCTGCATGTGTGATGGCATTGCTTAAAATGCATGAATATGGTGCGAGCAGCCAGGCTGTCGTGAATTATACAAATGTCGAAGGTACGTACAATAATACTGTAGAAAAGCTCTGCCGCGAAGCCATAATTCCGAGCAATAATGCGTCGTATAATCGTCTGATGGAAATTGCCGGTTTTGATGAGATCAATGATCATTATCTGCCGAAAGTGTTTCATTTTCCGAAAATGATATTGCAGCGCAGATATGTGAGGCGGCATCCGGATGATAGTTTGCGGATTTCACCGGAAATAAAATATACAGAGGGTAGTGTGACGGGTACGATCCCGGAACGCCACAGCTCCGGAAAAATGCGAGAACAGTGTCCGAGAGAATCCAATTGCACGACACTGGCAGAATTGGCAGAAGTGATGTTTCGAACCGTTTTGCACGAGGAATTGCCGAAAGAACGCCGTTTGGATCTTCCCGTTGCTGAGATCGATCGCGTGCGCGATGCGCTGAAAAAAGCGCCATCCTGTATTGGAGATGGGGTATCTGTGGCGATGGGAAAAAGCGCTATTGTATATAATAAAGGCGGTAAAGTGACGGCAGATGACAGACTGGAAGTGGCTGTCGTATCTTCGCCAGATAAAAAAGAGCGCTATTTGATTGCACTTTCGATGCCCTATTATGTAGGCGTTGAGCGCGAAACCAATCGTCTGGCGATGTATTTGATTGAAGCGATGCAGGAAAGAAATGCACGTGATTAATCATTGATTGAGTGTAACGGTTGATTTCCTATGACAACAAAAAAAAACATACCAACGCATATCGAAGTGCGCGGTGCGCGCATGCATAATCTCAAGAATATAGATGTCGATATTCCACTGGGCAAAATCGTAGGGATCGCGGGCGTATCTGGATCAGGGAAATCCTCATTGGCCCTGGGTGTTCTTTATGCCGAAGGTTCCCGCCGATATCTCGAATCGCTTTCGACCTATACCCGCCGCCGCATGACACAGGCTTCGCGTGCACTTGTCGATGATGTCTGTTATGTGCCGGCAGCTCTGGCGCTGCACCAAAGACCTGGCGTTCCCGGCATTCGCAGTACATTTGGTACGATGACGGAACTATTAAACAGCCTTCGCCTGATGTTTTCGAGGCTTGCGAGTCATCGTTGTCCCAATGGGCATTATCTGGATCCGAGCATGGATGTTGCGGCTGAACGCGAGCAGATCTGCCCGGAATGCGGTGTACATTTTTATGGTCCGGGTGCAGAGGAACTCGCCTTTAACAGTACCGGCGCATGTCCGCATTGCGAAGGCACAGGCGTGGTGCGGACTGTAGATGAATCGACGCTCGTTCCTGACGATTCTTTGAGCATTGATGATGGCGCGGTTTTGCCCTGGCAAACCCTGATGTGGTCGCTGATGAAGGATATTGCGCGCGAAATGGGCGTGCGGACTGATGTGCCCTTTTGTAAACTTACGAAAAAAGAGCGCGATATTGTATTTCATGGTCCAGCCAAAAAAGTACATATTTTATATCACAATGAGAAGACCAATACAGCCGGTGAAATGGATTTTACATATTATAATGCGGTGTATACAGTAGAAAATGTGCTTGCAAAGGTTAAAGATGAAAAGGGGATGAAGCGCGTCGAGAAGTTTCTGATGCAATGTGCTTGTCCGCATTGCCATGGAACGCGACTTTCGGAAGCAGCCCGTGCGCCCAAAGTACGCGGCATTTCATTGGATCAGGCATGTGAGAAGACGCTTGCTGATTTAATAGATTGGGTGAGCGGTGTTCCAGAATCACTGCCCAAACCGATGCAGCCAATGGCGCGCAATATCTGTGAATCGTTTCTGGATACGGCCAAAAGGCTTGTTGATCTTGGATTATCCTATCTAACGCTCGATCGTGCGGCTTCGACGCTTTCAACTGGTGAGCGCCAGCGTACGCAGCTTGCTCGCGCGGTGCGCAATCGTACAACCGGGGTTTTATATGTTCTCGACGAGCCGTCGATAGGTCTGCATCCATCGAATCTCGAAGGATTGACAGGTGTGATGGATGATTTGGTAGCCGACGGGAATTCTGTCGTTCTGGTCGATCACGATTCGCAGGTTTTATCACATGCAGACTGGATAATCGAACTGGGTCCACAGGCTGGTGCTGGTGGCGGCAACGTCATTGCCGAAGGCAATGTATCTTCCGTTATTAAAAATATGCATTCGATGATCGGGCCATTTTTAAAAGGCAATCATACCTCGCAGATCCTCGACAGAATTAAAAAAAGAGATCTGTTTAAAAATGGAAAAATTGTATTATCGACATCGCAAATACATACCGTTAAGCCACTTGATGTCTGTTTTCCAAAAGGCCGAATGACGGTTGTTACCGGTGTTTCCGGTTCCGGCAAAACGACGCTGATTCTGGAGAGCCTGATTCCTGCGCTCGAAGCGATGATTTCCGGTCGCAAGCTGCCCGCACACATTAAAAGTATACAAGCCGATAATATTGCACATGTTAAATTGATAGATGCCACGCCGATTGGTATCAATGTGCGCTCAACAGTAGCGACTTATGCGAATGTTCACGATGAACTTCGAAAAATATATGCGAAAACGCCCGATGCCAGAAAAAATAAACTGAAAGCTGGTGATTTTTCGTACAATACTGGTGATTTGCGTTGTCCGACATGCGATGGCACAGGCGTTATCAGCCTGGATGTACAATTTCTTCCCGATGTCGATATCCCTTGTCCGGATTGTCGTGGCTCTCGCTATGGTCGTTTGGCATGGTCTGTAAAGCGCGTGCGCAAAGACGGCATTTCGTGTTCGCTGCCGGAGCTGATGGATATGAGTATTGATGAGGCGCTGGCGATTAGCGATGATCTATCACTTGTGAGCCGACGCATGGCGGTTTTGCATGAACTTGGTCTTGGTTATCTGACGCTTGGCGAGGAAACGCCGAGTTTATCGGGTGGTGAGGCGCAGCGCCTGAAGCTGGCCAGTGAAATGGGACGCGGTCAGGCTGATTCTATATTTGTATTCGATGAGCCAACGATTGGCCTGCATCCGCTGGATGTGAAATCGCTGCTTGGCGTATTTAAACGGCTAATCGATAAGGGCGCGACGGTTATTGTTATTGAACATGATCTCGATGTGATTCGCAATGCCGATTATATCATTGATATGGGCCCGGGTGGTGGTGAAATGGGCGGAACAATTGTTGCCTCTGGAACACCGGAAGATATAAAGAATACGATAGAAAGCGTGACTGGAAAATATATTTGATGTTTGTATTGTTGCCCGGCTATTGGCCTTTGGCCAATACGCCGTGCCGCGCCTGCTATTGGCCATTGGCCAATACGCCGGCGCATTTTTATTCATCCAGATCCAAACCACGTTTGTGCGCTTCTGCCATCAAATACAGCACTGGCCAGTCGAATATATATGGTTTGTCTTCGAAAAGCATCTCGGCTACCAGCCGTTTTCGCCATTTGCCGCATACAGGCTTGTGATGCAAAGATTGAAAAATATGCGCATCACTCCGGCATCCGCATGCACACAGATGTACAAATGGACATGAACGGCAGGGTTCCTGCGCCATAGGTAATGGCGTTTTTTCGCGTCGATCGACAATCGTTTGCAGTCCTTCGGATATATGGCCAATTGGCTCGACCAGTCTAAAGCACGAAAAAACAGCGCCATCACTTTGTATACATAAATAGTGATTGTCAATGCATGCGCATCCTTTGCGTCGATAGGTGACCGGAGATTGCTTTTCTATTTGTATACAAGTGCCGCCCTCAAAAACGAGATCATCAAGTGCGGCTTCTTCAGCATCCGATGAGGGATAGACGAGATGTCCTTTTTCGCGGCCTCCGGAATACATCTTGGCAAAATAGAGATCGACTTTATCCGGAATAGAACGACGAAATGCAGGAAACGATCGGACATTGGCATCTGAATCCGGTGCGCTGAGCGGAATATCGAGATGTGGCAATGCATCGGCAGCATCCAGTTTCTTCAAAACCGCTATGGCATCATCATAACAATCTTTTCCCGATAGCCGGTTGCATACATCCCTGTCCATTGCAGACATGCTCATGCGCAGCTGATGGCCGTCGTGGACGAATTGTACAATTTTTCTGAACAATTCATCGTTATCTTTTAACAGCAGAAGATTGCTGAGCAATCCGACATTTTTCGATCGTTCTGCCGCATAATCGATCACTTCAAATACCCACGGTACAAGCAATGGCTCACCGCCGGTAAATGATATTCTGGCATTTGGATATATTGCCAGGGCTTCGTCGATGGTACGTTTGACTTCGTCTGGCGTGAGTTCTTTGGGCCTCGGTTTTCCTGCGTGTACGGCACAATAGATACAATGCAGATTACAGGCTCGGGTGATCTGGAACTGCAATAATGGCGGTTCAGAATCGTATGGTCTTGGATCGCCAAAGAAACCGTGTTTATCGAGACGATCCAACAGTTCTGATGATAATTCTGTACAATCCCCACCGTGAACGCAATGATCCATCGATTGGATTTCGTTCGGTAAAATGGCGCAGTACAGGCCATAGGATGGCGAAACGAGCAATGCGCCTTTTTGCGTGGGGATCAGGGTGCAATCGATTGGAATTGGCATCAATTAACTAACCATCGCAGCATTTGCTTCCAAAACAGGTGGGTACAGGTTCGCCCGGCGGTGGACATGGTTTTGAACAATCACATTTGCCCATGGGACGGGGTTTGTCTTTGACGCTGTCTTTGTCTGCTTTATCTTTGTTATCATGCATAAGCGTTTTTCCAACTTCCCTGGGCGGCGGGAGCGGCTCTTTGAGTTCTGGCGGCGGCAATGGTGCCTCAAGTTCTTCCGGGGGCAATGGTGGTTCGCCCATGACTTCGGGATGCGGAATGGGTTCGGGGGGCGCAGGTATACCAACCACGTCCGGGTGATCTTTGATGCTTACAACATCTCCCATCGGCTGCGGGTGTGCGATAGGCGGTTCAGGCGGTACTGGAATGATAATGTCGATATCTTCTTCTTTGGGTTGGTCCGGAACCGCATTGTTATCGGCAAGGTTGGGATCTTGCTGGTCGGTTTCTGCTATATCCACATCGCCACCCAAGGGTTCTACATCGACATGTTTTGGGCTGCACGAGATTGCAGTTGACATCACCAGAGCAGCAGCGCTAGCCAGCATCGCATTTTTAGAAAATCTGGAAACTCTGGACGGCGCATTATTGAGATGACGGATGTTCTTTATATCTATCCGATGATTTTGGTTTTCACCAATCCACAGAATATCATGGTTAAACAGCATCAGCGGATGATTGGGGGCGCACCGGCGTTTTCGGCCATATCGCTCAATCGTCAGCGCCGTTTGTCCATTTGTATGAATCATGAGTTCATCATGATCGTTCAGTGACAGCACGATATTTTCCATTTCGTCGCATTGTATCTGGCACAGGTGGCTCAGAGCGACGTTGGGCTTATCGTTGGTTAATGGCGTGGAGTCAAAGGATTTGCCGTGATAATCAAAAGAAATGATATACATGATTTGGCTCCTTATGAGGTGCGGGGATACTTATCTGCTGTGGGTTTGAGGGGGTCGGCGCGTATTTGCGCAGCAAATAGCGCCGCAGGGGGAGACTTCCACCTAAAGAAGTGTTAAATATTCTGCAGCTGATCCAAAGTGTATGGGCGAGTATCGCATTTGTTGATATCGCCGGAAGTGAGGCCGCGTTTGAGCCATTTCATGCGCATTTGCGATGAGCCGTGGCCGAAATTTTCGCGTCGTTTGACGCCGAGTTTATCGTCGCCGACGGCGGCAGCGGCTTTGATACCTTTTTCGATATCGGCATCGGAGATGGATTTATATTTTTTGCCTTCGTGATGGGCCCAGACACCGGCGTAGCAATCGGCCTGGAGTTCGGTCTGTACGGAGATGAGATTGGCATCGGTTTCTTTGCCGGATTTGCGCAGCATTTGTTCCTGCGAGCCGTATTTGACGAGGTCACCGAGATCATTCTGGACGTGGTGTCCGACTTCGTGTGCGATGACGTATGCGTAAGCGAAATCGCCGCCGGCACCGAGGGTTTTGGACATATCGGCCAGGAAGTTCAGGTCGATGTAGACGCTTTTGTCGGCGGAGCAATAGAAGGGACCGGCGTTATAATCGGCGTGTCCGCATCCCGTATCGACGGCGTTAGAGAACAGGGTGAGGGATGGCTCGTGGTATTGCAGGTTATTCGTTTTAAACACCTGGTGCCAGACGTCTTCGGTACTTGCGAGGATGACAGAGACGAATTTTTTGAGTTCGCCTTCGTTTTTGAATTCACCGGTTTGATAGGCATAGCCTTTGGTATTGCTGTCGGCGGCCTGGGCATCCAGCTGGCACTCGGTACCTACGCATTGCTGGGGTTGAGCCTGCTGCTGAGCCAGTTGTGGTGCGACATTCTGGCCGGTGAGCAAATAGATGAGCAGCGCGATAACGGCCACACCACCGCCACCTGCGGCTGCGGCTTTCTTGGATACGCCGCCGCGGTTGTCCTTGATATTCGAACTTTCTCTTCTGCCTTCGACTTTCATTTTGATCCTTCTTAAATGCAAATAAAAAGCGTTCCCCCGGCCCACTTTTTAACGCCAGGATAAAAATGTTTCAAGCGCAGAAATGGAGAATACCCAGCAGCGTATGACAATTCAGCCTTTGGGCATGAACGCCGTCGGCGTTCAATATGAATAAC
>JAEEGL013841667.1_pt1 | contig 11608 bp, 12 predicted proteins | sample 9134231 | NCBI WGS metagenome assembly JAEEGL01 (sample SAMN16246548, study PRJNA631951) | gut metagenome | biome: gut microbiome; feature: rumen; material: fiber-attached | host: Bos | place: Iran: Karaj | collected 2018-10 | reverse complement strand
GTTCCTTAGATTCAACGGTGTGTCCTTCGTATCTTCCCTGAGCTGTATCGTAGTTAAGAAGGTGAGCAAGCATTTTGGGGCTTGTGAGGTCGTTGATAGCAACAACTTCGTATCCTTCTGCTCCGAACATCTGACGGAATGCGAGACGTCCGATTCTGCCGAATCCGTTAATAGCAACTTTTACTGACATTATGTAATCCTCCAAAAATAAAATCTAAATGGTATAATCCCACTTGGTTATTTTACATTATTTTCGATAACATTACAAGAGATTTTTGCAATTATGCGCATGTACACTAACGAAAAAACACCACAACTTGTGGCGTTTTTTGTGCGAAATATTATTAGTCGGAAATATAAGGAAGAAGTGCAACGTGGCGAGCACGCTTGATAGCTACTGTGAGCTGTCTCTGGTGTCTAGCGCATGTGCCGGAAATTCTTCTTGGAAGAATCTTCGCTCTTTCGGAGATGCACTTTCTGAGTCTGAGTGTGTCCTTATAATCGATATGATCTATTCCGTCTGTGCAGAACATGCAAACTTTCTTTCTTCTCTGTCTGAGAGGACGCTGAGCACTTCTCTGCTGAGCAGATGCGGAACCTTCTGTTCTTTCTGTTTCTTTTGCAGGAGCAGTCTCTTCAACTACTGCTTCGTTTCTTTCTGTATCCATTACTATTTAATCCTCCAAGTTATCTTTACAATCAAAATGGTAATTCATCTTCGGTTACGTCATCGAATGCCGGTGCTGTCTGATTCTGGTATGCATTGTTGTCGTTAAGCATGCCATATTCTTCAGGAACTGAATCATTGTTAACAGGTGTTGCAGGAGCCGAATATCCGGATTCGCTCTTGGAATCAACGAAATAAGCTTCATCAGCAACAACTTCCGTTACATATCTTTTTTGTCCTGATTGATCCGTATAATTGCGGACCTGAATAGAGCCGGACAAACAAATCGAACTGCCTTTATGGAAATATCTGCTTATAAATTCCGCAGTAGATCTCCATGCCACTACATTGATGAAATCAGCCTGTGGCTGCTCTGTGTCTCTGTTGCCGAATCTTCTGTTTACGGCAACTGTTAATCTGACTACCGGAACCTGGGAATTGGTTGTTCTAAGTTCAGGTTCAGCGGTAAGTCTTCCGCCGATTATTACTTTATTTAAATTAAAGTTAGCCATAGAATCCTCCCTCGGTTTCATTGGATAGTCTTATTCTGCTGCTTCCTCTGCTGTTTCTTCTGCTGCTTCTTTGACAGCTTCAACTACAGGCTCTGCTGCAGTAACTTCTTCCTCTTCCGCTTCAATAACAGCGGGTGCGGTTTTTACTGTCCCTGCAGATTTTTTGGTGTCTTCATGACGAATAACTATCGAACGGAGAATACCTTCGGTTATACCGAATATTCTTTCAAGTTCACTTGGCAGACTGCTTTCGCTCTTGAAATTGATAAGAACGTAATATCCTTCAGGTTTGTCGTTGATAGGATATGCGAGTTTTCTTTTGCCCCATTCATTTGTGTCTTCAATCTCACCGCCATTGGAAGTAATAAGCTTAGTGAATTTTTCCACCATAGCCTTGTTTGCTTCCTCTGTCAGGTCAGGGTCGATAATGAAAAGGGTTTCGTATGAATTGATGATTTTTTCCATATTTTTACCTCCCTATGGACATCAGACCGTCGTTAAAGATTTCGACGGCAGAGAGACGGGCTCATCAGCCCGTTCCGAGTGATAATATCACAAGTCTGACTAAAAGTCAACAAAATTTTTCTCTTTAATTCTTTTCCGGCAATTCTTCTTTGCGTTTGTTCTTCACATGCCTGATTATACCGATGATCGATGATACAAGCGCAATAGTCTCATTGAATACGCCGGGAACCGATCTCGCAAAAATGTTATATACAAGAACAAGTGGGGATGTTACGAGAATGCTTTTCCTCATGAATTGAGCATCCGGTACTGCAAAACAAATCGTATTAACCGCAAGTCCCACAATGAACAAAATGGAATACCAGTCTGTCCAGGCGAAAATCCCGGCGATTACCATTGCTACGGCAAGTATTATGGGAACACCCCATCCCAGTTTTGCTATGTATTTGTTCCATTTATTGTAAAACAGTATATTTCTTACAACTGCTATTAAATTTATGACAGCTCCTGTAAATTCTCCGAGAATGAAGTAACCTATCGCAAATATCGTTGAGGAGATGACCTGAAGCATCAGTATTCTTTTCTGAGAAGACGCCTGAAAAGAAATAAATGTGATAATGACAGCGATTAGCCCCAGGCCCTGGGCAATCATCGCATTGCTGTCATTTAATATCGAAAGGAACTAATCTTTTATTACCTGCATGGTTCCCTCTTAATAAATATTTTTCTTATTCTTTCAAGTGTGCTCTCTTCGATTCCTTTTGTCATGAGCCACTTTTTGGCTTTTTCCGCTTTGCTGTCTCCGTTATATCTGTCCAGTTTTTCGAAGTACCATGAATTGAATTCTCTGTCCGGATCCCTTTTCCCGCTTGGAGAGAAATTAGTAAACAGATAGTCCAGAAGCATGTCGTCATAGCTTACTCCGCAAAGTGAGAGAAGAGCAAATGTCATGATTCCGGTTCTGTCTGACCCGAGAAAACAGTGAAGATAAACAGGTTTTTTATCTGCGTTTTTTATAAGTTCAAACACTTTTCTGTACTCTTCTTCGTATTCTTCGAATCTCACAGGTTCAGTGAATGAATCGATAGGAAAATTGTAAAATTCTATTCCGTCTATTACCGGTCCACTGCTGATTCCCGCCTCAAGCATGTCTATCTCAACCTTGATACCCAAATCCTTCAGCTGTTTTATTCCGATTTCGCTTATATCACTGACTCTGCCTCCGCGAAAATACCGGCCTTCAATGATCCTTCCGCCGCTAACAAGAGATGAACCGTAGCCACCTACATCTCTTACATTGACTACTCCGTCTATTTTCAGATTTCTGAGTCTGTCCGTGGTTATCTTAACTTCATGAATCGGACTGTTATTTATAGTGTCAAGACTGCTTCCGGCTCTCCAAAAAAAGCGTTCTCCGAGCCTGAAATTATAAAGCTCAAGTTTGTTTTCTTTCAGTCCTTCGAACACTGTTGGATTTGAAAACGTTTCATCATCCGATTTTTCCAAAACATAAGAACATTTATCTTTACAGATTTTTTCATCTGTTTCAGACGAGAAATCACAGACATAAGGTCTCGGGGCAGACAGTTCATCATCCGAATCCGCATAATCAAAAATATTTTCAGGCCTGTCGTTCAGGTATTTCTGTTGTAGATCGGTATGAAAGTCAAATTCGGTTACCGATACGATTTTTCCATGCATATCCCACTATTCCTCAATGTATATTTTTCTCTCTTGAACCAGCATTTCATCAATGATTGCCTCATATTCGCTCTTAAGTATCGAGCACACCCCTACTGAAACATACCTTCCTTTGTTAAGCAGAGACTCGCGCATTATTCCTTCATGTTTCATTCTCAGTTTCTGCATCACTCTCAGGCTTCTGTCATTTCCGACTATATATCTTGCTTCGATTCTGTTCAGCTTCAGGACTTCAAACCCGAATTTAATCACTTCGGCAGCTGCTTCGACTGCAAATCCATTTCCCCAGTAACGGTCATTGAGCACGTATCCTATTTCTGCAGCATTGTCGTCATAATAAAACTTTGTAAATCCCGCTGTTCCTATCATCTTTTGCTGCTCTTTAAGCACAACAGCCCAATCATAGAATTCTCCTGCTCTGTACCTGCTCTGCAGATATGTTAAATACCTGTATGTATATCCGAGGCTTTCATGAGGGCTCCAGAGAAGATAACGGCTCACTTCTTCTCTTGATGCATATTCGTGCATGTCCGCACTATCAGTTTTTTGCATTTTTCTGAGGAGAAGCCTTTTTGTATATAATTCAGGAGGAGATTTGAATATTCTGTTAACTGTATCTCTGTCCATTGTTTTTAGCTCCTCGATGCATTTTTCGATTGCTATTATACTACCGCAGTCACCTTCAGACAAGAATTATTTTTGTAGTGATATTAACAATTTTATGTTGTTTTTGCTTTTTCACTATGATAGACTTAATATATCTGAATATAGCGAGGTCCAATCATGTCTGATCGTGATTCAAAAAGGCCCGGCTACTCTCTTGATGAAATAGAAGAAATGGAATCAAGAGAACTAGAAGAAGCGGCAAAAAAAGAAAAAAAATCCAAATTCAATATATTCAACAGACTGAGCAAAGACGGCAAGGGAGTTGAAAAAGATGAGATAGACATTTCTGATGATCCGAAACTCATCAACTTTTTTAAGCTTGTAGGCAGAAAAATCAACCAACTGCTTACCGTAAATCTCTATTATATCTTTTTCAATTTTCCTGTATTTTTCCTGCTCATTTCCTCAACGGGTTATTTTTCAACACATGTTTCAGCGCCTGTATACACGGTTTTCGGCCCTTTAAACGGAATCATGCAGTATTCAGAATCAAGAGCGGCCGTTTCCGCTCTTTGGTCTGTTTTTGCTAAAAGGCAAAACATAAACCTGCGGTCTCCTATCGATTATATTTTTCTGGGGCTGGGTCTTCTTTTAATAATAACGTACGGACCCGTGCGAGTTGGCCTTACATATCTTCTCAGAAACATGTTCAGAGGAGAACCTGTTTTCATGTGGCATGATTTCAAGTATGCCATTAAAAGAAACATTAAGCAGGCCCTGATTTACGGTGTCCTGGACGTCCTCATCATTTTCCTGCTCGGATATGACCTGTTCTTCTTTAACATAAATTACAATGTGTCGATGATGATGAGCATTATGTTTTTTATGAGTCTATTTCTTGCAGTTCTGTACCTGCTCATGCGACAATACATTTATTTGATGCTTGTTACATTCGAATTGTCAATACCAAAGATGTTCAAGAACGGTCTGTATTTCTCTGTATTGGGAATCAAAAGAAACCTAATGTATCTGCTTGGGACAGCCATCATGGTTTTAATAGAAATATTCTTCATGCATGTTTATGTTCCGATTGCAGTTATAATACCATTCATTCTCATGCCGTCAATCAACATGATTATGGGCGTTTATGCCGCATACCCGAAGATAAAAGAAATAATGATCGATCCGTATTATGAAAAAAACGACGTAATACCTGAAGACGAAAACGCAAAGAATACTGAGGCAACAGAATAGAACAAACAAAAAAGCCGTGGAGTCAAGATGTAAATCATCTTTCCACGGCATGTTTTGTCGAAACAGGCTCATGATCAGTCTGCGTATACGCTTACCTGACGTCTTCCATTAGCTATGTTTTCAAATTTAACTTTTCCGTCAACAAGTGCAAACAGAGTATCGTCATGTCCACGACCGACATTGTTGCCAGGGTGAATATGTGTACCACGCTGTCTTAAAATAATGTTGCCGGCAAGAACTGCCTGACCGTCAGCTCTCTTTACACCAAGTCTCTTGGACTCGCTGTCGCGTCCGTTCTTTGTAGAACCAACACCTTTTTTATGCGCAAAAAACTGTAAACTGATTCTAATCATCGTTAATTCCTCCATTAATTATTAATTCAACTAATTCTCGTTGATCACTTCAACTTCAAGGAAATCATAATATTCTTCGGTTAAGTCCTGTATTTGAAGGAAGTATCCCCTGAACAGTCCCTCAACCGCAAAACGCTTTTTCTCATCCGGTTCTTCTTCCGGCAATGCAGATTTGCACTTGAGAGTAATGGCTGCATCTGTGTCATCGATAACATAATCGGTGCTGCATCCATATGCAACCTCGATCGTATTGAGTATCAGCATCGTCATTGCTGACAAAGCCGCGCACAAGATATCATCTCCATTATCCGCAAATCCGGTATGGCCGGTTTCCTTAAAGCCCCAGAAATATCCGTTTTTTGTATAAAATGTGATCTTTGTCACTTCAGACTCCCTGCAGCCACGTGATTCTTTGCCTTAAAGAGCTATTGAATCGATCTGAACCTTTGTATAAGGCTGTCTGTGACCGATTTTTCTTTTTTCGTTCTTTTTGGGCTTATAGGTCATAACGTAGATCTTTTTGCCTTTACCGTTTTTCACAACTGTTGCTGATACGGTAGCACCCTCGATTGTGGGTTTTCCGGATTTGAATCCGTTATCGGAAGACACAGCAAGCACTTTGTCAAAGACAACCTTGTCGCCCTCTTCCGCATTGAGTTTTTCTACGAAGATAACGTCACCTTCGTTAACCTTGTACTGCTTTCCGCCTGTTTCTATTACTGCAAACATTCGAAAAACACCTCACTTTCATTTGTGAACTCGCTGAGTGAGGTAAGCTTAGCTTTTGAGAACCCCACAACATGCGGCATTTTGTATTCTACCACCAAATTTTTTCTCTGTCAATAATTATTTCAAAATATTTCTTATATCAATTTTGTGGCTTTTCACAAATGTCTTTCACAAGACTATCGCCCTGCACCTGGCTTTCAATATCACACCAATCCTCCTGCACTATATGCATCCTGCCGGATTATTATAAGATTAAATATTCACTCAAGAATAATGTAATTGTAAAGAAGTAACTGATGTGCTAAAATTATCACGAGACATTTCATTCCATGATCTGAAGCTGCCGGATAATGGAATGACCGGGATGGCGGCATTTTTATATAACAAAACAATGAAAAGATACTTATCTGTTTTAATTCTGATTGCATTGTTGATATCTATCGTTTCCTGCTCAAAGTCAAACACCATTGTCTATGATGACAACGGCAATCCCATAGACTCTGAATCAGGCGAAATTCTGTTTCTGGATGATGATCTGAAACCATCAGATACCAAGCTTGACAAAAACAGGATTTTTTATGAAATATTCGTAGGCTCTTTTTCCGATTCGGACGGTGACGGAAAAGGAGACTTAAAAGGTATAATAAATCGTTTGGATTACCTGAATGACGGAGATCCTTATTCCGGGAAAAGCCTCGGAATTGAGGGAATATGGCTCACGCCAATATTTCGTTCTCCATCATATCATAAATATGATGTAACGAATTATGAGGAAATCGATTCATCATTCGGCACAATGGACGATTTAAAGACACTTATAGAAGAATGCCATAAACGTGGTATATCCATCATTCTTGATTTAGTCATAAATCACACAAGCACCTCCAACCTGTGGTTCACCAAATTTTCCAATGCCAGAAGGTCAGAGGATACATCTGATCCGTATTATGATTACTATACCGTGGAATCAGACAGTTCCTCAAAAAGCTCTCAATACGCGTACATTTCCGGAACCACTGTAAGATATGAATGCAATTTCAGCTCTGATATGCCGGAACTCAATTATGACAATGAGGCCGTAAGAGAAGAAATGCTGAAAATAGCCGAAAAGTACCTTGATATGGGTGTTGACGGATTCAGGTTTGACGCCGGAAAATACATATATTACGGAAACAACGCAAAATGCGCTGAATTTTGGGAATGGTACATAGGAAAGCTTAAGGAAAAACATCCTGACATATATACGGTATGTGAAGTATGGGACAGCGACTCCATTGCCCTTCCGTATGCCACATCAACAGAATGTTTCAATTTCACGGTTTCGGGAGCTGAGGGCCTTATTACCGCAACCGCAAAAAAAGGAAACGTCAACACATACACGTCATATGTTGAAAAATATATTTCCTCGATCAGAGAAAAGAATGAAAACAGAATTTACGTTCCGTTCATTTCGAACCATGACATGGATCGGTCAGCCGGATACAACACCATGGCCGGCGGTACTGCCCAGATGGCCGCAAACCTGTATATTCTCGGACCGGGTTCCCCGTTCATATATTATGGTGAAGAGATAGGTCTGAAGGGAACACGGGGAACGGCAAACACAGACGCTAACCGAAGGCTTGCCATGCTTTGGGGTGACGATGATAAAGTGGAAGATCCAACCGGCACAACATACGATTCATCAAAGCAAACCAACGGCACAGTTGCTGACCAGCTCAGAAATCCCGAAAGCATGTACAATTACTACAAAAAGCTCATAATGCTGAGAAAAGCAAATCCGGAGATTGCATGCGGATCATATACGGCGCTGTATTTCGAAGGAATAAAGCTGGGAGGTTTTGTATCAGAATATAACGGTGGCAAAGTCTGTGTTATTCACAACACTTCCGGTTCAGACGTTACAGTGGATTTAAATGATGTGCTTCCGGGTGAATCTTTGTATGTAAAATCATATATCGGACTCGGTGAAGCATCACTTGCAGACACTGTTTTAACGGTCTCAGGCCAGACAAGCGCAATTTTGAGATTCAACTAGGAGCAAATTATGGTTATTAATGTGTCGAGCATAAAACAAAACGGATTTCTTTCACTTGAAGAGGCTCAGAATACCGTCCGCTCAATAATATCAGCCGGGGTTACTGAGCCGGTTACGGTTTCTATCGAATCGGGCGAGTACCTTACGAAAGGTATCACACTTGATATCCGGGATTCAGGGACAAAAGATTGTCCTGTGACATGGAAAGGAAACGGGAACGTCACATTAAACGGAGGCATGACGATTCCCTCCTCGTTTTTCTTTGCAATAAATGATGAAGAAAGGGCCAGACTGCACGGCACCGCAAAAGAAAAGGTGGTCAAGTGTGACCTCAAAACCCTGGGGCTGACAAAATCAGATTGGGGTGAACTCTCTTCCATCGGCACGTACAGCTCCGCACAGTGTTATGACGGAGCGGTAACAAAACCTGTTTTCTGCGAACTCTTTGTCAACAACAGGAGACAGGTAATAGCAAGATATCCGAACGAGGGGTATCTTTTCACTAAAGATCCGGTTCAAGCAGGTCTTGAAGATATAGAAGCGCGCGGACTGCCGACAGGAGACCTTGACTGGGACAACGGTGTACTACGCAACCCTATGGCAGACATTTACACATTAGACGAAGAAACCGCAAAAAGAGCATCCGGATGGCGCGACATATCAGGCGCATGGATGTTCGGATATCCGATGTTCAACTGGGCCGACATGTCATCTCCGATTAAATCAATCGATCCGGAATCCGGACACATGGAGACCCGCTGGGTTTCAAGATTCGGCATGAAACCGAACGCTCCCATATATTTCTATAACATTTTCGAAGAGCTTGACGCTCCGGGTGAATGGTTTCTTGACAGAGACAACGGTATATTATATCTGTACCCTGACTGCTCACTTGAGGATGCGGACATAAAAATATCCATTACATCACAAAACATATTGAAAATCGAAAACGGTGAACACCTACACATAGAGAATGTTGGATTTACCGGAACACGCGGCGATGCAATCGATGCAACAGGTCACGACATCTCGTTTGAGGGCTGTGACATAAGAAATGTTGCGGGATGGGCAATGATTCTTGACGGTACAAACATTTCCGTAAAGAACTGCAACATAGAGAGAACGGGAAAAGGCGGTATTTCCGTTGACGGCGGAGACCGTGACAGTCTTATATCATCAAACAACGTAATCGACAACAATCATATCCATCATATTGCAGAACTTTTTAAAACGTACAACCCTGCCGTAAGGCTTAAGGGAGTCGGAGTCCTTTGTTCGCACAATAAGATACATGATTCGGCTCACTGTGCAATACTGTTTTTCGGAAACAATCACATAATGGAATACAATGAAATATATGAAGTGTGCAGGAACGCCGAAGACTCGTCAGCAATATATGCCGGACGCGACTATACTATTGCCGGAAACATAATCAGGTACAACTACTTCCATGATATGACCAGTGAAGCGGAAAACACTATAGGAATTTTCGGATTCTACTGCGATGACAACCTCGGACCTGTTACATGTGAGCATAATATTTTTGTCCGCTGTCAGTCCGCCCTTCTGTTCCATGGCGGTCATGACGCAGTGTTCCGTCAAAACATCATAGCAAAATCCTGTCCGAAGTCCGTTTATTCAATGAGATTTCACAGATTCTTCTACTGGAGAGACCTCCTTCCCGGAGCCACTCACGACAGGTACATGAAAGAAGTGTCATGGAATAATGAAACCTGGAAGAAGGCATACCCGCATTTGGAAGAATACCTGACATGGGATCCCGAAGAAGAACAGCCCATTCCCCATTATGCAGATATCTCAGAAAATGTTATAATCGAGCATAAACCGATAGACATCAACTTCAAGTGGGATGAGGAAAGGCTTCACAACAGGATCGAAGGCAATATTACGATAGACAAAATGCCTACCGAAGACCTCTCAAAGCTGTGTGAAGAGGTCATTCCCTCGATGGTTGAAGGCTTTGAGCCAATACCATTCGGAGAGATAGGTATCCGTTAATCCGGCAGGCATTCTTAAAACATCAACAAAACAAAATGACTTTCGGCATATCCTTTTTCTGGAAACTGCCGGAAGTCATTTTTCTTATTTTTTGAAAGACAGCTTACTAGCCTGCCCTGACTCTGACCGTATGTCAGTCAATGAGACTGTTTTCGGTTTCTGGGTCAAAGAAATACATAGCCTTGCCATGGAAAGTGATATAAATCTCTGCCCCGTTTCTGAATCCTGCTCTCTCTTCGGGAGTAAGATCGACTGTCGGAGTACGGACTATAAGCTTATCGCCGTTTACATCAGTCACATGCAAATGCAGTTCGCTGCCCATCATTTCATTGACCTCAAGTCTGCATGCCATATTATCCGGAGCTTTTTCCTTGCAGATCGTAACATGTTCAGGTCTGATTCCAAGTGTTATCTTTCCGCTTTGCACATTGTTGGCTTCAAGTCTTGAGCAATGATTGATATCTATCTGCATCACGGCATCGTTTACCACAACGCAGTAGTCGCTCGGCCCGTTTCTTAAAAGCTGGGCTTCCATAATATTCATTTTGGGAGCACCGATAAACTCGGCCACAAACAGATTTTTCGGGTTTTCAAATACCTCTGTAGGTGTTCCGACCTGCTGAATGAATCCGTCTTTCATAATGACTATCCTGTCGCCGAGAGTCATGGCTTCAGTCTGGTCATGAGTTACATAAATGAATGTGGTATCAAGCTTCTGTCTCAGAAGTATGATTTCAGCTCTCATTGCGTTCCTGAGTTTTGCGTCAAGGTTTGAAAGCGGTTCATCCATAAGGAAGACTTTCGAATCCCTGACCATTGCGCGTCCTATCGCAACCCTTTGTCTCTGACCGCCTGACAGAGCCCTCGGCTTTCTCAGAAGGTATTCGGTAATACCGAGTATTTCAGCAGCCTTGGTAACTCTTTCGTAAACCTCTTCCTGTGGTACGTGCTTGAGCCTGAGGCTGAACGCCATATTCTCAAAAACAGTAAGATGAGGATAGAGAGCATAGTTCTGGAACACCATGGCTATGTTTCTGTCCTTGGGCTGAAGGTCATTAACCACTTCACCGTCTATTTCGATGGTACCATCGGATATCTCTTCGAGTCCCGCTATCATACGGAGAGTCGTGGATTTTCCGCATCCTGAAGGTCCGACAAACACCACAAATTCCTTGTCTGCGATATCAAGATTGAAATCATGTACCGCTACAACATTATTATCATAAACTTTCTTTACATTTGTAAGTTTTACTGTTGCCATCTT
>JAEEGL013473310.1_pt1 | contig 11608 bp, 8 predicted proteins | sample 9134231 | NCBI WGS metagenome assembly JAEEGL01 (sample SAMN16246548, study PRJNA631951) | gut metagenome | biome: gut microbiome; feature: rumen; material: fiber-attached | host: Bos | place: Iran: Karaj | collected 2018-10 | reverse complement strand
TGTGCTCTACCTCTACATGACGGCCCTCGACGATCCGTCCCGCGTCATCGCGGAGCCGGCCGGATTCTTCCTCGCCCCGGAAGGGTGGGAATACGTCGGGGATGTCATGAACGTCCTCTTCTCCAACGGATGGATCGCGGACGAAGATGGCCGGGTACTGATCTATTACGCCTCCAGCGACACCCGGATGCACGTCGCTGTCTCCAGCGTCGACCGCCTCGTCGACTACTGCCTCCATACCGATCCGGACGAATTCCGGACCGGCCTGACCGTGGAACGGCTCAACCGCCTCATCGACAAAAATCTGAAACAACGGTAATCCTATGGGAATCATCAAGACCAGCCTCAAGGAGAAGGTCGGATACGGCTTCGGGGACATGTCGTCGTCGATGTTCTGGAAAATCTTTTCCTATTATCTGCCCTTTTTCTACAGCAACATTTTCGGACTCCGTCTCGACCAGGTCGCCCTCCTGCTGATCATCACCCGGATCTGGGACGCCGTCAGCGACCCGATGATGGGCATCCTGGCGGACAGGACCTCCACCCGCTGGGGGAAATACCGTCCCTACCTCCTTCTCATCGCCGTTCCCTTCGCCCTGAGCGGAATCTTCCTGTTCTCGACGCCGGCCGCGGGACCGACCCTGAAGCTCTTCTGGGCCTACCTGACCTATATCCTCATGATGACGGTCTACACCGGGATCAACGTTCCCTACGGGGCCATGCTCGGGGTCATGACCGATGATTCCGATACCAAGACCGTCCTGAGTTCCTTCCGGATGTTCTTCGCCTACGGCGGCAGTTTCATCGCCCTTTTCTGCTGGGAGCCCCTCTGCCGGGTCCTCGGCGGATATGATACCCCGGCAGGCTGGCAGCATGCGATGATCGTCATCGCCGCGGCCTGCCTCGTCATGTTCCTCCTCTGCTTCGGGATGACCCGGGAGAAACTGCATACGGAGAGTACCGTTTCCGTCGGCAGCGACCTCAAATCCCTCCTCAGGAACGCCCCCTGGTGGATTCTGATCGGCGCAGCCCTCTGTTCCAACCTGTTCAACACGGTCCGGGGCAGCACCGTCGCCTATTTCTTCAACGATGTCATCGGGGAGAACGTCCATCTGAACCTCGGAGGCTGGGGATTCCTCTTCTACGCCGGCCTTTTCCTGTCCATCGGCGAGGTATGCAACATGGCCGGAGTCGCCCTGGCTGTCCCCATCGCGGCGAAACTGGGCAAGAAGACGACCTACATGACCTCTTTCATCGCCCTGATCGCGCTGAGCATCATTTTCTTCTACATTCCGGTCAGCCAGTCCGGATACTGGTGGATGCTCGTCCTCCAGGTGATCATCAGCATCTTCACCGGAATCATCTCCCCGCTCGTCTGGAGCATGTACGCCGACGTGAGCGACTTCGCCGAGAACCGGGACGGGACAGCTTCGACCGGCTTGATCTTCTCCTCCGCTTCCATGGCCCAGAAATTCGGAGGGGCCTTCGGCGGCGCTGCGGTCATGTGGCTGCTCCAGGCCTTCGGATACAATACTGCGCAGGGAGCCGTCCAGACCGAAGGGGCCATCACGGGCCTGAAGATCCTGATGAGCTGGATCCCCGCGGCCGTCGCCGCCCTGGCGGTCCTCTGCATCTTCTTCTACCCGCTGACCCGCTCCCGGATGGAAAAGATCCAGGAGGAACTATCCGTCAAGCGCGGACTTACCGGAGAAGGAGCGCTGGAGAAACAGGAGGAAGCCGTGGAAGCCACCGGACGGGTCTGGAAGGGCCTGCCGAACGTAATGCGTTACATCCTGGCCATCCTCGCACTCATCCTTGTCGCCGAATTGGTTTTCGTCTTTGTGACAGGCCTGCAGGCTCCTCTTTCCTGACAGCATGGACAATTACGGTTATTTCGATGACGGGGCCCGGGAATTCGTCATCACCAGGCCAGACACGCCGTGGCCGTGGATCAATTACCTCGGAACCGACGATTTCTTTTCCCTGATCTCGGGGACGGCGGGCGGCTACTGTTTCTGCCGGGACGCCCGGTTCCGGCGTATCCTCCGGTACCGTTACAACGGGGTTCCGATGGACGCCGGGGGCCGCTATTTCTACATCAAGGACGGCGGAACCGTCTGGAATCCGGGATGGAAACCCTGCCGGACACCGCTCGATTCCTATGAATGCCGGCACGGGATGGGCTATACCCGGATCACGGGCGAAAAAGGAGACCTCCGCTGCTCCGTCCTCTTTTTCGTGCCGCCGGGAGAACGGTGCGAGATCCATCGGGTGACCCTTTCCAACACCGGGAAGAATCAGAAGCGGTTCCAGCTCTATTCCTTCGTGGAATGGTGCCTCTGGAACGCCCAGACCGACTTGGAGAACTTCCAGCGGAACCTTTCGACCGGAGAGGTGGAGATCGAAGGGAATATCCTGTATCACAAGACCGAATACCGCGAACGCAGGAACCACTACGCCTTCTACGGCGTCAACCGGAAGTTCGACGGGTTCGATACCGACCGCGATACCTTCCTGGGACCGTACAACGGTTTCGACGCTCCCGAACAGGTCCTCGCCGGAACTTCGGGGAATTCCACCGCCCACGGCTGGAGTCCCGTCGCCTCGCACCGTTTCGACTTTGAACTCGGTCCCGGGGAAACGGAAGAACTGGTCTTTGTCCTGGGTTATGTGGAGAACCCGCCCGAGCGGAAATTCTCCGCGCCCGGCGTGATCTGCAAGACGGGAGCCCTGCGTCTCATGGACCTCTTCGGCACGGCGGGAAAGGCGGACGACGCCTTCGGCCGGCTCCGGGCTTACTGGGCCGGCATCCTGGGCCGGTTCCAGGTCCGTTCCGGGGAACCCCGGCTCGACCGGATGGTCAATATATGGAACCAGTACCAGTGCATGGTCACCTTCAACATGAGCCGGAGCGCCAGCTATTTCGAGAGCGGGATCGGGCGCGGGATGGGCTTCCGGGACTCCAATCAGGATCTTGCGGGATTTGTCCATCAGATCCCGGAGCGGGCCCGGCAGCGGATCCTCGACATCGCCGCGACGCAGTTCCCGGACGGAAGCTGCTACCACCAGTACCAGCCCCTTACCCGCCGCGGGAACCATGATATCGGAAGCGGATTCAACGACGATCCCCTGTGGCTCCTCTTCGGAACGATCGCCTATATCCGGGAGACCGGAGACTTCGGAATCCTGGAAGTTCCCGTTCCGTTCGACAACCGTCCCGGGACCGAGAAAAGCCTTTTGGAGCATCTGCAGGTCAGTTTTGACCATGTCACCCGGAATCTCGGGCCCCACGGTCTCCCGCTTATCGGCCGGGCGGACTGGAACGATTGCCTGAACCTCAACTGCTTCTCCGACAATCCAGACGAGTCTTTCCAGACGACCGAAAACCGGACTGAAGGGAGCCGGGCGGAATCCCTGATGATCGCGGGACTCTTCGTCGTGGAAGGAAAGGATTTCGCCGAACTTCTCGAGCGGATCAAAGCGCCGGAAGAAAGGATCGGAGAGGTCCGCGAGGCCGTCAGGAAGATGGAAACCGCCATCCGGGAGTACGGCTGGGACGGGGAATGGTTCCTCCGCGCCTATGATTTCAACGGCGGGAAAGTAGGGTCGAGAGAGAATGCGGAAGGAAAGATCTTCATCGAAAGCCAGGGATGGTGCACCATGGCCCGGATCGGCGCGGAAGAAGGGCTTTGCGACAAGGCCCTGGACGCTGCGGAACGGCTTCTCGGCTGCGAATACGGCCTCGTCCTCAACAATCCGGCCTTCAGCTCCTACCGGATCGAATACGGGGAAATCTCCTCCTATCCGGAAGGTTACAAGGAAAACGCCGGCATCTTCTGCCACAACAACCCCTGGATCATCATCGGGGAGGTGCTCGCTTCACGGGCGGACGACGCCTGGGACCATTACTGCCGGATCTCCCCGGCTTTCATCCGGGACCAGCGGCTGCATAAGGTAGAGCCCTATGTCTACTGCCAGATGGTTGCGGGGAAGGATGCGCCGAAACCCGGCGAAGGGAAAAACAGCTGGCTGACGGGAACCGCCGCATGGAACTGGCACGCCGTAACGGAATACCTGCTCGGAATCAAGCCGCGCTATGACGGTCTGCTCATCGAGCCCTGCCTTCCGGAAGGATTCGGGACCTACCGGGTCCACCGGGTTTTCCGGGATGCGGAATATGACCTGACGATCCATTCCTCCGCTCCCGGCAAGAGCAGGTTCATCCCCTATGAACCGGGGAAACATTCACTGGAACTGTTCCTGTAGTTATTCCGAGGGCTACCAGTCGTCGGAACGGAAAGGGAAAAGAGGCAGGCCGAGGCCGTTGCCGAAATTGGCTTCCGGCCAGTTGTGGAAGGCATAACGGACGGCGACCGGCGCGGGCACTTCCGGGCTGCTCAACCGGAGGCGGTTACCTTCGGGGACGGCGTCTGCTTTATGGAAAACACGGTCCTCCCCGGCGATCTCGAATCCCCGGATATCATACATCCGGTTCATTCCTCCTTCCATGTTGTCAAAAGAGACATAGATCCGGCCGTCCCGTACCTCCATGTCCCGATAGGACGGGGACTGGGCGGCGAAAGAGGTCATCCCATAGGTCCGGTTGAGCGTCAGGTAGGCCAGTCTCTCCCCCACCTTCTTCTTCGCGGCGGGATGGATCTGGTTGACCTCGTAGGGATAGACGCAGTCCGTCGTGCACACAAGGGCGCTGTTCGGAATCTCCCGCGAGGCCTTGAACTGCTGCTCCTGGAGGAGTGACACCCAGGTTCCCACCTGTTCTTTCTCCGTCCCGGTTCCCCCGAACGGACAGATCTGCACGAAATGGAACGGAATCTCACCGAGACCGAACCGGTCCCTCCACTGGCGCACCAGGAGGGCCAGACGCTCCGAATACTGGTTTCCGGGGTTTCCGACGTTCGAGCAGCCCTGATAGAAAAGGATTCCCTTGACCGTATACTTCAAGACGGGATTGAAGGTGCCGTTCCCCCAGACCAGGGGACGGTGCCATTCGTTTCCGGGGAAAGCTTTCTCGATAGCGGCCTCGTCAAGAGGTTCCCGGGTATATTTCTCCAGATTCTCCCGGCTGAGCCATCCCTCGACCCGCGTGCCGCCCTTGTTGGCCTCGATGATCCCGACTGGAATCCCGAGGCTTAGGAAGAGTCTTCTCGCGAAGAAATAGCCCACCGCACTGGCCCAGGGGACCGTTTCCGGGGAAATGACGTTCCATTTCGTATCGGCATCCTCGAGGGGTACCATGCTCGTGACGGACGGAATCTTGGCATACCGGACCGCCGGGAAGGCGGCCGACTCCGCGACGACATCGTTGTAATCGTCCACGGGGCAGTTGCCGAAACCGCGGACGGGCATTTCCATGTTGCTCTGGCCCCCGGCTACCCAGACTTCCCCGATCAGGACATTGCCGATTTTCAGAGGCGTCCCATCCGAGAAAGTGATCTCGTAGGGGGTCATGCCCGCGGCGGGGGTATCGAGGAATACTTCCCATGCGCCGTCCTTTCCGGCTTTCGCCGTATAGGTCTTCCCGGACCACGACGGGACGACCCGGACGGTCTTGCCGGGATCCGCCTTTCCCCAGACCCGGGCACGGGTCTGCTGCTGAAGGACCATATTGTCTCCGACCAGATGGTGGAGAACCACTTTCGCTCCTGCGGGAGCCCCGAGAGCGAGGACCGAGAGGAGAATGCATGCCAGTCTTTTCATATTCATTCCGTTCGAACTCATACAAATATAATCAATTATCCCTATATTTGTCCTAAAAAATGAGTGAGAGATGCGCGTAGTGATCCAACGGGTACGCCGGGCGTCGGTTTCCGTCGACGGCGTCGTTCTTTCAGAAATCCGGGAGGGACTGCTGGTCCTCCTAGGCGTCGGCCATGAAGACAACCGGACCGATATCGACTACCTGGTCCGGAAGATTGCCGGATGCCGGGTTTTCGACGACGCAGACGGCGTGATGAACCTGGATGTCCGCCAGGCGGGCGGAGACATCATCGTCGTCAGCCAGTTCACCCTGATGGCCTCTACGAAGAAGGGAAACCGGCCGTCCTATATCGCCGCGGCCGGACCCGAAACGGCAGTTCCCCTTTATGAAGAATTCTGCCGCGCCCTTTCCGAAGCGCTCGGGAAGCCGGTCGGAACGGGCCGGTTCGGAGCGGATATGCAAGTCTCCCTCGTCAACGACGGTCCCGTCACTATTTGCATGGACTCCCGGAACCGGGAATAGAACCCTGCCCATATGAAAAAAGCCATTTACAGCCTCGCCATCGGCCTCTTGCTGGCCACGACCTCCTGTCTGTCCGCTTTCGCCCGTACGGCACCCAGGGAAGGTTTCCTCGCCCCGTCCGAACGGATCGATCCGCTCCGGTTCCTTCCAGTCCCTCCGGATTCCTCCGATCTCAGGTTCGCCGGAGACCTCTCGGCCTATGCCCGGGCCGCCCGGATCCTCCGGGACAATCCGGCCGGCACATACGCCGACGAAGCCCGGAAAAAGATGGACACGGAAATGCTGATCCCGTACTTTTCCTTAGCGGCGGGCCTCCGCGTCAATGCACAGGAGAATCCCGAGACTTTCCTCCTCCTTTCCCGCGTCCTGGCGGACGGAAGGGCATCCACCCTCCCTGCCAGGGAACGGATCGCCCGAGCGGATCCCCTCCACCTTACCGCCATGAGAGCCGCCGCGGCATCGCCGGACAGCGCCCGGTTCTGCTATCCTTCCCCCGAGATCACGGACGCCTATCTCCTCGCCCAGGTCCTTTCCCAGCTTCAGCCGACGGCCATCGTTCCCCTGATGGCCCTCGCCCGCGATTTTGCGGAAGTGAGGGTCCTGCAGCTCCGGCAGTGGGAATCCGACATCCACGCTTCCGTCCTCGTCGCGGCGGCCGTGTTCGCCCGCCTGCAGTCCTCCAAGGGCTACCTGGATCAGCTGGGGAAGGCCCGGATGGAACTATCCGGCCGGATCATTCCCCTTCCCCGGAAAGCAAATACGAAACGGGACCGTTTCGTGGCCGATACGGACCTTCCCGACGCAAGCCGCTTCCTTCCCGCCCCGCCCGAGTTCATGGGCGACACCTTCTTCCCGGATTATGCCTGGTATTTCTGGGGGAAGGAGCAGCGGAAAGACCCTTCCCTCGCCAAGTCTGCCCTGGACGACTACCTGCTGGGGGACGTGGATTCGATGAACACCCGTTTCAACTGCTGCCTTCCCGTCGAGATCGCCCCGCGGAAGACGCCGCTCACCTACCGGTTCCTCGTCCGGACCGCGAACGACTCCAAGAAAATGAACACGACCGCCAAGGGGTATTTCCACAGGCTCAGGCCCTTCGTCCTGTTCGGGGAGCCGTCCCTCGCCCCGGGCCATGACGACCTGATGGGCAAGACATTCTCCTATCCTTCCGGACACAGCATCCGGGGATATGCCTGCGCGCTCGCCCTTGCCTTCCTCTTCCCGGAGAGGACGGAAGCCCTCGTCGCACGGTCTGTCCTGATCGCCGACAACCGTGTCGTCTGCGGCCACCATTTCAAGAGCGATACGGAACAGAGTCTCCCGAGCGCCATGGCGGCGATCCTCCGCCTGCTGGCAGATCCTGAGTTCCAGAATGCAGTTTCGGAGGCCAGGGAGGAACTGGGAAAAAAGAAATAACCCTTTTGGAATCAGCGCATGAAAGAGACGGTGAAGAGAGTCAGACGGATGGAAGCGCTTTTCGACGAGGCTTCCTCCATCCTGAAAGACCTGGAAAAGTCGGCGGACCGGTACGAAGCATCCGCTGAAACCTTCCGGGCGCTTGCCGAATACCTCTCCGGCGACTGGAGAGCGGATTACGAGGCGGACGAACGCGGAGAGATTCCGCCGCGCGTCAAGCGGGGCGTCCTGTCGCAGGACGGCCTTTACGACCTCCTGGAGAAAGAAAAGGAACTGAAAGAAAGATTCGGATTATGATGAAAAGATGGCTGGCGGCCTCCTGCGCCGCATTCCTCCTGCTGCCTTCCGCATTCGCGTACAAGGGAGAACTGCTTTCCTTCAAGATGAACGGATCGGCCGTCTATCCCGGGACGCAGCGCGAGATCCAGGTATACGTCCCCGCGGCATACGACGGGAAGACCCCCGCCTGCCTGCTCGTCCGGATGGACGGAGGAGGCGCCTTCACGGCGGATATCCTGGATGAACTGATTGCGGAAGGTTCCGTCCCCGTCACGGTCGGCGTTTTCATCGAGCCCGGGAAGATCCTGGACAGGGACGGAAACGTCATCCGGTACAACCGGAGCAACGAATACGACCGGATGGACGGCCGTTTTGCAACCTTCCTCGAGACGGAGGTCCTTCCCCGGGTCGGGGAACTGGCCACGGCGGACGGGAGGAAGGTCCTCCTCTCCGACCGGGCGGCTGACCGGGCCATCACGGGGGCGAGCAGCGGTGCGATCTGCGCCTTCAACGCCGCCTGGCAGCGTCCGGACCTCTTCTCACGGGTCTACAGCGTCGTCGGCACCTATGTAGCCTTCCGGGGCGGGGACCAGTTCCCGGCCCTCGTCCGGAAGAGCGAACCGCGCCGGCTCCGGGTCTTCCTGCAGGACAACATGGACGATACCTGGAATCCCCTTTTCGGAAGCTGGTTCGAATACAACCGGGTCATGCTCTCCTCCCTGGAATTCGCGGGATATGATGTCCGCCACCAATGGAACGAAGGAGGACATTCCGGGACCAACGGGAACCGGATTTTCAAGGATGTCATGCGCTGGCTCTGGTCGGGCTGGCCCGCGGAATTCCCGCTCGGGACGACTTCCAACAAGACCCTGAACGAGATTCTGGACCCGGAGTCCGGATGGACCCGCCTCCCCGGAGATTTCGGGGAAGAAGCGATGCTGCACCCCCTCTCCGAAGCGGCCGTTCTCCTGAGAGAAGGGAAATCCGCCTGGTCCGTGGACGAAGCCGGGGAACGAACCCTTATGAAAGGAAAGGTTCCGGAAAGCGACCCGTACTCAGCGATTTATCCGGGAGGCGCCCATCTCGCCCGCCGGGTCGAAGGGAGCAACTGGGTAATGGACTATATCCTCGACGACAAGGGGAATCCCGTCCATGGACAGGAGTTCTACTATCTCTACACGGATGCCGGCCAGATCCTCTATGATAATGCGGGCTACCTATACGCCGCGAGCAGGGTCGGAATCCAGGTCTGCGACCAGAACGGCCGCGTACGGGCGATCCTTTCCCTCCCGGGAGGGGAAGTCACGTCCATCGCCTTCGCCGGGAACCGGCTCTTCGCCTTAAGCGGGGGAAAACTCTATGTCCGCCGGCTCAACCGTTCCGGAACGCATTCCGGAGCCCCGAAGAGCGAGGGACAGGGCTGATCAGTCCTCCATAAACACCTTCCGGACCGCCTCCAGATACCCGAAACCGTTGAGTTTGTCGGGCAGGAGGTAGCTGCCTTCGACCCACTCGTTCCAGGCATTGATATAGACGATCTTCGGCTGGTCGGGATGGTTGTCGGCATACTCTTTAGCCGCGGTGAGGAACCCGGCGAAACTCTCGGGCGTATTGTGCCAGCGCGTGACCTGGTTCTCCCCTTTCTCCGGGAACCGGGGCGTATCGTCCCATCCGATCGAAACCGTCGGGAAGAGGGTGACGTCCACGAGGGAATCCCACTGGGCGCGGATTTCCTCCGCCCTCCGGCCATGGGTCATGTAATCGCAGTCGAAACCACCCATGTTGTAGAATGCGACGCTGTTGGCACCCAGGCTGTCGATCTCCGCGTAAGGACGGCCCGTCCTGTCCTTGGAAGGCAGGAATCCGCCCCCGTAGTTGAACTGGAGGTGGAGGTCCGGGAAACCGGCTTTCCTGACTTCCTCGCGGAAATAGGCGATGGCCTTTGCGGTCTCGGCCCAGGTCCCGAATCCTTTCTTCAGCTCGGTGGCGCTGAAAAGGCCGAAGACAGGACAGCCGTCGATCTTGAGGTAGTTCGGCCGGGAGAAGTACTGGGAAATCACCCGGTGGACCACAACCTTGAACGCATCCCAGTCGACGGTCGGTGAAAAGAGAACGGAACGGTCCTCCCCCCAGCGGTGGTAATTCCAGTAATTATGGACCACCGTATGGTTCGCCCACATGATATAGAAGTTCATCTTCCCGTTGTTGCGGGCCCCGAGGAAGCCGTCGTTAAGGGCGCTTTCCAGGTAGGGATAGTCCATGAACCAGTACCAGTCGTAAACGAAGGTGTTCACTCCGTGGCTGACGGCCGTGTCGATCCAACGCTCCACGACCTTGGGATCGTTGTCCATCTCATAGCCCCAGAGCGGCTGTTTCGGCTGGTAATGGCCGGAGAAACGCGGATTGCCTTTCTTGATGACCTCCCATTCCCCTTCCCCGTCGCCCCAGAGATACGCATGGGCGAGGGAATCGTCATGGCAGGAGGGCCAGACATAGGCGGCGACGATGTAGCCGTTCGTCGTCACGGGATAGGCGTTGTTCCGGGAAGAACGGGGCGTACAGGCCGCCAGAACGAGGACGACGGCCAGGAGGATACGGAGAATATGTTTCATGGTCAGGAAGATTATCTTCCCAAAGATACGGTAAAAAAACGGAAAAGCTATCCGGAATCGGGACGAATTGCGTATTTTTGCAGGACAAAAACAGCACATTGGCCATGAACCTTTATATGGAAAAGAAACAGGTGCCGGTCCTGCTCCTCACCGGCTATCTCGGAAGCGGCAAAACGACCCTTCTGAACCGCATCCTCGCCAACCGGAAAGGCATCAAGTTCGCCGTTATCGTCAATGACATCGGAGAGGTGAACATCGACGCGGACCTGATCGAGAAGGGAGGCATCGTCGGACAGACCGACGCCAGTCTCGTCGCCCTGCAGAACGGGTGCATCTGCTGCACCCTGAAGATGGACCTTGTCGCCCAGCTTTCAGAACTCACCGCTTCCTCCAAATTCGACTATATCGTCATCGAGGCCAGCGGAATCTGCGAACCCGCCCCGATCGCCCAGACCATCAGCACGATGCCCGCCCTGGGGCCCCAGTATGTCCAGGGGGCCCTTCCCTATGTCGACAGCATCGTGACGGTCGTGGACGCGCTCCGGATGAAGGAGGAATTCGACGGGGGCGATGCGCTCGGCCGGGACGACATCGGGGAAGACGACCTCGAGCGCCTCGTCATCGAGCAGATCGAGTTCTGCAACATCGTTCTCCTCAACAAGGCATCCGAGATATCCCCGGAGGAACTCGGCAAGCTCCGCGGAATCGTCAAGGGCATCAATCCCGGCGCCAAGGTGCTCCAGTGCGACTACGGGGACATCGACCTGGACGAGATCATCTATACCGGGATGTTCGATTTCGAGCGCGTGGCGACCTCCGCGGCATGGATCGCGGCGATCGAAGGAGAGGACGGGGAAGAAGAGGCAGAGGGGGAAGCCCTCGAATACGGCATCGACACCTACGTCTATTTCAGCAGGTTACCGTTCGACCTCAACAAGTTCGACTATTTCGCGGCCAAGAACTGGCCCAAGGGGATTATCCGGGCGAAAGGACTCTGCTATTTTTCGGACGACACGGATAAGTGCTACCTCTTCGAGCAGGCCGGCAAGCAGAAAATGCT
>JAEEGL013214521.1_pt1 | contig 11608 bp, 10 predicted proteins | sample 9134231 | NCBI WGS metagenome assembly JAEEGL01 (sample SAMN16246548, study PRJNA631951) | gut metagenome | biome: gut microbiome; feature: rumen; material: fiber-attached | host: Bos | place: Iran: Karaj | collected 2018-10 | reverse complement strand
TGATGCGTCCGAAGTTTGTCCGTCTCCCGTGGAAGGACGAGCTGATGTTCGTGCTGCTCGGCGTCACCGGCGGAAGCGTATACTTCTATTTTCAAAACACCGCGATCGCGGTTTCGGGGGATCAGACCGCAAGCGTTTCGATCATCATTTCGCTGACGCCGCTGTTTACGGTCATCCTCGCAAAGCTGTTGAAGCGAACCGGGGAACGCCTTTCCCGGCTTGTCTGGATCGGTTCGGCGATCGCCGTCGTCGGCGTCGTGCTCGTGATCCTGAACGGCAGCCTGCATTTTCACATCAGCCCCTTAGGCGACCTGCTGGCGCTTTGCGCGGGACTTTCGTGGGCGTTCTACTCGATCCTGATCAAGCCCTATTCCGAGCGGATGGACAGCTTTGTGGTCACGCGGCGGGTCATGTTCTGGGCGTTCGTTACCGCCGTCCCGCTGATGCTCGCCGTCGACGGCATGCCGAACTTTGCGCCGCTCTTTACGCAGCCGAAGGCGCTCATCAGCTGGATCTTCCTTGCCGTGTTCGGCAACGCGGTCTGCTTCGCGCTGTGGAACATTGCGTTCGACCGGCTCGGCGTCGTCATCACGAACAACTACCTTTATGCGTCGCCGTTCGTTACGGTGCTCGTCGCGTGGATCATGTTGGGGCAGGTCCCCTCCTGGATGAGCATCCTCGGCGCGCTCCTCATCACCGTCGGCGTCATATTGGCGCAGTGGGACAAACGAAAGGCATAAAAAGCATAACAGAAAGGCTGTGATCGCTCACAGCCTTTTTTGTATTTCAATCAAAGCGGATTACCGAACTCGTCGAAATTCTCCTTTAAGGCACGCTCGGTCGAAAAGACCGGCAGGATCATGGGAACGATCTCAAAGAGTGTGACGGCGGCGCCGACGGTGCCGATCAGATCGGGATCCTTCCCGTATACGAAGATCAGCGGCAGCACCGAAAGCGGGATCAGAACGAGCCCGATTTTGAACCACAGATTCCCGAAATGCCGGTGCGCAAACTCCCACGTTTCCTGTGTTTTCATGGACCGCTTCGTGCGGTATCCGCTGACGCCGTTGATCCGTTTCGGCGGACGCTTTGCAAGGAGCTTTCCGAGCCCGATCATCATAAGCGGGATCAGAAGATCCATCAGCAGCATAAAGATCCAGAATCCGGACATCGTCTTTCCCCCTTTCATCATCCTTATCATACCGCAAAATCGCACCGGTCGAAAGGGCGATCGGTGCGAAATACAGTGCGCTATTCGGTTATTTATCGAGGACCTCCACCTGGATCGGCTTTGCGGCTTCCTCCATGGCGGAAAGCTCGGAGGGACTTAGAACGAGGTCGAGACACGCGGCGTTGTCCGCAACATTTGCGGGCTTTCGCATGCCGACCAAAAGACTCATGTTCTCATACTGTGCCAAAGCCCACGCTTCAAAGAGCTGCGAAAAGCTGCAGCCGTGCGCGGCGCGGATCGGCTCCCAGGTCTCGAATGCTTTCCGCAGTCCCGCCTTGACCTCCGGCTGCACCCACGGGATGCGGGAGCGGATGTCCGTTTTCACGAACGTGCGGTCCATGAACGCAGGCGAGGTCAGAAAGCCCTCCTCAAGCACGCCGTAGGTCTGGAACGTCGTGCCGTGCGGTTTACATGCCTTAAAGTATTCCCTGCCGTGGAACGGGCTCAGAATGCTGAAAAACTCCTGCACGAGATCGACGTGTCCGCCGATGCTCTGATATTCTTCGAGGTCCGCGGGCTGGCTGTTAGAAAGCCCGTACGCGCGGATCTTGCCCTGCTCCTTCAGCCGTTCGAGCGCTTCGACCGTGTCCGGGACCGGAAAGCTCTTGCAAACGTAATGCACGATCACCGAATCGAGATAGTCCGTCTGCATGCGTCTGAGGGAATCCTCGACGTCGCGAATGATCGCGGTCGCGCGCGTGTCGTTGTTGACCGTGTAGCCGTCGCGCGAATAGTGGAAGTTGCCGCCCTCGTTCCGCCAGTTCAAGGAGCATTTCGTCTGCAGAATGAAATCGTGCCGGCGTCCTTTGAGCGCTTCGCCCAAGAGCCGTTCGCTTTCGCCCGTGCCGTAGACCGGCGCGGTGTCGATGTAGTTGATCCCGTGATCACGGCAGGTGTCGAGGAGGTTCCTTGCCTCCGCTTCGGTCGAATCGTGATCCGACCACACGCTGCCGCCGCCGAGTCCCCACGTGCCGAGCGCCACGGCGGAGACGGATAAATCGCTGTTTCCGAGCTTGCAATACCGCATATCGTTTCTCCCGCTGATTGGATTTGTTTTATTATACCATATCCGCGCGGGATTCTCAACGTCTGTTTTCCGGAAACGCAAAACTGCCGCATCCCCTTGATACGGCAGTTCCAAAACGGATGGTGTTTATCGTTACGCGGCAGGCGCAAGCGTTTCTCCCGCGCCGATCGAGTGTGCGACGAGCGCGTCATAGTCTGCAGCGGAAAGATCGCAACGGTAGAACAGCCTGAAATACGTCTGCACCTCGGTCATCAGATCGTAGTCGGCGGCGTCCGGATAGAGAAGCTTTGCCATCCAAAGCATGCCGAGGATCCGCTGCACGGACGGCGGGAAGCCCATCCAGTTATACGGACCGAACGGGACCTCGTAATACGTTCCGTTTTGGATCGCGGCGACGCCGCTCCACAGCGGGTCGCTCCCGACCGACGCGTAGCAGCTGTCCGGCGCAAGCAGGATCACATCCGGGTTCCAGAGAAGGATCTGCTCCATATCGACCTCGTTGCCGGTGCCCTTGCTCGACGGGCTTTCCACGACCGCAAGGTTGTTGGAAAGGAGGTCGATGATCTCCGCATGATAGCTGTCCTTTGCGATCACATTCAGCCCCTTTTCACCGGTGATGTACAAAAGATTCGCCTTGTCAACGCTGCCCGCGATCCCCGTGATCAGCTCGTATTTCGCGTCGCAGTATGCCGCCAGAGCCTCGGCTTCCTCCGGCATATTGAGTAGCTCGCCGAGCTTTCGGTACGCATTTCCCATCGTGCCGATCGACGCGGTGATGTGCACGAACGGAATGCCGGTCTGCTCCGAGAGCGCGTCAAGGTCCTCCCGGATCGAGCCCTTCGGCTCGCCGACGTCGATGACGACCTGCGCTTCGCTGCTTAGCAGCGTCTCGAGATTCAACTCGCCCTTGCCGCCGTAGAGCTGACCGAGCTCGGGCAGATGATAGTATTCCGTCGCAAGATACTGTTCCGCGGTCTTGTCCCACTTCTGCGCGATCCCGACGAGCTTATCGGGGCAGAGCGCGAATACGGTGATCTGCGCCAGCGGTCCGGAGATCGCGACCTTGTCGATCGTTGCCGGCAGCTCCACCGTACGTCCGACGGAGTCTGTGAACATGCGGGTTGCGGACGCTTCCGGCGCGTCCGGCGTCCTTGCGCAGCCGATCGGAGCAAGCAGAAGGATCGCCGTCAAAAGCAGTGCAATCGTCTTTTTCATGGGTTTTCTCCTTCTTCCGTTTTGTCCGGAACGGGCAGGATCACCGATCCGCCCGGCGTTTCATAAAGCTGTGCGCGCGTGCCGTACAGCGTTTCAATCAACTGCGGCGTCAATGCCTCTGCGGTCGGTCCGCACGCCGCGACGCGTCCGTCCCGAAGCGCAAGCACGCGATCCGCGTACCACAGCGCATGCTGCGGGTTGTGCGTGGATAAAAGCACCGTATAGCCATCCTGTGCAAGCGTCTTCACAACCGAAAGCACCTTTAGCTGGTTGCCGTAATCAAGTGAGGACGTCGGTTCGTCCATCAAAAGGATCCGCGTCTGCTGCGCAAGCGCGCGGGCGACATAGCATAGCTGCTGTTCCCCGCCGGACAGCGTATCGAAGCTGCGGTCGGAGAGCGCAGCGATCCCAAGCCGGTCAAGCGCTTCCGCGGCGATCTTCTCCTGCGCTTTGCCCGGGGATGCGAACGGCGACAGCGCGTGCGACGTACCCATCAGCACCATATCGCGCACCGTAAAGCGGAAGGTCATCGTATGCGTCTGCGGGATATAGGCGACGCGGTGCGCCGTCTCCCGCGGGGAAAGCGTGCGTGCGTCAGCCCCGTCGATTGCGATCGTGCCCGCATAGCGCTTCTGTTCGCCGAGGATACAGCGGAACAGGGTCGTTTTGCCGACGCCGTTCGGTCCGAGAACGGCAAGAAACTCGCCCGGCGCGGCGTCGAACGTGACGCCGGAAAGCACCGGCGTTTTTTTGTATGCAAAGGTGAGTTCGCGAACGGAAAGGCTCATAGCGTCTTCTCCTTTCGCAGCAGCAAAAAGATAAAAAACGGCGCGCCGATCACGGCGGTCAGGATGCCGATCGGGATCTCGGTCGCAAGGAGATTGCGGGAAACGTCGTCGACGAGCAGCAGGAACGCGCCGCCCGTCAGCATGGAGCACGGCAGCAGTCCGCGGTTGTCGCTGCCGATGAGCTTTCTCGAAAGATGCGGAATGACGAGCCCCACCCAGCCGATCACACCCGAAACGGAGATCGCCGCGGCGGTCACGAGCGTGGCGCAGAGGATCAGCACCGCACGCAGAACGTCGGTATGCACGCCGAGCGCACGCGCCTCGCTGTCCCCGAGGCTCAGAAGGTTCAGGCGCCACCGCAAAAGCAGCATCGGAACGAGCCCCAGCGCCATCGGGATCGCGGCGGGCAGGATCGCATTCATGCGCGTGCCGGACAGCGAGCCCAGAAGCCAGTAGGTGATCGCGGGAAGCTGATTGCTCGGATCCGCGACGAGTTTCAGGTACGAAGTCCCCGCCGAAAACAGCGAGCCCACCATGATGCCCGCAAGGATCAGATTGACGACCCTGAGCCCCGGCGCGCGCTGCGCGATCAGAAATACGAGCACGACCGTGAGGATCGCGCCGAGAAACGCAAAGACGGTGATGAACCGCGCGGAACAGCCGAGCAGGATCGCAAGCGCCGCGCCGAACGCCGCCCCGCTCGAAGCGCCGAGGACGTCCGGCGACGCCATGGGATTTTTGAACACGCCCTGAAACACCGTCCCCGCGGCCGAAAGCGAACAGCCGACGAGGATCGCCATGACGATGCGCGGAAGGCGGATGTTGATCACAGCGTTTTCCATTGCGTCCGTCCATACAACCGGCGTTGAAAGACCGAAGATCGCCCAAAAGCGATGCCGCAGAATACGGATCACATCGGAAAGCGGGACGGAATATCTGCCGAATGTCAGCGAAACGAGAAACAGCACGAGCAGCACGCCGCCCGCTGTAAGCAGCGTCGCCGTGCGTCTTCCTCTGCCGTTTCCGCCGGTCTTCGTCATGCCGTCCCCCTGTCGTTATTCTTTCTAAAGTATAACAGTCAGTCGGCTTCGCTGCAAGCAAATCGCAGATTATCCGTCATTGCCGCATGTCGTTTGATATGCACGCAGCAAAAAAGCCCCGCCGATCGCGGGGCGATGCATCACGATTGTTTACTCGACGTTGACCGAACCGGACACGACGCTGATCTCCACATCCATCAGACCGTTTCCGATCGTGTAGACGCTGCCGCTGCTCTCTGCGGGGAGCGCAGTGTTGAAGCTGCCGGAGACGGCATCGAACCGGATCTTTGCGCCTGCGGTCCGATCCGCAAGCACGATCTTCACGCCGCCGGAGGTGCTCTTGATCCTGACCGTCGACGCTTTCAGCATGCCGAGCGAAACGCTGCCGGACGCGCTGTCGATGTCCAGACGATCCGCGGTCACCCTGCCGAACGCCACGCCGCCGGATGCGCTGTCCACGTCGATCTTGTCTGCCGCGATCTCGTCGACCGTAAGCCCGCCGGACGCCGTATCGACTTCAAATTCGCCGGAAACGGAGACCTTGCCGAGATCAACTCCGCCGGACGCCGTTTCGATCTCCACTTCCTTTGCGGACAGGAACCGGATATCCGTACCGCCGGACGCCTTTTCCAGATGGAACCTGCCGAGATCGAGCATGCTCTCGCTGACGATCTTGCCGGAAGCGACTTCGAGATCGAGATCGACAAACGCCGGCAGCTCGAGCGTCAGATCCTTCTTTTCCATCTTGCTGAGCGAAAGCTTTTTCCCGGACTTGCAGTACTTGATCTTCAGCGTCGTGCCGTCGATCCACCAGTGCATCCGGTCTTCTTCCGCAAGCGATTCCGAATCGGCTTCGGAAACGGACAGCATTCCCTTGCCGTTCTTCAGCGTGATGCTGCCGCCGAGCCATTCGACCTCGACCTTCTTCACCTTCGCCTCATCATAGGTAAAATTGCCCGCGGTATACTTCTCCGCATTTGTGTAGCGGACCGGCATCGTGCAGGATAAGCTGATGCATCCGACGGCAGAGAGCAGCAGAAGCGCCGCAAGCAGCAGTGTGAATAACCGTTTCATATGGATTCTCCTTTTTGATTCTATTCATGCAGCGCCGCCCTGTCCGGCAGCGTTTTCTCCAGTTCGTCCACGTCCGCGTCGGTCGTCGACCAGCTTGACGTGAACCGTACGATCCAATGCGCGTCGTCCGCTCTTCCCCAGAGATCGAAGCCGACAAAGGTCTTCAGCCGTTCCGTCTCCGCATCGCCGAGGATGACGAACTGCTGATTGGTCGGCGAGTCCCATGCAAGCGGGTAGCCCTTTTGAAGCAGGATCCTCCGGATGCGCTTTGCGTGACGGATCGCTTCCCTGCCGATCTGCTCATACAGTCCGTCGGTGAACATCGCGTCGAACTGCACGCCCAGCACGCGCCCCTTCGCCAGAAGTCCGCCGTGACGCTTCACCTGCGAGAGAAGCATCTTCGGCGTCTCCCTCGGAAAGACGACCGCTTCGCCGCACAAGAGTCCGAGCTTCGTGCCGCCGATACTGAACGCGTCGCACAGCGCTGCAAGATCGGAAAGCGTCAGATCGTTCTCCGGACAGCCCAGCGCATAGCCGAGCCTTGCGCCGTCCACGTAGAGTTTCATCTCATACCGGTCGCACAGCGCGCGCACGCGCTCCATCTGCGCCTTTGTGTACAGCGTGCCGTATTCGGTCGGATGCGTCAGATAGACCGCGCCCGGACGCACCATATGCTCGTGCGTCGCGTCGGCATAGAAGGTCTTGAGGGATGCTTCCAGCGCGTCGACGTCCAGCACGCCGTCGTTTTCCGGAAGCGCGAGCACCTTGTGCCCCGTGCATTCGATCGCGCCCGCCTCATGCACGTTGATGTGCCCCGTTTTCGGCGCGATCACACCCTCGTACGGCGCAAGCAGCAGATCGAGCACGATCATGTTCGTCTGCGTGCCGCCGACAAGGAACGTCACCGCCGCGTCCGGCGCATGGCACGCCGCTTTGATCTTCTCCGCCGCGCTTTCGGTATACGGATCGAAGCCGTAACCGCTCATCTGCACCATGTTCGTTTCGGAAAGCGCTTCCAGGATCTTCGGATGCGCGCCTTCCGTATAGTCGCATTCAAACGTACGCATGGTCTCCTCCGTTCATTCGCTTCGGTTCTCGTCGCTTTCCATATAGGCGGACAGCAGCGCGTCCAGCTTCGGCAGCGCCGTTCTCAGCGAAACGACCGCGCCGTCCCGGAGATAACAGTGCTTTGAAACGCCCTCTGCTGCAAGCGTGCCGCGCGTCAGATTTCGGATCTCATAACCGATCTCCAGCATGCGGGTGCTGTACTTCAATATCCGCACGCCGATCTCCACCTCGTCGGAGAACATCGTGGGACGGCGATAGTCGATCGATATCCCGACCACGGGCGAAACGACGCCTTCGCGCTCGATGTCGACGTATCCGAACCCAAGCGCGTCCAGAAAGGCGACCCGCGCCTCCTCCATCCACTTGATGTAGTTTGCGTGATGGATCACACCCATCTGATCGGTCTCGTGATACTGTGCTTTTCTGGTATAGTGAAACATATCCGCTCCTGCTTCATTCGTTCCGGCTTATTGTATCACATCGTTTTCCGTCTGTCATCTTTTTTTGAAAAAACGTCCTGCGGCGCTTGACAAACGGGAGCCGTGTGATATAATACAGTTAATTGAACAGTTGCTCAACTGTTCCGAATTGGAGGAAAGAATGGATCGTTTACCGGTATGCGAATGTGAATCCGTCCATCAGGATGTCGTGTGCGCCGTACGCCCGCAGCTCCTGAACGGAGACGAGGCGATCGGACTTGCCGCGCTTTATAAGCTGTTCGGGGACGGAACGCGCGTCCGCATTCTGCAGGCGCTTCGCGTGCACGAGCTCTGCGTATGCGATCTCGCCTGTCTGCTCGGCATGACGAAATCCGCGATCTCGCATCAGCTGAAGGCGCTGCGTCTAAGTAACCTCGTCAAGTTCCGCCGCGACGGGCAGAACGTGTTCTATTCCCTTGCCGACGAACACGTCGAACAGATCCTGGACCTCGGTCTGGATCATTTGCGCGAATAACCGCGCATTTTCTTTTGACCGTATAGTTGAGCATTTGAGCAACCATTGCATTTCGGAGGTTTTTATGAGCGAGCATCATCACGAGCATGAGCACGGCGAGTGCTGTCGCCACGAGCACGGGCATGAGCACGAGCACGGCGAGTGCTGTCGCCACGAGCACAAGCATGAACATGAGCACGGCGAGTGCTGTCATCACGAGCACGAGCATGAGCACGAACACGGCGAGTGCTGTCATCACGAGCACGAGCACGAACGCTGCTGCGAACACGGGGAATGCCGCCGTCACGAACACGAGCACGAACACGGGGACGCCTGCGGCTGCGGACATCATCACGGACACAGCCACGGGGACGCCTGCGGCTGCGGACACGAGCACGGCGGACATGCGGAAGGCGAAAACCGTACGATGCTGATCCGGCTGATCGTCGGCGGCGTTCTGTTTGCCGGCGGACTGACCGCGCATTTTCTTCACGCGCCTCTGTATATCGAACTTCCGCTGTTCCTCGCATGCTATGCGGTCGTCGCATACGACGTCATTTGGAACGCCATCCGCGGGATCCTGCGCGGCAACGTGTTCGGCGAAGCGTTCCTGATGACGATCGCTTCGATCGGCGCGTTTGCGCTGGGCGAATTTCCGGAGGGCGCGGCGGTCATGCTCCTCTATCAGCTCGGCGAGTGGCTTACCGATCTCGCGCTTGACCGTTCGCAGGATTCGATCCGTGCGATTCTGGACATCCGCCCCGACACGGCGAACGTACAGCGGAACGGCGAGATCCTCTCCGTTTCCCCCGCGAACGTTTCGATCGGCGAAACGATCGTGATCCGTCCCGGCGAGCGCGTTCCGCTGGACGGTGTGATCCTTTCGGGAAGTTCGTCGCTCGACACGCGCGCTTTGACCGGCGAATCGGTCCCGCGCACAGCGCATGAGGGCGACGCGATCCTGTCCGGCTGCATCGTGCTGGACGGCGCGCTTACGGTGCGCGTTGAAAAATCGTTCGGTGAATCGACCGCGTCGAAGATCATCCGGCTCGTGGAGGACGCCGCCGACCGCAAGACGCCGACGGAACGTTTTATCACGAAGTTTTCCAGATACTATACCCCGGCCGTGGTCGCTGCCGCCGTGCTTCTGGCGGTCGTGCCGTCGCTCATCACCGGCGAATGGGCGGAGTGGGTTCACCGGGCGCTGACGTTTTTGGTCATCTCCTGCCCCTGCGCGCTGGTGATCTCGATCCCGCTTGCGGTGTTCGGCGGGCTCGGCGCGGCGTCCCGCGCGGGCGTTCTCATCAAGGGCGGCAACTTCCTGGAAGCGCTGAACAAGGCGCATACGGTCGTCTACGACAAGACCGGCACGCTGACCGAGGGAAGCTTCTCCGTGCGTGAGATCCATCCCGCAAGCGGATTCACAAAGGAGACCGTCCTGCGGCTTGCCGCGGGCGCAGAATCGTTCAGTACGCATCCGATCGCGCGATCGATCATCGACGCCGCGGGTCCTGCGGAACAGAGCGTATCGGACGCGCATACGATTTCCGGCAAGGGCGTTGCCGCTTCGGTCGACGGGCACGATATCGCCGTCGGCAATCAAAAGCTGATGGCGTCGCTGGGGCTTTCCGTTACCGAACCGGAAACGGCGGGTACGCTGGCGTTCGTCGCCGTCGACGGAGCGTACGCGGGCTGTATCGTGATCGCGGATGCGATCAAGCCCGACAGCAAAGCAACGATCGAAACGCTTCGTTCGCTCGGGATCAAGCGGCAGATCATGCTGACCGGCGATGCGAAGGCGGTCGGCGACGCGGTGGCAAACGAACTCGGGCTGGACGGCGTCTCGTCGGAGCTTTTGCCCGATCAGAAGCTTATGGCAGTCGAAGCGCTCTATGAAACGCTGCCGAAGGGCGGCACGCTGCTGTTCTTAGGCGACGGCATCAACGACGCGCCGGTGCTGGCGCGCGCGGACGTCGGCGTCGCGATGGGCGGGCTCGGCTCGGACGCTGCGATCGAAGCGGCGGACGCGATCATCCCCGCGGATGCGCCGAGTAAGCTCCTTGACGCGATCCGGATCGCGCGGAAAACGCACCGCATCACGATCGAAAACATCGTGTTTGCGCTCGGCATGAAGGCGATCTTCCTGCTGCTCGGCGCGTTCGGCGTCGCAAACCTCTGGATCGCGGTATTCGGCGACGTCGGCGTGATGCTGCTGGCGGTACTGAATGCGCTGCGGGTGCTGAAAAGGAGCGGAAAAACCGCGTAAATCCCTTGACTTTCCCGTTCGGAACAGATATCATGAATGCCTGTGAGGTGAGGGTATCATGAAGCAGAAGAAAACGGCGCTCGCTCCGAGAAAAAAACAGAGCGTCATAGCGTATTATAAAAAATTCGGCTGGAAGGCGATCGGACGCGATCTGCTGCACGACGTCGTCGGCAGCTTCCTGTATGCGGTCGGCATCTCGTTCTTTGCCGAAAACGCCAACTTCGCTCCGGGCGGCATCACCGGTATCGCAATGATCATCCATCATTACGTGCCGTTTCTCGGGATCGGTCTCATGTCGCTGATCATCAACATTCCTGTCGCGATCATCTGCTATCGCCTTCTGGGACAGATCTTTTTCTTCAAGTCGGTCAAGAGCATGCTGATTTCGGCGCTGTTCCTGGACGTGATCGTACCGCTTCTGGGCAGCTATCCGGATGCGGCGACGAATCCGCTTTTAGCCGCGCTCTTTGCGGGCGCGCTCTCCGGCATCGGGCTTGCGATCATATATATGCCCGGCTCCTCCACCGGCGGTACGGACTTCATCATCATGAGCATCCGCAAATTGAAGCCGCATCTGTCGATCGGCACGATCTCGCTCGTCGTCGACGGCGTCGTTATCCTTTTGGGCTGGCCGGTGTTCGGCAACATCAACGCGGTGCTGTACGGCGTGCTGATGACGGTCGTGAGCACCACGGTCATCGACAAGCTCATGTACGGCACGGGCACGCGCCGCATGCTGCTGGTCATCAGCGACAAGGCGCAGGAGATCGCAAACTCCATCATGGAGGAGACCGAGCGCGGCGCAACGCTTGCCGACGTACGCGGCGCGTATACCGGCAAGCCGCATCAGATGATGATGTGCGTCTGCTCCAAGGTCGAGGTCTTTACCTCGCGGCGCATCATCAATCGCATCGATCCGAACGCCATTGTGATGCTCACCACCGTGGACGAAGCATACGGCGAGGG
>JAEEGL013128147.1_pt1 | contig 11608 bp, 5 predicted proteins | sample 9134231 | NCBI WGS metagenome assembly JAEEGL01 (sample SAMN16246548, study PRJNA631951) | gut metagenome | biome: gut microbiome; feature: rumen; material: fiber-attached | host: Bos | place: Iran: Karaj | collected 2018-10 | reverse complement strand
GTGTCTTTTTTGCCGGAATATCATTTAATACCAGAGGATTATCTGAAGCAAGATTTTGAATATAAGCCAGAATCTGGTCAGCACGTTCAATTACTTCTGATGGAAGACCAGCAAGTTTTGCAACATGAATTCCGTAAGAATTTCCAGTTACACCTTCTTTTACCTTACGCAGGAAAACAACCGAACCATTTTGTTCAAGCACATCCATACAGAGGAAAATAAGAGAGGGATGTTCCATTCTTGATAATTCATGATAGTGAGTTGCAAAGAAGGTTCTGCACTTAATGTTATCTAAAAGATATTCAGAAACAGCACGAGCAATTGCAAGACCATCCTCTGTTGAAGTTCCTCGCCCTACTTCATCCATAATTACCAGAGAGTTTCGTGTTGCACAATGAAGAATGTTAGCTGTTTCAGACATTTCTACAAGGAAGGTAGATTCTCCCTTTGCAAGGTTATCCGAAGCACCAACACGACAGAAAATTCTATCGATGATTCCAATACGGGCATATGAAGCTGGAACATAAGAACCAGTTTGCGCAAGCAGTCCGATTAAAGCATTCTGACGAAGATAGGTACTCTTACCTGCCATATTTGGACCGGTTATCAAGGCAAAGGAAGCTTTACCATCAGCCTCTGCAGAAAGGGATGCAGAGTTTGCAACAAATTCTCCAATAGGAAGATGTTTTTCTACAACAGGATGGCGGCCATCTTTTATTTCAAAAACAGAAGAATCTTCGATGATTGGGCGAATCCAGTTATTTTGGATTGCTGCCTGGGCAAGAGAACATGCAACATCGGTATAAGATACTTCATCTGCGATCTGTAAAAGATATGGAATGTACTTATGAAGGGAATTTCTTATTTCTACAAATAAGTCGCGTTCAAGTTCAAGAATTTTTGTAGAAGATTCATTTAATTCCTGTTCAAGCTCCTGAAGTCGTTCTGTAGTATAACGGTCTCCATTAACAAGAGAACGACGCATAATAAAATGAGAAGGAACCGAAGCAAGTTTTCCCTTTGAAACTTCTATAAAATAACCAAAAGCATTTGTATATTTTATTCTTAAGGTAGAAATCCCTGTTTTCTGTTTTTCTTCTGCCTCATATTCAGCAAGAATCTGATTAAAATTGTCATGAATAGAACGCCAGTGATCCAATTCTTCTGACCAGCCCGGTTTGATGATTCCACCTTCGGTAAGGGAAGTTGCAGGATTATCCAGAATGGAATTTTCCAAAAGCTGGCAAATCTCGCAGGCCTGCTGGGCAGGTGCAAAAGAGAAATCATAAGGATTAAGATATTCTTTTATTCTGTTCCAGGCAGAAAGGCTTGAAGCCAGAGCTAAAAGATTTTTTGCATGGGCTTTATCCATTGCAACTCGACCAGCAAGACGTTCTATATCAAGAATATCTGACAAGTCATTTCTAACCTTATCCAGTAAGGACCTGTTATCAAAGAAAGTAGTTATATACTGCTGGCGTTCTTCAATCTGCTTGCTGTTTGTTAATGGGAACAAAAGCCAGTTCTTAAGAAGACGGCCACCCATTGGGGTTCGTGTAAAGTTTACGCACTCAAACAAAGAATACTGAATGGAACCATCACGCATATTTTCTGTAATTTCAAGATTACGGCGTGAAGATTCATCAAGCATTAAAAACTGTTCATCTGAATATACATTAATGCTGTTAATATGAGGAATAGCAGCATTGGTTGTTTTTTCAAGATAATCAAGAAGAAAACCAGCCGGAACAACTTCTGCAGAATCTGCATCAAGACCAAAAGCCTTTAAGTTTGCAGTTTCAAACTGTCTTGTAAGTTTTGTATAAGAAAGCTCTGGAGAAAAGTCCCAGTCTGGATAGTAAGATACTGAAATATTTCCAGCTGCCTGCAGAGCAAACTGTATATCATCATTCTTTTTTAATGAAAATGGCAAAAGAATTTCACTTGGCTTTGCACGGTTTAATTCTTTTGCAAAGTTTTCTTTCATTTTTGAAGCAGGCCATGAAGTAGCCTTAAAGTTTCCTGTACTTACATCTAAAAAAGCAAAACCTGTTTTTCCTTTAGAAATAGAAAGAGCGGCAAGATAATTTGCCTTAAAACCGTCCAGATATTCTTCTTCTACTGCGGTTCCGGGGGTAATTATTTCTACTACTTTTCTTTCTGCAATGCCTTTACCACCCTTTGGAATCTCCCCTACCTGCTCGCAGATAACAATTTTCTTTCCCAGGCGCAGTAAGCGGGCAATATAAATTTTTGCAGCATGATAAGGAATTCCACACATCGGCTGAGAAGCTCTGTGTGTAAGTGTAAGGTTTAATAAAGCAGAAACTTCACGAGCGTCATCATCGAACATCTCGTAGAAGTCTCCAAGGCGAAAAAATACTACTTCTGTTTTATACTTTTCTTTAATCCCCCGATACTGGATCATCATCGGGGTGTCTGCTTTATCTTCTGCCATCAGAGTCCCAACTCTGCAATAACCTGAGCAGTAATGTCTACAGATGAACTGTACCACAAAATTGCGTTAGCATCCTGAAGGCTAAGAATCATACTATAGCCGCCACTTTCTGCAATTTTTGACAAGGTATTGTACAAGGTTTTATAAAATTCATCTGAATTCTGAAGATTCTTCTGAAGCAATTCAAGCTCTACATTTTTTGCGTTTGTATATTCAGTAAGATATTCTTTCTTTTTAGCAATTTCAGATTCTGTACGAAGCACAGCAGTATCGTTACCAGCAGTTTCATAATCAAGTTTTTTCTGCTGAAGTTTGCGCAAATCTTCCATCTGCTTGTCTATTTCTGCCTGAAATTCAGCCTTCTTTTTTTCGTAATTTCTAATAGGAGCTGAGTTTCTATAATAAGCACTGTAAACTTTTGCTGTATCAACAACACCAAACTTTGTAATCTGCTGTGCAAAAAGAGGCACTACAGCAGAAAGAGAAAAAACTGCAAGAAGAACTAAAACTTTTACTTTTCTGTTCATACAAAATCCTTTTAATTTATTCACCTATATTTTAGCGATTTGTAATATTAAATGAAAGTACAAACTGGAATGGATTATCATCAAATTTTGGAGAACCATCCTCTACTCTGAACTTCCATGCAAACAACAAATGTAATGGGAACTGAGGAACCAGGAAGCGGAGACCTGGACCATAACTAAAGTAGAAATCTTCAATTCCAAGACTCTGAACATCTGCAACTGTATCTTTAAGGGCAGCTGCATCAAAGAAGCCGTCTATACCAATAATTCCAGGAATAACAGGCATTCTAAGTTCAATACGATTAGACAACATGAACTGACCTTTTGTTGAACGGTAAGCTTCTGTCCAACCTCGTCCATTAAACATACCATCGATATAGAGTTTATTAGATTCACTAATACCAGTTTCTGTTGGGAAGAGACAGTGAATTCCTGTATAGCAGGCAAGAACTGCCTTGAATGACCAGTTATCTGAAACCGGGATATCTAGCAGCTTTAAGTAACCTTCAAGTTTTGTATCACTGCGAAGGAAGAATTCTCTTTCAATATTTGGAAGCAAACCATACCAGGTAAGGCGTTCACTTGCGAACCAGCCCTTTGTTGGATCATAAGAAATATCACGGTTATCTACAGAGAAACTACCATAGATAGAGTTTACAAGTCCGATTCTGTTTGCATACATTGAAACACCAGTATCTACAGGAACATAAAGACTTTCGCTATAAATATTGTTCATAAGAGAATTGGAAATACCAGTTCCAACAGAAAGAATAGCATAGTCTGGAGTCCAGCGGTGACCAATTCCAGAAGTTAATGAAACTGAGTAACCACGGTAATTCATGTAGTAGTAATGCTGATTCAAATTAAGGTTTGGATCAAAAAAGTTTACAAGTGTAGTTGCATTAGTTCGGCTTAAAGAAAGAGTCTGGCTAAATGAAATTGGAAGATTTCCAATCCAACCCTGTGAATATGTAAAATCAAGAGATTGTTCAGTGTTAGACAAATTAAGAGAAGTAGATATTGTTTTACCTTCTCCAAACAAGTTAGAATTTTCTACCTTAAAGAAGAGAGAAATTGGCAATGTATCTGGTTCAGTAACACCAGAGAATGTCATACCAAAGTTCAAAGAAGATGTAGACTGTTCTTCTACAGTCCAAACCAGGTCTACCAGGTTTTCTTCAGAACCAGACTTAGGCTCAGGAACTACGTTAGAGAAATAACGCAGGTTCATAAGGTTTCTAAGACCGTTTACAATCTTATCGCGGGAATAAATGTCTCCGCTCTGAATTGGAATTTCACGGCGAATTACATATTCCTTAGTTTTAGAGTTACCCTTAATAATAATATTTTCAATATGGCTTCTTACATGCTCTCTAATTACAAGATCATAAGAAATTTCATGTCTATCTGTATCCTTTACAGGAGTTGGATAGAATTCATTACTCATATATCCATTTTCATAGTATACGCTTACAATAGCAGACAAATCTTCCTGGAACTTTGTTTCATTATAAACCGCGCCCACTCTAAGCTTCTGCTGCTTTACAAGTTCCTTTTCTGAGAAAACTTCGTTTCCAGAAAGTCTTAAACCAGCATAAGTATACTGGGCACCTTCCTGGATAACAAAGGTAATTGTAATTTCATTTCTCTGTTTATCTTCATTTAATTCAGACTGAATATCAGTATCAAGAATATTTACGTCTGCATAACCTCTTTCACGATAATAAGAAATGATTTTCTGCTTATCCAACTCCAGAGTTGAAGGCTGATATGCACCATCCTTAAACAAACCAATTTCTTTTGATTCAAGTTTATTCTTTAAGGTACGTTCAGAAACAATAGTGTTTCCAGAGAATCTGATTTCTTTTATAACAGTGCTGGAACCTTCAGTAATATTAAATTCAACTTCTACCCCATCATCAGTTTTTTTAACTGTATGAGAAACATTAGAAGTTGTATAACCCTTCTGCAGGTAATAGTTGCGGATAATTCTTTCATCCAAAAGAACTTTAGATTCTATATAAATATCACTGCTCTTAAGCTTAATCTGCTCGCGAAGCTCACCATTACGGATTTTCTTATTTCCTGTAAATGTAATGGAAGAAATAACAGGGCGCTCTTCTACAGAAAAAACAAGAAGAACTGTATTGTTAGAATTAGATGCATGCTTTGCATATGGTGTAATGTCATCAAAGAGTTCAAGAGCATACAGGCGGTCTACAATTTCTGTATAAGTATCTACTGTAAATTTCTGGTCAATAAATGAACTGGTAATACCTGTTAATTCACTTTTTTTGACGTTTTTTAATCCCTCGAAATCAATTTTAGAAATTGGCTGATCCCAATACCATTCAGAATCATCCTGTGCAGACATAAAGAATGCAAACCCGAATAATACGAGCAAAATTGAAACGATTTTTCTATTCATCATTTTCTCCAAATATCAAAATGCAAATTTCCACGAAAGCGTAAGCGACGGAGAAGGTACAAATTGATTATGTAATAAAGCGTTAATATCAGGAGCCATGTTTACACGAATATTGGCAAACGGAGACTCCAGTTCCATACCAAATTCAGGCTGGAAGAGTAAGCCCCCTGCAGAATTAATGTCATTAACGTAGCCATCTTCAAAAGATACATGAAGCATTGCGTCTACATACAAAGAATTCGCAAGGTACTTACCTATATAAACAGTTGAGTTGTCTAAAAAGTTACCGATTGAGATATTTTCTTTAGATAAAGCCCCTGAAACACCCATATTAAGCGTATTCTGTAGAACATTAGTACGCACAGAAAATATATCAAAATTAAGCAAGTCACGCAACTTGTTTTCTGCCTGACGTACAATTGTAGACTGCAGGGCATAGTCGCTAGCGGCAAAAAGGAAGTTTGTAGCAGAACTGGAATCTGCAACCGCAATCTGACCTAGAAGAGCACGAATTTCATTTTCTGACTTGGCAGGGACCGAAGTAAACTTTGGATCCAGATTAGAAATATACTGATTATCTACATCCATTATAATTTTTACGTTCTGGCCGCGTTCATCTTTTTCTCGGGTTTCTGCGGTAATTGTTATCTGAGGATTAGCAATATCTGAAGTATTAAACTTTACGTTTCCAGATTTTATGTAGAAGCTTCGGTTTAGATATGCTATATCGCCAGACTTTAACTGGAGCAATCCATCTACAATATATTCTTCTGAATCCTGATTAATACGCACCCTCATAGAAGTATTTGGTACAAAGACACAACGCAAAATAGGATCAAAATTCACAGAAGTATGAGTGCCAAGAACCAGTTCAATATCTGTAGAAAGAAGAAGAGCAGGAGAAGCTGATGAAGTACCACTTGCATTAGCGGAAGAAGTCACAGAAGAAAGAGAACTTAAACTGGATGAAATATTAATGTTTTCTCCAAAAAGGCTTCCAGTAATTTCAAGCGAAGGCGCTTCCATAAAGAGATGCAGATCTGTAGAAATATCTCCTTCGATTCGGACCATTGGGGTAATCAGCTTTACAGGGAAAAAGTCTTTCTTTAAAGTTTTTATGCTTCCTTCCATATGTTCCAAAGCCCATTTATTAAGGAAGAGATTAAAGGCCAGTTCCAGCTGGTTCCCCTTTTTTGTTCTGATTATTGTTGCAGGAATATCTATTTCATTATTAACGATATTCATTACAAGATTTTTTGTAGAAAGTTTTTGAGGGGTAACAGACGGCAGCTTTAATTCCGGAGAATCAAACATAAAGAAACCGTTTATTTCCGGGTCAACAAAGGAACCTGTTACAATTGCAGTTCCAGAGAAAGTTCCCTTATCAAAAACAATCATATCATCAAGGTTCAGATAGTCATTCAGTTTTTTAAGGTCTACCAGTAAGTCATAAAGTTCTATATTTGCAATGTCTGCATTTACAAAACCGTCCATTTTTGCCTGAAGGAAACTCTTATTATCAAGATTCAAGGCAAGAATACCATCAAGAGAATAAGAACCTGTAAGACCTATATTATCAGAAGAGAAAATAGAAAAGTTTCTGTCTGAATAAAGCATGGAAATTTCAAAAGGGAACTTTTTCTTTACAAGGTTTCCTTTTATATCATTTGCAACAAGCTTTGCAGAAAAGGAATCTGGAATAAAAGAGCCTGGAGGAACAATTGAGTTTCCAATTTCTAAGCTTATAGGCACATCTATGCGCTTATCCATAAAGCCAAAGGCAATATTTCCTTCTGCATTTAAAGACATATCTTCCAGAGAAGCCTGCCCCATCACACCTTGAAGTTTAAAGCCTTCGTAATCCAGATTCAAATCTGAAATGGTAATTTCTTTTTCTTCCAGAGTAATGTTTCCGTGTGTTTTTAAGAGGCTGCTTGTAATTAACATGGAAGCAGAATCTACGTTTAAGGCAACATAAGGGTGTTCGATTGTTCCAGAGGCATAAAGGGAACCAGTTATCATATTATTTTCATGCTGCTGAACAACAAAGCGGTTTAAGCTGAAGGCGTTCATCTGCAGCTGCAGGTTTATGTATATGTATTTCTGCAGGTTTTCTAAAGTCAAAGGCAATTCATCTGGATTGGAGATGGTACCATCAAGATTAATACCTTCTTCTGTAAGAGGATTTTTTACATTAAGGATAATTCCCGCAGAATTAAAAATATCCCCGTTCATGTTCAGCATAATATCTGCTGTACCTTCCAGAGCAGAATAAAAATCTGTATAAGAAATAGAATTAATCTGGGCGCCATACTTGGTAGCGTTTCCAGAAACTATTACGCGAGGGGCAACAGAAAAGGATGAGCCAGCCTCTTCTGCCTCAAATCTTGCTACCTGAAGAAGAGGACCATTTTCCTTGTCATACTGGAATTTCATATCTGTTGTAAAGACAAAAGAATGATTCATAAAAGCAAGGGGGAAATTTTCCATTATAAGACTGCTGACTATAGGCTTATCTTTTGGAAGCTGAAGCTGAAAGTCCAGGCCGTAGTCTCCAGAAAGCACCAGCTGGTTTTGCATCATTGTACCGGAAATATGATAAGGGATTGAACCACTGTTCAGATTCATATCAAAGAAAAGGTCTGATGAATCCGGACTCTTATCTAAAGAGGCAGTTGCCTGAACCGCATAATTTCCCAAAACTAAAGAAAACTGATTAAGCTGAATGTTCTGCTCGTTTCCATTAACGGCAAAGAGCAAAGCCTGATTGTCTTTTTTTGTGTTAGCCAAAAGAACGTAAGGCACATTATAAGAAATAGACTTAAAGTCTGTAGAAAAGTAAAGGTCACCAGTTAAAAGGTATGGTGAAAGACCTTTTACAGAGCCCATAATCATAGAAGAAGTTTTTTCATCCAGGACCTGGGCTGCATAAGAAGCAAGACTGTCCAGATAAAGGGAGTTCAAAAGCACATTAGACTGAACATAATTTGAACTAAAAAGATAACTTCCGTCCATATGAATCTGTCCTGGCGTAGATTCTTCTGCATGAGCATAGTCGTAAAGATCCAGGGCAAAATCGTAAGAGTCGTTTTGAGGTAAGAAAGTTAATTCCAGGGCAGTAAGAGCCTTGTCTCCAATAAAAACCTGGGGAGAAAAGGCCTTAAAACCTTTTTCCAGGCTGTCAAAGTAAACTTCGGTTGTAATAGTTTTGCCGTTATCAAGCTCAAAATATGGTAAATCAAAAAAGCCTGAAAGCTGCAGGGTGCTGAAAATTAAAGACAACTCTGCAGAGGCAGAACAACGTTCGCCATCAACAAGAAAATCTGTAAGTTCCAGCTTTTTTTCATCCCCATAAAGAGAAAAGTTCAAATCTGCCCCTTGAGGAAAAATCTGCTGGGGAATTCTTAAAGAAGTATCTGAAACATAGTAAGCAGTTTTTTCCAGATAGTTAAATTTAAGAATAGAGTCTGTTGTAAGGGCAAAATCTTTTAGTTTTCTAAGTTCCTTCTGCTTGGAATTAATGTTTACCAGAGAAACCGGATTCATATTTTCCGATTTAATCTGGGCGTTAATGTCTCCGCTTTTTATGTTAATGTCTGCGCCAATAGATACAGGATTTACTGATTGTACAGTATGCAGAGAGATTATGCCGTTGGAATAATCAGTATGAAGATTCAGTTTGTTCAGGCGGATGTCTCCATTAGTCAAATCTGAAATCTTTAAGTTCAATTGAGAATTTTCCAGAGCCTGGGTGATTGTTCCAGAGGCCTCCAGCTTGCAGGAAACCGTCTGATTCACATTTTTTATTACAGCCTTTGCAGAAGATGCCAGCTGAACAGAAAGCAGCTGCTTTAAGTTGGAATTATTAAGAGAGAAATTCTTTACCCCTATTTCTGCCTTAAAAAGTTCATGATCATATTCCAGAACAATGTTTTTTAAACTGATGTTTGCCGGAATGGCCTTTTTAATAGCCATAAAATCTATAGGCTTTGAATCCTGATTACCAGAAAAGTGCTCAGAAAGGACAATTATTTTTTCTACATCAAGGATAATTCCATCTACGACCACATTAGAAATGCCGGAATTAAAGTCTCCTTTTAAAACTTTTAAGAGATTATAGTTTATTCTGGTGCGTTCAATTGTCAGGACAGAAATGCCGTCATCATCATAAATATCTATTCCCTTAATATACAGATTAGAAAGAATTGAAGGAGACAGAGACTTGTATTTAATGGAAAGTCCTGTATTATCATGAATAAAATCTGTAAGTTCAGAAAGTTTTTTGTCTGTAATGGAATTTAATTTTGAGCGTACAGGGCCTGCAATAATCAAAGAGATTATTGCAAGAAGAATGAGAACGTAACTGCGGATTCGCTTACTACTGTACAAAATGACCATTTTAGTCCAAATATTATACCAGAAAATAAAACATTCATATAGTACATTTTGTAACATCAAGCTATAATATAAAAATGATTTTAAAGGACTTTATTGTTTTTGAAGGAATTGATGGCGCCGGAACATCTACACAAATTAAACTTCTGGCAGAAAAAAATCCCGCTAAATTTACTACAACAGCAGAACCAACTTCTGGAGAAACAGGCCGTTTTTTGCGCCGCATGCTTGCAGGAGACTTTTCTGTTGATGAAAAAACCAATGCTTTTTTATTTGCCGCAGACCGCTGTGAACACATTTACGGAAAAGGCGGCGTTATAGAAGAAATAAACAAGGGAAAAATTGTCCTTAGCGACCGCTATTTCTTTTCAAGCCTGGCCTACCAGTCTGTTTCCTGCGGAAAAGAGATTCCAGAACTTGTAAATTCTGCCTTTCCCCTTCCAGAAATTCTTTTTTACTTTCAGATAAATCCAGAAATTTCGCTGGGCCGTGTAAATGCCCGCGGAGAAAAAAAAGAAATTTACGAAACAATAGAAAAACAGAAAAAAATTGCCGCCCAGTATGACGCAGTTATTTCTGAATACGAAAAGCCAGAAAAAAACGGCGGCATGAAAATTGTTCGTATTGACGCCTCTAAAACAATAGAAGAAATTTCTGAAGAGATTTATCAGTATTTCCGATAATCAAATCGTGAAAAGGTCTCTTTTAGTTTTATTAGCACTTATAACAGTCTTCTTCTCTATTCCACAGCGCGCTGACGCCTACATGGTAAAATATAAGGAAGACTGGTATAAACTCTACCACATTCACTACCAGCAGTTCCCGGATGACTGTATAGAAAACATCTACTGGCTGGAAAAGGCCGTTCAGGCAGATTTTTGTAATCCTCAGTTTGCAGATATAAAAATTACAACAGAAAAAGAATGGGAAAAGTACCGCTACCTTTTTCAAATGCACATAAACCTTAAACTGATTGAACAGCACCTGCGCCTTGGGCGCATTTACGATAAAAAGAATATTTATTTTTACGACGCCCCCTGGAAAGAAGAATACCTGCGCAATCTGGAAAAAACTTTGAGCTGTTATAAGGCAGGATTGTACTACTGGCAGGAAGCAAAAATCTGGCAGGAAAAAGCAAATGCCTCATCTTTTAACTTTTTATACATTACAGGCAAGCAGGCCTGGGAAGATGAAAGAGAGCGCATTGCCCTTGGCGAACTGGATTACGAAAAAATGCTGACTCGCGAAATAGAAAGGGTGGAAAAAAACATAAAAGAACTTAACCAAATGGACAAAAAATACTAGAATAGTCTCATTATGAAAAAAGAGCTGAACATATCATACCCAGCAATTTATAATGGAACACAGAATTCAGAGATTTATTTTTTTGAAGGCCAGCCTGACCTTGCAAAACTATTCTTTGGTGAAGAAAACGAAGCTAATGACGGAAGACGCCGCTTTTTTGTTACAGACGCAACCGTTGCAAGCTTAGACTGTATGAAGTCTTTTATGTCTTCATTTTCTGATGAAGTTCATGAAAACGACGCCCTCTGCGTACTTGGTTCCGGAGAAAAATACAAAACAATTGAAAGTGTTTTACGCATTGTAAGTTCTGCTGTAGAAGCAGGTTTTACACGCAAAGATGTTTTTGTAGGAATTGGCGGCGGTGTAATTTCTGATATTACAGCCTTTGCAGCGTCTATTTTTAAGCGAGGAGCAAAAGTACAGATTGTACCTACTACCCTGCTTTCTATGGTTGACGCTTCTATTGGCGGAAAAACAGGCTGCGACTATGACAAT
>JAEEGL012531963.1_pt1 | contig 11608 bp, 11 predicted proteins | sample 9134231 | NCBI WGS metagenome assembly JAEEGL01 (sample SAMN16246548, study PRJNA631951) | gut metagenome | biome: gut microbiome; feature: rumen; material: fiber-attached | host: Bos | place: Iran: Karaj | collected 2018-10 | reverse complement strand
ACAACTCTTGGTCCTGCTCCAGAACCTAATTTAACTATATTATGGTCAAAATCTTTACCGGAAAACTTTAAGAAATTTACAGCTAAACTATCTATTGAAACTTCTTCTATTCAATATGAAAATGATGATTTAATGCGTCCTGCTTTGGGAGATGATTACGGAATTGCTTGTTGTGTTTCTGCAATGAAACTTGGAAAGCAAATGCAATTTTTTGGAGCACGTGCAAATCTTGCCAAAACGCTTCTTTACGCTATAAATGGTGGTAAAGACGAACTTACATTTAAGCAAGTTGCTCCTGAAATGATACCTATTACATCAGATTACTTAAATTATGATGAAGTAATGGAACGTTTTGATGCTATGATGGATTATGTTGCCAAAATATATATTAAAGCATTAAACGCAATTCACTATATGCATGATAAATATTGCTATGAAGCTTTAGAAATGGCGTTACATGATAGAGAAATTGTTCGTACTATGGCTTGTGGTATTGCTGGTCTTTCAGTAGTAGCAGACTCACTTTCTGCAATAAAATACGCAAAAGTTAAGGTTATTAGAAATGAGCAAGGCATAGCAGGAGATTTTAAGCCTGAGGGAGAATTTCCTAAGTTTGGAAATGATGATGACCGTGTAGATTCCATTGCAGTAAAATTAGTTGAAACATTTTTGAACAAGTTACAGAAGCATATTACTTATCGCAATTCTAGGCATACTTTATCGATTTTAACTATTACTTCAAACGTTGTATATGGGAAAAATACTGGCAGTACACCAGATGGCAGAAAATCTGGAGAGCCTTTTGGGCCAGGCGCAAATCCTCTCCATGGAAGAGATAAAAATGGTGCACTTGCAGTTCTTAATTCTGTTGCAAAACTTCCATACGAATTTGCGGAAGATGGAATTTCTTATACATTTGCAATAACTCCAAATACTTTAGGTAAGGATATTAATTCTAGAACAAATAATTTGGTTAGCATTTTAGATGGGTATTTTATAAATACTGGTCATCATATAAACGTAAACGTTTTTGATAGGCGCTTATTGGAAGATGCAATGGAACATCCAGAGAAATATCCTCAACTTACAATACGCGTTTCCGGATATGCTGTTAATTTTGTAAAGTTAACACGTGAGCAACAGTTAGATGTAATTAACAGAACTATACAAGAAAAATTTTGATATAATTAAGGTGGATAAATGGAGGGACAAAAATTCTACTCAACTAAATATGCACACTTACACTCAATCGAGTCTCTGGGCACAGTTGATGGTCCAGGACTTCGTTTTGTGTTATTTTTTCAAGGCTGTCCATTAAGATGCAAATATTGTCACAATCGAGACACTTGGGATCCTAATGGCGGTACAATTGTAAATGTAGATGAAATTGTAGATAAAGTAAAAAGATATAAGAATTTTCTTTTGCCATCTCATGGTGGCGTTACTGCCAGCGGTGGTGAACCTCTTTTACAAGTCAAATTTTTAATACTTCTTTTTACTAGATTACATGAAATAGGCATACATACGGCCCTAGACACGTCTGGTATGTTTGCTTTGACAGAAGATATAAAAAAGATATTGTCACTTACAGATTTAGTTTTATTGGACATAAAACATATAGACCCAGCTAAATGTAAAAAACTTGTGGGCTTTTCGAATGAAAAGGAGCTTGAATTTGCAAGATATTTAAGTGATAATGGTATTCCTATTTGGATTAGGCAAGTGCTTGTTCCAGGTATCACAGACGATAAGAATGATTTAATAAAACTAAAAGAATTCATTGCTACTCTTAATTCTGTTGAAAAAGTTGAAATTCTTCCCTATCACAGTTTAGGTAAATACAAATGGGAAAATCTCGGATTAAATTACGAACTTTCAGGAGTTCCAGATGCCACCTCAGAAGATGTGGAAAAAGCAAAAAAGATTTTAGGCATAATGGAATAACTTCAGTTGTAGCAAAAAGCAAAGAGACCACATTAAAGTGTGGCCTCTTTGCTTTTTTAACACCTGTCCCCAAAGGTGGCAAAAGCCACCCTTGGGAAACGTCCCCAAAGGTGGCTTTATCCCTTTATTTTTTCTTTGATAAAAAATGTAATCAAATAAATGATCCCTGCAATTATTACAATCATTGGGCCTGTTGGTATATTGTTATAGTATGAAATAATCAAGCCACTTAAACCTGAAAACAAAGAAATTATTACAGCAAAAAGATGATATTGTCTTATATCTTTTGCAATATTTCTGCTTGAAGCTGCTGGTAAAATCAGCAAAGAATTAATTAGTAAAATACCAATCCAACGTATAGATACCATAACAACAATTGCAATAAGAATAGCAAATAAGTTATCAACTACAAATACATTTATTTTTTTTGATCTTGCCAAACTACTATTTATACTTGTTGCATGTAACTTGTTAAACATATAATACCAAGCAACTAAGACGATTACAAAAGTTAAAAATAAGTACACAATTTCATTCCAATTAATGCTTAAAATATCACCAATTAATATATTTGAATATTTATTAAAATTTCCGGACTGTGCAAGTATAGCGAGTCCTACAGCTATTGCAATAGAAGAAAAAACACTAATAATAGTATCTGCACCATATGTAACTTTATACTTTACCATGTTTAGCAAAACTGCAAAAACCACAGCAAAAATAATCATAGATAAATTTGTATTAGTTATTCCAAATAATGTGCCTATTGCTATTCCACATATTGCAGAATGGCCTAAACTATCCGAGAAAAACGCCATTTTATTGTTTACAATCATCGTTCCTAATATTGCGAAAATTGGTGTTGATAATAAAACTGCAAGTAGGGCATTTTTCATAAATGTGTAGTTTAAAAAATCAAATGGTAATATGTTTAGTAATTGAAATATAAGCTCCTGCATTCTTTATTCCTTTCTTTGTTAGTTTATTATCCAAATATTTCTTTATATTCATCACTTTCAAAAACTTCTTTAGGTGTTCCTTCTTTTAATATCGTTTTATTAAGTAAAATTACTCTATCAGCGTACTGTTTTACTAACTCCAAGTCGTGTGAAACCAGTATAATTGACATATCATGTTCTTTTTTTAATTTATTTATATGGCTAAAAAATAGCTTTGTGCCGTTTTCGTCTATTCCTGAAATTGGCTCATCCAAAATTAGCAAATTAGGTTCATTATATGTACTTATTGCAAGTAAAACCCTCTGCATTTCTCCACCAGATAAGTCTCCTATGCTTTTGTCTATTAGTTTTTCAGCTTCAAATTTTCTTAGTGAATCTTTTATTTTCCTCTCTGCTTTCTTATCTTTTTTAATCCATACGGGAACTTGTGAAATAAAAGATGCAAACAAATCATATACTGTTGTAGGCATATGCCTTTCTACATTTATGCTTTGTGGTACATATCCTATTTTAAGGTTTCTAGCTCTATTTTCCTTCGTGTCCATAAATTCTATACTTCCAGTATGCTTAACCTCTCCCAATAATGCTTTAAGTAATGTAGATTTACCTGCACCGTTTTTTCCAATTATAACAGTTAGCTCTTTGCAGTGAATATGTAAATTAATATCTTTTAATATTTCATCTCTTCCAATAGTAACACCAATGTGATTTGCTTTTATGCAATGAAATCCACAATACAAATCATTTTCCATTTATTCCTCCATACTTTCTACTATCATTAAATTGTTTTCCATCATGCTAATATAGCTATTTAATTCTCCATTACCATTTAATCCTGAGTCTAATACATAAATTTTAGCACCTGTCTCACTAGCTACTGTTCTAGCGTTATTTTTTGCTGTTTGTCTATCAATAATAATATTTTTAATGTTATTTTCCTTAACATATTCGATAATACTTGACATTTTTTCGGCAGATAGACCATTTTGCTCATGATCTGTTTCAATAGTTGTAATTTCCAAATTCATTGTATTTTTCAGGTGTGCTAATGATTCACTAAAAGATAAACACTTTTTAGTTTTTTTTCTAGATTCATTAATCTTTGTTTTTAAATTTTCTAATTTAGCTTTGTAGTTTTCTGTATTCTGCATATATATATCCTTATTTTCGGGATCTATTCTGGAGAGCTCATTTGAAACATTTTCTAGCTGTGACTTATATTTGTCAATATCAAGCCAAATATGAGCATTTTCTTCACTGTCTATTTTGCCATCTATTTTATTACCTGCTTCAATTACTTTAATATTCTTATATGTGTCCAAAATTTTCGATATAAAATTTTCAATTCCAAGTCCATTTATAATAAATACATCTGCATTTTCTACTTTCATTAAATCTGATGTTTGTAATGTGTAATCATGCAGACACCCTACATTCTGATTTGTCATATTTTCTAAGCTAACATCACTTGCACCATCTAAAATATTTTCTGCTAAAATATACATTGGGTAAAATGATGCTACAATTTTAAGCCCAGATGTTTTTTTATTATCAACTTTTTGTATGCTAAAAATACCTAAAATAATTATGGTAATAATTATTGCTATTATTATAATTTTTTTCAATGCAGATTTCTTTCCTTTCTATAATTATTGTCTAATTTTTCAAATAATATATTACCATATTTTTGCAAATTTTACAACATTGCATGTTTAATTTGTTCGATATTCTTCTTTGTAATATCATATCCAGATTTATAGCAAAAATCTATTTTGTCTATGTCTAGAAGTCCTGTACCATCTGATGGAACAGTCAAAACATAATCTGCCATTTCTAAATTTTCTTCTGATAATTTCGTCCCCATAATGTCAACCGTTTTCATTCCCACATCTACTAAGTTGCTCTTTTCAGTTACTCTATCACTTTCGAAATTTACCGCCAACACCTTGTCTACCCCTTGTTTTCTTACTTCATGTACAGGAGTATTATCTAAAATTCCTCCATCAACAAATGCAAATGTCTTATACCTAAAAGGCGAAAAAACAATAGGGAAACTACTACTTGCCCTTGTTGCCTCTCCGATAGTTATATCTGTAATATATTGATTTTGATTATCCTTACCTCCTGGTCTTCTAGATACAAATACATATTCTTTCGAAGAATACAAATCCACTGCTGGTATAACAAGAGGCATACATATATCTTCTATTTTTGTTATTCCCTTTTTAGTTGCCATTTCGTTATAAGCTTTTTGTAAACTCTCTCCACTTTTTAATCCAGTTAGGTTAATCTTTTTGGAAAGCATAAAATTTTTTACTCCATTTACAATCGGCTTTGTTTCTATATTTACTATACTTTTGGCATATTTCTTGAAAAGAGCATAAATATAGTTTGGTGAATATCCCATAGCATAAAGTGATGCAATTAAGCTTCCAGATGATGTTCCTCCTATTGCATTTATTTCAATATTTTCCTCTTCTAAAGCCTTTAATACCCCTGCATGAGCAATTCCTCTCATCCCGCCTCCAGATAATGCAACTCCTATAGACATGTATTTGCCTCCTATATCTTTTTAGATATAGTATTTACAAAAACTCTTTTGTTTAATCAAAAAAAATCCAAAGCATATTAGCCTTGGATTTTACTAATTAATTTTGTGTGAATGGAAGAACAGCTATTGTTCTTGCTCTTTTTACTGCTGTTGTAATGTCTCTTTGGTGTTTTGCACAAGCACCTGTTGCTCTTCTAGGAAGTATTTTGCCCTTGTCATTAATGTATTTTCTAAGTTGTTCTGCATTTTTGTAATCTAAAACTAAATTTTTGTCACTGCATAATGGGCAAACTTTTTTTCTTATTTTACGGAATCTAGGATTAAAATCTTCATCTCCGTTATTTCTATTTTTTCTATTATTTTGCTTTTTATCAGCCATTTTATTTCCCCCCTCTTCTGAAATTAGAATGGTAAGTCATCATCAGAAGATACTGAGAATTCTGAATTGCCAGCCACATCTGTACCAAAAGTGTTCTCAAATCCTGCAGCATCACCATCTCTTTTGCTATCTGCAAAATATGCTTCTTCTGCAACGACTTCTGTTATATAATGTTTAACTTTGTTTTCGTCTTCCCAGTTTCTTGTTTGTAGCCTTCCAATGACCCCTACTTGTTGTCCTTTTTTAAAATATTTACTACAGAATTCTCCCGTTTTGCTCCAAGCAACAACTGGAATAAAATCTGCTTGTCTTTCCTCGCCTTGGCGAGCAAATCTTCGATTTACGGCTAATGTAAAAGAAGCCACTAATGTATTATTAGTTTGTGTGTATCTCGTTTCTGGATCTCTTGTAAGCCTTCCCATTAAAATAATTTTATTCATTTTTCTTCACCTTTCTTTTACTGCCCCCAAAAGCTCTTATTTAAGCTTCTTGTTTTACTACTATGAATTTTAATATTTCATCAGTAATACGATAAACCCTTTCAAGTTCTGCTACAAAACCTGGGTTTGCTTCGTAATTGATAACAACATAGTATCCTTCATTTTGTTTCTTTACAGGATATGCTAATTTTTTGTTACCCATTTCATCAACTTTTTCTACTTTACCATTTTCGTTTATCAAGTTAGAAAATTTTTCAATTACAGCCTTAATTTTTGCTTCTTCTAAACCTGAATTGATAATGATAACACTTTCGTATTTGTTCATTATAATTCACCTCCTTTTGGATTAATCAACCCATAGTTCTTCTATGAGTAAGGATGCTCTTATGTCTTAAACAAAAAAGCAATGTCTCTTTTGACATTGCTTATTATAGCATACAATTAGGTCGTTTTCAAGGGGTTTATAGTAAAAAAGCTATTAAATACAATAAGACATTGGTGTTTGAAAAAATTTTCATTATTCTCCTTATATGTTTTTTAAGTAGTTCCTAATATAACTTCTGGTCTTTGTATTGTTTCTTCAGTTATTTCAAACGCTTGCTTTAATTTTTCTATAGCTTTTTCAAGTTTTCTTTCATCATTTGCATAAATAGTTGCAATTTTTTCTTGTTTATATACTTTATCTCCAACTTTTTTATTCAAAATAATTCCAACTTCTTTATCAATTTCATCCTCTTTATTTACTCTGCCAGCTCCAAGAATTACAGATGCTTCTCCTATAAGCCTTGCATCAGCTTTTTTTATGTATCCACTTTGCTCACATGCTAATTTGAATAAAATTTTAGGTTTATTAAATAAGTTTGTATTTTCAATATAGCCTATATCCCCACCTTGTCTCTTTATAAGCTCAATCCATTTTTCGTAAGCCTTTCCATTTGCAATTTGCTCTGCAATTTTTGTCTTTCCATCTTCCACGTTATCCACTTTTTTTGCAAGCATAAGCACTTGTGCCCCCAAAAAACATACTACCTCTTTAACATCAGGCTCAATATGCCCCCTTAGACTTTCTGTAACTTCTATCACTTCTAAAACGTTTCCTATGCTTCTTCCAAGGGGTTCGTCCATATTAGTCAGCACACATCTTGTTTCAATTCCTGCTAAGTTTCCAATAGCTTCTAATTGTTTTGAAAGCTTTTGTCCCTGTTCCGTTGTTTTCATAAATGCTCCGCTTCCGCACATTACTTCTAGTACAAGCTTATTTGCTCCGCTTGCTATTTTTTTGCTCATTATGCTTGAAGCAATAAGTGGTATGCTATCAACACAACCAATAGCATCACGTAAAGCATAGATTTTTTTATCTGCAGGAGCTAACCCTTCAGTTTGTCCAATTAGACTAATTCCAATTTCTTTTATATTATTTTTGAATTCTTCAGTTGTAATATTAGTTTTATATCCCGGTATTGATTCTAATTTGTCAGAAGTTCCACCTGTAATTCCAAGGCCCCTTCCCGACATTTTCGCTACCGGAATTCCTAAAGATGCAATTATTGGCATTAGTATAAGTGTTACCTTATCTCCAACCCCCCCTGTACTGTGTTTATCTACTATAAGGTCTGATATATCAGCAAGATTTAATTTCTCTCCTGAGTTTGCCATGCTGATTGCCAAATTTGTTGTTTCTTCTTTGCTCATTCCATTTAAATAAATAGCCATAATAAGAGCAGAAGCATGGTAATCTTGTATGCTTCCTAATGTATATCCATTAACGAAAAAATCTATTTCTTCCTTTGAGAGTTCTCTTTTGTCTCTCTTTTTAATTATTATTTCTTGAATATTCATTTAGTTCTCCTAATTTATTATATTCTTAACAAAACTTTTTCTGTGTATTGGGCATAATCCATATTTTTTTATTGCTTGAATGTGCTCCGATGTACCATAACCTTTGTGCTTTGCAAAACCATATTCCGGATATTTATTATCATATTCGCGCATAATTCTATCCCTAGTAACCTTGGCAATAATAGATGCTGCTCCAATACTATAACTAATGGCATCTCCTTTAATTATTGATGTGTATGGTATTCCAAGTGTATCTATGTTATTTAATGCATCTACCAAAATATGATTAGGCTTTGGATTTATTTCATTTATTGCCATTGTTACAGCATTTTTTGTTGCATTTAATATGTTTATTCTGTCTATTTCTTCTTGTTCAATAATTCCTACACTCCAAGCTATCGCTTCATTTTTTATTTGTTCGAATAGTTTCTCTCTTTTGTTTTCAGATATTTTTTTTGAATCATTTACACCCTCTATATATGAATCTCTAGGAAGTATCACGCAGCCTACTACTACTGGTCCTGCTAGTGGTCCACGCCCTGCTTCATCAATTCCAGCTAAAAACTGAATGTTTTTTTCAAAAATACTAATATCAATTTCCTTTAGCTTTTCCAACCTCATGTGTTCTTTTTCAGTCAATCAGTTCATCTCCGTTTCTTGCTTATCTGTTTCTGTATCGTTAATTGATTGTTCTTTACCATTATTTTTTTCGTCTAATTTTTTTATATCTGACAGTTTGTAATAGAACTCTCCTTTTTCAATCTCTATTCCTTTTGAATAAATAACTTCTTCTGTCTCATAATTTATTAGAAAAAATGCATTATCCTTTAATACAATATTGCCAAGTCCAACCTCATTTAGTGCATCCTGATTCCATTTATAATACTTTTCTAAATCTGAATTTGGAATTTGGAATTTCTCTATATCTTCACCTTCTTGGAGTTTCTCACCTTTAAGTCCATTCTCTTTATCCACATGATAAGTTTCAAATACAATTTTAGCTTTCGCTTGTACTTGAAGCATTTGTGTTTTTATGTTTTCTTTGGTTTCTTTTTTTACTTCTATTTTCATAAAATTTGTTGTAAAAACAATTATTATTCCTAAAATAACAATTCCAATTAATAACCAAACTCTAGAAGCTCCGCTTTCATATTTCATATAGATCCTCCTTTTTCAAAATCATTTTAACATATACTGTTGCTGTATTCAATTAATTAATACAATTTTTTCACATTTTTTTCACATTTCTATTGTATTATGATAATGATTTGGGTTATTATATTAATATATTTTAGGAGGTACATTATGGAAGAAAATGAATCATCATACAAAAAGGTAATGATTGAACCAGATAAAAAACAATCTTCTGGTTTTGGCAAAGGCGTGCTTATGCCATTTGCAAGTGGTATTGTTGGAGCCGCATTAGTTGTTGGCACTTGTTTTGGAGTACCAACTATTCGTGAAAAATTATTTACAAGTAGTTTTAATCAGGCATCTGTTTTTGCTTCTACTAATTCTAGTTCAAACTCAGTAGCTGATTCAACATCAAAATTAGTTTCACTTACAAATTATTCAGATACATCAGTTAGCGTTGCTTCTAAAATTCAGCCATCTGTTGTTGGAATTAAAGTAGAATACACAGTAAATAGTATATTTTCTCGTCAAGGTTCTACTGCCTCTGCAGAAGGCTCTGGAGTTATTATTTCAGAAGATGGCTATATTTTAACAAATAACCATATAGTTAATACTGCTTCAACTTCATCTTTTTATCAGCTTTCTGAAGCAAATAAAGTAACAGTTTCTCTTTATGGAGATGATGCAGAATACGATGCTAAAATTATAGGAACAGACGAACAAACAGATCTTGCTGTTATTAAAATAGATAAAACAGGTTTAACACCTGCAGTCCTCGGTAATTCAGATGAAGTAATGGTTGGAGAATTTGCTATGGCAGCTGGTAATCCACTTGGTATGCAAAATAGTATAACATGTGGAATTATTAGTGGCATTAACCGTGAAGTAACAGACTCTGATGGAAAAAAATATGTCTTATTGCAAACAGATGCTGCTATTAACTCTGGAAATAGCGGTGGTGCTCTTGTAAACAGCAAAGGTGAAGTTATAGGAATTAATACATTAAAGCTTGCTGGAAATGGTATTGAAGGTATAGGCTTTGCAATTCCAATTAATAAAACCAAAGATATTTATGAGCAGTTGATTCAATATAGTAAAGTAAAGCGTCCATATGTTGGAATTTACGGAATAGACCTAACAGAAGAACAAGCAAAGAGATATAATTATCCTCTCGGAATTTATGTAAGAAATGTTGAAGATTTTAGTGCAGGTCAAAAGGCTGGTATAAAAGCTGGCGATGTAATAGTTAAAGCAGATGGTAAAGAAATAAAAACTATGGATGAACTAAACAACATAAAAAATTCTCACAAAATTGGAGAAGAAATGACTATAACTGTTTCAAGAGATGGTAGGGAGAATACTATAACAGTAAAGCTTGAAGAACAACCTTAAAGGTTTACACTGTGTTCACAATCTGTTCACAATTATTCTTTATAATATGTATAATCAATAATTAGGTAATCCCTTTTATTGATTTTTATAAAATCATCCCCTTTTGTTTTTTATATAATAAGATGGTATTTTTAAGCTAAATACCATCTTATTAGTTTTAAATTCATTAGTAAATAAATTATACAATATACTTATACAAGTAAAATCCGCTTGAATTTCAAGCGGATTTTTTGGTTTGCTAGAAATGTTTTCTAAGGTGGATTGTACTTGAGAAATTCAAGCACAGCGTTCATGCAGTCCATGTCCTCATCTGATGCGTACATGGTAGGCTGAATGTCGAAGCTTTTCTTTACCGCATCATACTGTGCGGTAGCAATAAGCGCACCGTAACCGTCTTTCATGACAATTTTACAGATGTCACCTACTGCATTCCGGAAAACTTCGTAGTTCCTCTTGAACACTTCAGGCTCCCTCCTTTGCATTAGGATAAAGGAATTATACACTACTTATTTGTTTTTTTCAAGTTTATTAGTCAATTTGCATCTTTAGAAAATTACAATATCCATTTCACTTGTAAAGTTATTGTTTCCATAAGCATAAACAAGATAGAGATATCCATCAGAAGTTAAGAAAAACGTATCCGTATTTTCTACTAAATATCTTTTGTCATTTATGTCACGTTTGAATACTTCAAAGCCGTTTTCGGCCAATGCTTCATTATCTTTAATTACTGTTTCTATATCAGAAATAACTTTTCTATAAACATAGTCTTTGTCTAAGCCTTTTTTTTGTAAAATATCATCTAAGCTTATTATTTGGTTCGTTTTTAAGTCATAATTGTATGTTTTAATTATAACCCTTTGTGGGTTTGCTTGTTCTTTAAGCATTGCACGTACTACTAAAGACAAAATTCCATCTCTTTGATATGCAACATAGTCTACATTATAAACACTTAGAACATCTTTCGATT
>JAEEGL010984778.1_pt1 | contig 11608 bp, 9 predicted proteins | sample 9134231 | NCBI WGS metagenome assembly JAEEGL01 (sample SAMN16246548, study PRJNA631951) | gut metagenome | biome: gut microbiome; feature: rumen; material: fiber-attached | host: Bos | place: Iran: Karaj | collected 2018-10 | reverse complement strand
CAAAAGGAATATTTTGGTGGCTATGGAGCGGGTGTCCACCTCTTCCCATTCCGAACAGAGAAGTTAAGCCCCGCATCGCCGATGATACTGCGCATGTTCGTGGAAAAGTAGGTCGCCGCCAATCTTTTACAGAGGGAGTCTCGATTGAGGCTCCCTTTTTTTGTTTTATGGGTTCGATAGACACGATAGATTTGATAGATTTTATAGATGGGATAGATACGATAGTTTTTTTTCTTGTATTTCTTTTTTTTTTCGTATCTTTGTACTTTAATTAATTAAGAAATTTTAATCCTATGAAAAAGAAACTGACTAAGTTGTCTAATGGCAAAAGTGCTTATAAGTGGCAATTCTGTTCGCTTGGGGGTGTGACCCGTGTGAATATCACTTCGGGCGAGGACATCGCCCACTTGGGTGAGTTGGACCAGAAGTTATGGACGGTGCTGAGTTGCCCGGTAAAAGGTTTGGAGCTGGAAGAGCGTACATTAGATTTGATAGATTCGGATCGTGACGGCAAAATCAGAGTTGAAGAGGTTGTGGATGCTTCGCAGTGGCTTTGCAAGGTGCTGAAAGATCCCAACAAGATTCTGCTTGGTAAGGATTTTGTGGAGTTCTCTGAAATCAATACCGAAGCTGAGGATGGAGCCAAGCTGCTGGAGGATGCCAAGCAGGTGCGTTCCATTATCGGTGGCGAGGGTGAGGTCGTTTCACTGCCCGAGTTGATGGAGTTTCTTGCGCACTATGACGAGGACCGTCAAGAGGAATTGAAATCGTTGCTGGAGGGCATGAAGCTTGAGTCGTACCCTTACGGTGACAATTGCGACGATGCTGTGGCGGCTGTAAATGCTATCCGCGACAAGATGGCTGACTATTATATGCGCTGCCGTTTCCTGCAGTTCCATGACGATTGCGCAGCTGCATTGGATGTGTCGGCAGAGAAGGTTGCTGAAATTAGCGGACTGAATTTTGCAACCTGCAATGAAGAGATTTCCAAGTATCCTATTTCCCGACCTATTGCCACGTGTGTGATGCCGGTGAACGAGGGTGTGAACCCCGCTTGGCAGGCTGCTTTCGGCAAGGTGAAAGCTTTGGTGCTGGATGTGGACCTTCCCGGTAAAGAGAGCGTCAGCGAGAAGGAATGGAACGATATTGTTGCCAAGATTGACGCATACGTGGCCACCAAAGCTGACAAGGTGAAGGAGTTGGAAGAAGGTATGGCTGAAAAGGTGAAGGCTGAGCACGAGGCAATGGCTCCCTTGGAGAAATTGCTGCGCCTGAGTCGCGACTTCTACCGTCTGCTGCGCAACTATGTGATGATGACTGATTTCTATGACACTACAATGGATGCTGTGTTCCAAGCAGGTAAACTGTATATTGATTCCCGTTGCTTGAATCTCTGTATGAAGGTGACCGATATGGCCAAGCATGCTGAGATGGCTGGGCTGAGCGGTATGTATCTGCTGTATTGCAATTGCGTGTCGAAGACCAAGCATGCAACTATGGACATCGTGGCTGTGCTGACCGACGGCGACGTGGACAACCTGCGCGTGGGGAAGAACGCCATCTTCTACGATTGCTCAGGTCAGGACTGGGATGCTGTTGTGACTAAGATTATCGACAACCCCATCAGTATTCGTCAAGCTTTCTGGTCGCCCTACAAGAAATTCGGCAACTGGATTACTGAGAAGCTGAATAAATCGGCAGCCGAGAAGGAAAGCAAGTCGTTTGAGAGCTTGACGGCAAAAGCCGACAGCGCCTCTACAACGCTTGCCACCCAGGTGGACAACGGTGGCACTCCCGTGGCCGTTGAGAAGAGCAAGAAACCGCCGTTTGACATTGCCAAGTTTGCTGGTATTTTTGCTGCCATCGGCATGGCTGTAGGTTATATTGCGGGTGCTGCCATGGGTCTTGGAAAGGCCTTCTTCAATCATCCCATCACGATTGTTCTGTTCATCCTGCTGATATTCCTTTGCGTGTCCGGACCTTCTGTATTCCTTGCTTGGAGCAAGCTGCGCAAGCGTAACCTTGGACCGGTATTGAATGCCAACGGATGGGCTGTCAATGCTAAGATTTTGGTGAATACCCGTTTTGGTGCCACACTGACTGATTTGGCCTCCTATCCTAAGATTGTTTTGGATGACCCCTATGCAAAGAAGAGCATGCCCCGCTGGTTGCGCACGCTGATTACTATCCTTGTCATACTTTTGATTATCTTCGGTATCCTCTATTTCAAAGGTTACTTCAATCGCTTTGACAACATGAAGGCTCTCCATTATGACGAGACCTCGGTGGTGTATAGGGCGATGGACAAGGTCTTTGGCAGCGTAAAGGCTGAGTTGGTCGACGCTGTGTCCGATGTGTCGGAAACGGTTGCAGAATCAGCTGCTGAGGGTGCCGCCACTGGCGCCGAGACCGCTGCAACCCCTGCCGAGGAGGCTGCACCGGCACAATAGTAGATTGTTGAAATAAATGACTTCCATCTAAATACTAAAGAAGCTTATGTATAGAACAAACACTTGTGGTGAATTGACCATCAAGAATGTCGGCCAAGAGGTGACACTTTGTGGTTGGCTACAACGTTCACGTGACCTTGGCGGCATGACATTCATTGACTTGCGTGACCGCTATGGTATTACACAATTGGCTTTCAACATGGAAACCAATGCTGAATTGTGTGAGAAGGCCCGTCATTTGGGTCGTGAGTACGTCATCCAGGCAAAGGGCGTGGTGATAGAACGCGCAAGCAAGAACACGAAGATTCCGACCGGCGAGATAGAAATAGAGGTGAAGGAGCTGAACGTGCTGAATGAGGCCAAGACTCCTCCGTTTACTATTGAGGACAACAGCGACGGAGGTGACGACCTCCGCATGAAGTATCGTTATTTGGACATCCGCCGTAGTCCCGTTCGCAAGAACTTGGAGTTGCGTCACAGAATGGCCATGTTGGTGAGAAACTATCTCAGCAACTATGATTTCTTGGAAATCGAGACCCCGATGCTGATTAAGTCGACTCCTGAAGGGGCTCGCGATTTCGTGGTTCCTTCGCGTATGAATCCTGGAGAGTTTTACGCACTTCCCCAGAGCCCGCAGCAATATAAGCAGCTGTTGATGGTGGCGGGAATGGACCGCTACTTCCAGATTGTGCGTTGCTTCCGCGACGAAGACTTGCGTGCCGACCGTCAGCCGGAGTTCACACAGATTGACTGTGAGATGTCGTTTGTGGAGCAGGAGGATGTCCTTAACATGTTTGAAGGTCTGGCCAAGCACCTTTTTAAAGAGGTGAAAGGCTTGGAGTTTGGCGACTTCCCTCGCATGACGTGGCATGATGCCATGCGCCTGTATGGTAGCGACAAGCCGGATATTCGCTTCGGGATGCAATTTGTTGAGCTGAACGATGTGGTGAAAGGCCATGGTTTCGGTCTGTTCGACGGTGCCGACCTTGTGGTGGGTATCAATGCCGAGGGCTGTGCTGAGTATACTCGTAAGCAGTTGGATGCTCTGACCGATTTTGTCAAGCGTCCGCAAGTGGGTGCCGGAGGAATGGTGTATATCAAGTATAATGCCGATGGCAGTTTCAAATCGAGTGTTGATAAGTTTTATGGTCAGGATGACTTGAAGGTTATTGCTGACAAGTTCGGTGCCAAGCCTGGTGACCTGCTGCTGATTCTTTGTGGCCCGGCCATGGCCACTCGTGTCCAGCTTTGCGCCCTGCGTTTGGAGGTGGCAGCCCAGTTGGGCCTGCGCAACCCAGACCAGTATGCCCCGCTGTGGGTTATTGATTTCCCGCTGTTGGAGTGGGACGAGGAGACCCAACGCTACTACGCCATGCACCATCCCTTTACTGCTCCCAAACCGGAGGACGAGGCTCTGCTGGATGATGAGAGCCGTTGGGGCGACATCAGGGCAAATGCATACGACATTGTCATCAATGGCGTGGAGGTCGGCGGCGGTTCTATCCGTATACACGACCGCACATTGCAGAACAAGATGTTCCATACATTGGGATTCACTGACGAGAAAGCCTACGAGCAGTTTGGTTTCTTGATGGATGCATTCACCTACGGTGCTCCTCCCCATGCAGGTCTTGCGTTTGGTTTCGATCGTCTCTGCTCGCTTTTCTGCGGTGCCGACAGTATCCGTGACTTCATCGCATTCCCCAAAAACAACAGCGGACGCGATGTCATGAGCGGTAGTCCGGCCCCCATCGCACAGGAACAGCTTGATGAGTTGCAGATAGTATTGAAAGATAGTACAGTATAGGCGATATCATCTTTTTTTTCGAAAAAAATAGTTTTTTTTCTTGTATGTTGGAAAAAAGTTGTATCTTTGCAATGTATCTAATAGAGAAGCTAAACACAAATGGATTATGTAATCAATTGAGTGTTTGACTTTTGTGGTTAGATATGAACAAATGAATGTTGAACTAAAAAACAAAACATGGGAGGAAATAACCGGTAAAATCAAAAACTATTAGCAAAAATAATGCGTCCAAATTGACGCCAAGCAAGAAAATTAAAAACAAACAATATTAAAAATTAATAAATGAAAAAACAAATGAAGAACAAAATCGTGTACTTGGCACCCGCTATCCAAGTGAAATTAGTTGCCGTTGAGAACGGCTTTGAACTCAGCAATGCAGATGTTGCAATTGTCGAAGGTGTTGAAAACTGGGAACACGTTACTTTCTAACATTTAAAAATCGTAAAAGAAAATGAAAAAGTATTTTGTAATTTTAGCTGTTTCTTCTCTGATTGTTTTTGCTGGCTGCAAAAAAGAAAACACCAATCAGGCTTATTCCATAGAGGGAAATAAAATCGTTATGAACATTGCTGGTGAGATTCCCACCGACAATCCTACCAAGCAGGCTTGGAGCGGTGAGCGTCTCCGTATCTTCTTCAACAGTGGTGACCAGATTAACATCAATGGTACTGAACATTCTCTCTCTTGCTATCCTTCCAATATCCCTGGCACCAGCACTTCTGTCAGTAACTATGCAAGAGTTAGCTGCGACCTCGCTGATGACTATCATCTGTTCTATCCTGCCAACATTTACACTGTCACTCCTGACAATAGCACCTCCCCTGCTACTTATGTTGCAACGGTTGCTCTGCCTGGTGAGGTTTCTCTGATTAACAACGATGCTATGGTTAACTTCGCCTCCATGAACAATGTCCCCGTGTGGCCTCTCTACACTCATCTTAATGATGCAGCTCTGCATCCCACCACCACTGGAACTACTACCGAAGATGGTGCTCGTTTCGAGTTGAAGAATGCCGTTGCAATCATTGCTCCTGAAATCATCTATGCTCAAGAGTGGGCTGAAGTCGTTTTCGGTGGCACCTATGCTACTCCTGCTGACTGCCCCACCCTGTATGTCACTGACGTTGTAATTACCTGTAATGAACATTCTCTGAATGGTGCTTCCACTCTGAATACCGCTGATCCCGCTTCTCCTTACCTTGTGATGGATGATACTATTGCTAATGGCACCAACAATAAGATTGTTTGCCACCTTGACAATCCTAAGGTGATCACTGGTCAGGCTGGTGTCAACCAGATGCTTGGTAATGTTGCAGCTCCTGTAATGTACATGAATCACAATTTCCAGGTTAACATCTATTTCTACACTGTGATTGATGGTACCACCACTTACTACAAATATCAGAGTAGACAGGGTCGCAACATCCTTCCTCTCAGACGTTCTTATCGTACCTTCTTTGACTTCAACTTCCAGACCATCGAAGGTACTGGTCAAGGCGTAGTTATCTCTTCTCAGGCTACTCCTTTCACTGTTGAATAATCAACATCCATTAAATATCTTAAAAAAGGTTGGCTTTCATGCCAACCTTTTTTTGTATCTCTTGTTTTATGAGGTTGAGTGTATTCATGATTAAATCTGAATGTACCCAGTAAGACCTGAAAGGACTACCGACCGTACCTTTATCTCAAACCGCTCATCGGAAAGAATTATTCCAATAGGTATTAATGAATGGCCGGCCCATTTACTTCAGACATGCTGATTCCTCATTGTACAATGAAATCTTTGTGGAAGTTATTAAATCCCCCCTCTATAGCTATTTCAGCATACTCACCCCTGCAAGGTTGCATAACTATTTAATAATTTGCAACCCATATTGGCTCTTCTTCTCACCCCATCGTTCAAATAGTGTTTTATTGAAGTTCCACCTTTGACATTCTTCCCTTTCTCATAGTTGCATGACGAACTTTAAGTTGCATTTTAATATGTATCCTTTTGAGCCTTTCTCGCTAATGTATGATTGTATGCAATTGTATTGCAAATAAGAGAAAGAGGTGTTGGCCATGCAGTCAGCACCTCTTTTCTCTTATTAAATGAAGTTATTGTATCCTATTTTTGCACCCAGATTTTGCGTGAATACTTGTTGTCTGTTCGTACTATGTAGATTCCTGTTGTGGGAACACGTACAATTGCATGGTTTGTTTGAGATGCACGGAAGATGTTTCGTCCCATTACGTCGTATACCTCGGCATGGAAAGGTCTATCGTTCTGTATGACTATTGCGCCTTGTTGGGCGGTTATAAGGGGCTCAGAAGGCCTAATATCGTTTATGCCGATGGGGTCAACGGGGATGGTGGAGTCTCTTTCGAAATAGGCGGTATAAATGATATCCTCGGTGACGGCTTCGGTACGTACAGCATTAGTGTCTCCGTCATTCCAATGAGTGAAATAATAACCCCGTTTAGGAGTTGCATTGAATGAAACGAAGAGGCTCTCACAGGTAGGATATTCCGTAATGTCTACGCTGCCCATGTTCTCGTCGATGCTTTGTACCACGACGGTGATGTTGTATGTTTCAGCGTAGTTAGAGAAAATATTCCAACCGTTGTCGGACGTATAGTCCTCGATGCTCCCGCAAGGAACATAAACGATAATGTTGGCTGAGAAAGTGTCAAATACAACATCGTCAAGTGTTGGAGGAGTGTTTGAGTAACAGGTTATTCTTGAGAGGTGAGGGCAACCGCAGAAGGCTGATTGTCCAACGTGCGTCAAGGTACGGGGGAGGGTCAGTCGTGTAAGGTTGGAGCAATCGATGAAAGCCAGTGGACCGATATTGGAAACGGTGTTGGGGATTTCAAGTCTTACGATAGAGCGGCACCCGCCAAAAGCACAATAGTCAATAGTGGAGAGGGACCGGCCGAAGTGGATGCCGGACAGTCGGTGGCAGTTGTAGAAGGCCATTTCACCAATGTTGCTTACCGAGTCAGGGATGATTAGTGTTCCCGAAAGAGATACGCAACCTTCAAAAGCACCCGTTTTAATACGCGTGAGGGATTGAGGCAGAGTGACTCCGCTCAGGTTGTTGCATTCAAAGAAGGATTCGGTACCAATTATTCTTACATTATTAGGTATGATGATAGGCTCCGTGAGCGACGTGCATCCGCTGAAGGTAAAGTCCTCGATTGACGAAATGGAATTGGACAGTCTCAATACTGTAATCCCTGAACATTTGTAGAATGCGCTACTGCCAATGAAGGTTACATTGTCGGGAATGACAAGCGAGTCGGTGAGACCGTTGCATTTTGCAAAAGCATAGTCTCCAATGTATGAAACGTAGGGTGGCAACGACAGCGATGTAAGGCCTGTGCATTCATAGAAAGCGTGGTCGTTGATTGAATCAATGGTGTTAGGAAAGATGATTTGGGTCAAACGGTTGCAACCATTGAAGGCAAAAGCTCTCAATGCAGTCACTGTGTATGTATTGCCCTCAAATGTGACGGATGAAGGAATCTCCAAAGCACCAATCATTTGGGCAATTCCAGTTGTAGGGCATGATACAGAAACGTTGTGTTGTGTGGTGGATGTGACTCTGTAGTGCAGCGTCTGTCCAGTGCTGCAAACGGCGTCGAACTCCTGTGCTGTTGCGGCAAGGTTGATGAACATCAAGAGCGTGATAAAGCATATTTTTTTCATGAGTGAAAAGGTATTAATGGATTCTCATTTTAAATGTATTCGTTTTTATAAAGAATAACGGAGGTTACCATTTTTTATTGTACAGTGGCAGCATTTCTTATTCTGGGCATAATAAAGCGTCAAGTGCATTCTGCCACGGTATAGCGTTCCTCGTAGATATGGACATTGTTTTATCGGTCTTGACGTCTGGGTGTGGAACTGCTTGCGGTCAGCGGTTGTTTCCTTCTGGCAGGAGGTCAGTGTGAATAGACTTGAAAGAGCCAGTGGGCTCAATGAGCTGACCACTGTTTTTCCCATTTTTGTTTCTTTATTGTTTCTTGATAGTTTCTGTTTTGTTTCTTGGGTATTGAGGGATAGGATCTGCTTAATGGTAAAAAAAGCATGGCATTGTCATACTAAAACAAGGGGAGGGACGTTAAAAAGGACAGTAATATGGATTCAGAAAATGTTCAACAGGAAGAGTTGGTCTCCCCCGAAATCATGGAGGCCATGGGCATCAGCCGCCCCGCCTTTGAGGAGGTGATGGGCATTATTGGCCGTATGCCGACTGTGCAGGAGTTGAGCACGCTGCTGGCCATGTGGGATGCCAACGGGAGGCAGCAGAGCCTCTACGGCTGGCTGAAGGGTCAGCACCATGTGGTGGAGAAACATGAATATCTCTATACTGGCACGGACACTGCACACAAGGAGATTCGCGAGCCCCGAGTGAAAGATTGTATATCGCTGGCTCACGAGGTGCTGGAGAACACGAAACCGTTGCCCATGGCGGAGGGACAAGTACCGTTTGGCCGTAGCGAGTTGCTTTACATGGTAGGAAATGTAAGCACCCAATTCTTGGACTCGGAGTATGCCCGCCGTTGTCTGCACATCGTTGCGGACCCCGTGAAGATGGAAACGGTGGACGAGGATATAGCATACCTGCGCCTGATACTGGGCAGCCTGTTGTCGGCGGAGGTGATCACCTCGCTTTGGACGGTGGGTGGCGGAGGCCTGTTTGCCACCCTGGTGCAGGGATGCGGCGGAAGGGTGGGATTCGACATCCTCACCTGCCGGGAAATACGATTAGATGCCTTCCTTTTTGGCGAGGAGCAGGGACGCTTTGTGGTGTCGCTTCCGGAAAAGCAGGACGATTTTTTCCTGCTGAAAATGGACGAGGCACGGATAAACTGCTGCTTTCTTGGCCATGTGACTAAGGGCCGTCTGCTTGTAGACGACATGGACTACGGCGACATAAAAGGTTGGAAGATAAGGGACAAAGAGACATAAGGAAAGAATAAGCCCCCACGTTTCAAAAAAAATGTGTATATTTGCACTTTCAAATGAATATGATTTAAGTCGAATAAATCTGCAAGAATAATGGATATTTTCAAGACATTGACGCCGGAAGCCATGGCTTCTGCCATCACAAGCCAGATGGAGCAACTGCTCACGAGTGGGTCGGACGATGTGGTAAGACTGCGCAAAGAGCTGGAGAAAACGCCCGACGACCCGGAGATATGGTTTGAACTGGGATTGTCGTTGAATCTGGCTGGGCTTCGCTATGAGGAGTTGGCTGTAAACCTGGCTGGAATCCAGTATGACATGGAACACAAGGCGGACGGTGGTGAGGAAGAAGAGGTGACGATCCAGGTCAATGTTTCGGCGGGAAGACCCCTGTATCAGGATTCGCTTGCGGCTTTCGACAAAGTGCTGGAATTGAATCCAGACTACTATGGTGTGGCGTGCCAGAAAGGGGTCGTGTACGGTAATATGCACGACTTGGAGAATGCCGAAAGGTGCTACCTCAAGGCCTTGGAGGATGACGACGAGGATTTCACCGCTGCCTATTACCTGAGTCAGGTGTACGGCGAGATGGGGAAAACCGATTTGGCCGAGAAGTACCAGAGAATATCAGACGAGCTGAACGGCTCGGTGGAGTAGGGGAGACCCTAATAAAAACGTAAAACAATATACATTTTATCGAATACAAAATAATGGAACAAAGTAATTCACTCTCAATCTTCAGTGCACGTAAGGAAGAACGTCTCAATTCGGGCATAGGCGATCAGATTTCGACCCGTGCCTACAATGCTGTTATGCTGCTCACCCTCCTTTGGGGATTCTTTGTAAACGCCGTGATGGTGCAATATCTGACCGTTCCCGTCATGCACCTCTTTTCCCGCATCAGTCCGTTGTGGCTCTTTGTGGGGTACATTGTCCTTGCCATCGCTGGCATATCCATCAGCGCCAAATCTACCAATCCTTGGATGAGTTTCTTGGGCTACAATCTGCTGGTGCTCCCCATCGGGGTGGTGCTTTGTCTGCTGCTGCCTGGCATCCCCGTGGCCATTGTGACCAAGGCCTTGCTGCTCACGGGCATTGTCACTGCAACCATGACACTGCTCGGCTTGGTGGTGCCAAATGTCTTTATGGGAATGGGTCGCACCCTCTTCATCGCCTTGTTGGTGGGCATTGTGGCCGAGTTGGTGGCCACCTTCCTGTTCCACTATACGGGAGCCGCCTTCGACTGGCTTTTTGTCATCCTGTTCTCTGGCTATATCGGCTATGATGTGGCCAAATCGCAGGTCTTCCCCAAAACGGTGGACAATGCTGTCGACTGCGCCCTTGACATCTATCTCGACATCATCAACATCTTCATCCGGCTGCTCTCAATCCTCAGCCGCAGGGACTAAAGGAAGCGTCGCCGTACCGGGTTTTCCCCTTGTGTGGCAATCTTTTCTTGCCATATCAAAAAAAATGTTTATATTTGCAATCTGTGCATCAATGATAATAATGAAATAATTAGTTGATAATGAGACCAGACTTTTCAAAAGTAGACTTTCGTGGGACGAAGGAAAACAAAGAATCCTTTGTCAAATGGGAGGAAGAGAATAATATCCAAAAGAGTTGGAAGACTCCCGAGCAAATCGATGTGAAGCCTGTTTATGGCAAGGCTGATTTGGCTGGCATGGAGCATCTGAACTATGCTGCCGGCATCGTGCCCTATCTGCGTGGCCCGTACAGCACCATGTATGTGATGCGTCCCTGGACCATCCGCCAGTATGCCGGTTTCTCCACCGCCGAAGAGTCCAACGCTCTCTACCGTCGTAACATTGCCGCCGGTCAGAAGGGCTTGAGCTGCGCCTTCGACCTTGCCACCCATCGTGGCTACGACAGCGACCACGAGCGCGTGGTGGGCGATGTGGGTAAAGCCGGTGTTGCCGTTGACAGCATCCTCGACATGAAGATTCTTTTCGACCAGATTGACCTTGGCAAGATGTCCGTCTCCATGACCATGAACGGCGCCGTCCTGCCCATCCTTGCGTTCTACATCATCGCTGCCGAAGAGCAAGGCGTGCCCCAGGAACAGCTCCAAGGTACCATCCAGAACGACATTCTGAAGGAATTCATGGTTCGCAACACCTACATCTATCCCCCGCTGCCCTCCATGAAGATTATTGCCGACATCTTCGAGTACACCTCCCAGCACATGCCCAAATTCAACAGCATCTCTATTTCGGGCTACCACATGCAGGAGGCCGGTGCCACTGCCGACATCGAGCTGGCCTACACACTGGCCGACGGTCTTGAGTACCTCCGTGCCGGTATCAATGCGGGCATGAGTGTTGACGACTTCGCTCCGCGCCTCAGCTTCTTCTGGGGAGTTGGCATGAACCACTT
>JAEEGL010271053.1_pt1 | contig 11608 bp, 8 predicted proteins | sample 9134231 | NCBI WGS metagenome assembly JAEEGL01 (sample SAMN16246548, study PRJNA631951) | gut metagenome | biome: gut microbiome; feature: rumen; material: fiber-attached | host: Bos | place: Iran: Karaj | collected 2018-10 | reverse complement strand
GCCAAATGGACAAAATCCGTTACAGCGAGGACGGCAGGATATACACGCATCCAAGGGACGAGACGCTCGAAAGGGACATCAACGACATCCTCCACCTCAACGGGAGGGACGGTCTGGATACGTCGACGGGGCTCCTTCATGGAAGACGGGAAGCGTACAGGTCGTATGCCGAAAAAATGAAGCGGCAGGGCAGGAACCTCAGCCGCGCTTATATCGAGAGGCGGATAGAGGCCATCGAGAGCCAGGATATCTATCCGGAGTTTGCGGGGGTCATCCTGTACCTCCTGAAGAGGAAGCTCCGGCAGTTTGGGAAATTGTAATATAGAAACAGAACCGGCGGCAGGAGGGCTCTCCTGCCGCCGGTCTATTATCCGTTGATGTTTTCACTTCACCGCATTACGCATGGTCATGCGAGCTTTACGCTGCCCTTGCTGAGTTTCTTTCCGCTTGCCTTGTCAAAGAAAAGCAGCCCGCTGCCCACGAAGGTGAAGTTCATCGGGGTGTTGACGGTGTAGTCCACGCCGCCGAACTTCACGCTGGTGATGAGCTGGCCCTCTGCCTTGAGCTGGACGGTGGTCTCCATGCCGGCGGGGAGCGCCGCGTAGACCAGCCCGCTCAGTTCCCCCTCCTCCAGGTGGACGAACTCGGGCCGCACGCCCAGGACGGCGTTGTCCTTGCCCTCCTGCAGGCCCTCAAGGGGTTCGTTCCCCTCAAAGAGGAAGGTGTGGCCCAGAGCCGTGAGCTTAGCGGTGTTCGCGCCGGTTTTCTCGGCGGAGGCGGGGATGAAGTTCATCGTCGGGCTGCCCACAAACTCCGCCGCAAACAGGTTGGCCGGGTCGTTGTAGACACTCAGCGGGGGAGCGTACTGCTGGAGCAGACCGTTGTTCATCAGGCAGACGTGGGTTGCCAGCGTCATGGCCTCGAGCTGGTCGTGGGTGACGTAAACGAAGGTGGAGTCCGTGCTGGCGTGGAGTCGCTTCAGCTCCGTGCGCATCTCAAGGCGGAGCTTGGCGTCCAGGTTGGACAGCGGTTCGTCCATGAACAGCACCTTCGGCGCCGGGGCAAGGGTGCGGGCGATGGCCACGCGCTGTTGCTGGCCGCCGGAGAGCTCGCTGGGGTAGCGCTTCTCAAAACTCTCGATCTGGAGCAGGGCCAGCATTTCCTTCACGCGCTCACGAATGCGGTCCCTGGCCCAGCCCAGGTTCTCCAGGCCAAAGGAGATGTTCTGATAGACCGTCATGTGGGGCCAGAGTGCGTAGTTCTGGAACAGGAAGCCGATGTCGCGCTTCGCCGGAGAGATGTTGATGCTCTCCTTTGAGTCGAACACCACGGTGTCCCCGATGGTGATGCGGCCCTCCGTGGGGGTCTCCAGTCCGGCGATCATGCGAAGGGTCGTGGTCTTGCCGCAGCCGGAGGGCCCCAGGAGCGTGATGAACTCCCGGTCCTCGATGACCATGTTGAGGTCCTGAACGGCATTAGCGCCTGAATTCGAACCAAAACGCTTTGTAATGTGTTCCAATACGATCTTAGGCATTGTCAATTAACCTCCTATGCCCCTGTCGAGGCTCGCGCCCGTCAGCTTGTTGACGGCGAACTGGATGACCAGCACCACGAGGATGATGAGCAGGTTGATGGCGTTGCTGGCCTGGGTGAGGCCCGTGCGGCTGTACTCCTGAAGCAGCGTCGTGACCAGCGTTGTGTAGCTCGCGGCCAGAAGGACGAACAGGCTCATCTCACGCATACAGGAGATGAAGGGCAGCAGGTAGCCGCTGATGAAGCTGGCCTTCTGGATGGGGAACAGCACGCGCGTCATGCGCTTCCACCAGGGAACACCCATGATGACCGCCGCCTCCTCGATCTCACCGGAGAGCTGGAGCATGGCGCTGGTCCCTGCGCGGGAGGCGAAGGGCATGAACTTCACGGAGCCCACCAGCAGCAGCAGGAAGAAGGAGCTGTCCAGCCAGGTGAAGCCCTTGGTGTAGGACAGGGCTAGGTAAACCGCGCCGAAGCTCATGGACGGGATGAGGTAGGGGAGGAAAGCCAGGTCGGACATGAGGGTTGCCGCCCGGCTGCCGCGCTTGCGGGCCACGGCGTAGCCGATCAGGATGCCGAAGGTCCCCGCAAGGATGGAGACCAGCACGCTCAGCAGCAGGCTGCGCCCCATCGCCTGCCACAGGGTGGCGCTGCGGAGGATACCGATGGTGTCGCCCTTGTTGCTGCCCTCAAAGAGCTCCGTGGAGGTCCAGTAGCGCAGCGTGAAGGTGGACCAGTCGCCCGGGACCTCAAACAGGCTCTCCATGGCGAAGGACAAAAGCGGCATGATGGCGAAGAACGCCACGATGACGATCATGATGGCGGCGGTGGGCGTCCGTGCCCGGCCCAGCTTGACGAGCGACACCTGCCCGGACTTGCCCGTGACGGTGGTGAAGCTCTTGCGCGTGCCGGTGAGCCAGTTGTTCAGCGTCAGGATGCCGATGGAGAAGATCATCAGCACGATGGCGACGACGTAGCCCTGGCCGATGGTGAACCCGGTGTTGATAAGGTTCCGCATCTGCACGGAGATGGAGACGAAGTTGTTTCCTGAGCTGATGCTGCTCTTGTTCAGGAAGAAGGGCACGGTGAACGAGCTGATGGAGCTGGAGAACACCAAAAGCACGGTGCTGACCAGCGCGGGCAGCACGATGGGCAGCGTGATCCGCCGGAGGATCTTGAAGCGGCTGGCCTTCAGCACGGTGGCCGCCTCCTCAAGGTTGGCGTCCATGTTGCGGAGGATGCCGCCGATGAGGATGTAGGCAAAGGGGGCGTAGTGCAGGCCAAGGCTCATGGCGCAGGGCCACAGGCCGTAAACGAAGGACTCCGGCACGCAGAGGCCCGTCACGGATTGGAGGATGCCCATGCCGGCGTTGATGGACGTGTTCTTGAAGAAGTTCTCCCAGAACATGGCCATGGACCAGCTCGGCATGATGTAGGGGAACACGAAGACGGTGGAGATGAACTGCTTGGCGGGGAGGTCCGAGCGCGTGATGAACCACGCCACCATCCCACCGAACAGCACCGCCACAAAGCAGGCGATCAAAGCCATGAGGGCAGACTGCCCCAGCGGGATCCAGAACTTCGTCTCAGCGTAGTTAAATTCCTTGCTCGTCAAAAGTTCCGTCCAGTGGTGGAAGGTCCAGCTTCCGTCGGCCACCTCGTCCCCGATCCAGATCGCCTCCTGATTGCCGTTGACCTTGAAGGAACCGATCAGCAGCGTTGAGAGAGGAAGCACCACCGCCAGCAGAAGCAGGGTCAGGAAGATGACCGTGATTAGGTTTGCCGGCTTGGAACAATAGGATTTGAATTTTTGCATGAACGCACCTCGTGGTTAAAAGCTCACGCCCTAAGGCTGAAGGGATGGAAACCGCCTCCCGAAGGAGGCGGCGTGAATATCCAGACCTGTTCCGGGCTCTATTTGCCGGCCATCTGCATATTGATGAACTTCATCACGGTGCGGTAGGAGGCATCGAGGAATTCCACGTTCTCGACGATGCAGTTGGCCTTCCACTGGGCCAGCGCCGGGTCGCCGGGGATGCCGTTTGCCGGGTCGCCAGGCAGGGTGGGGACCTTCTGGTTGCCGGAGTAGTAGCCCATGATGCCGCCCCAGCCGGCGTTGAAGCCTTCCTCGGTGAGCAGGTAGCGGATGAAGAGGCAGGCGGTGTAGGGCAGGTGCGCGGTGCGCGGGATCAGCGTCCACATATTGTAGATGAAGCCGTTGAAGCCCTCCACCTCGAAATTCCAGCCCGCCGCGGCCACGGTCTTGGCGTAGTACTTGTCCGTGCCCTTGTACTCATCCTTGTGGTACTCGTAGTCCTTCAGCTTGTTGAGCCCCGCGAAGATGATGCGCCCATCGTTGGCGTAGTTGTTGAGCGCCTTGATCTCCTTGGTGTCCGAAGCGTGCCAGTAGCCCACGTTCTTGATGAACTCCGCGATGAACTTGAAGCCGATGTTGGGGTAGCCCTCTGCGGAGGGGTCACAGTCCTTGCCGAAGTAGCTCTTGTAGGCCTTCGCCAGCTTCTCGCAGGAGCTCTCGCTGGTGAGCATGATGAGGAAGTTCATGTTCACGTCCTCGCCCAGGGGGCTCTGGAAGGAGACATTGTGCAGGCCCTTGAGGCTCACGCCGTCCGCGCCGGTCATCTGCCAGACGTTCTTGAGCTGTTCCAGGCCGATCTTCGAGCAGTCATAAATGAAGATCTTGCTGAAGGTGACGCCAACGAGGGGATTCTGGTCCTCCGGGGCGATGCCAAACTCCTCACCCTTGGGAACGTAGCTCAGCAGGAAGTTTGTGTCCAGCATGGCGTTCTTCAGGAAGGAGGCGTCCTGGAGCATGACGAAGTCGGCGATGTAGCTGCCGGCCTTCTGCGCGGCGGAGAGCTTGGGCTGGTACTCGCTGCCCTTCTTGCTGTTGTAGGACGTGCGGCCCGCCGCCCAGGGGTACTTCTTCTCGAACTTTGCCAGGGCCTTCTTGACGCCGCTGGTGAGGGAGTCCGCGTTGAACGTCTCGCCGGGGTTGGCCTCCAGCTCCGCCTTGGCGGCGGCCTCCAGCTCGGTGAGGGACATCTTCTCCGCCGTCTTGATGGATGCTTCCACGTCCACGTTAGGAACGCTGGCACAGGCCGCGACGGCAAACGCCATCACCAGCGCGCACGCCGCCAAAAGAACTCGCTTCCCACTGTTCATTGCCTTTCTCATTTCTGTCACTCCTTATTCAGATTAAAGCTCAGGGTGGCACTGACCCCCTGGACCCTCCATAATTTGGGCTCTTCCCGCCGGGGCGGGAAGAGCAATTTTAAATCGCTTCCTTATTATTATAGAAGATTATGAAGTTTATGCAAATTTCCGCCGCGTCACACCGTCCGCTGGGAGATGCCCTTCATGCCGGAAACGTCCCAGTCCTCGTTCAGGACCGAGACAACGCTGCCGCAGTACGCGCACGGGGCGGAGGCGTTGATCTTCAGGGGCGCGCCGCAGTGCGGGCAGGTCGCCGTCTGCTTCTGGCCGTCCGAAGTCAGGACGCCCGTCTTCCGGACCAGCTCCCACTCGTACTCCATGAACTTTTCCCGGTTCTGGTCGCCGGAGACCACCTTGCCCGTCCGGTCATCCAGGACGTAGCTCACGATCCGGGACTTCAGCCGCACGGCGAGGTAGTCCATCCCGCCGGACTGCCAGTAGCCCAGGAGGTTCGTGTCCAGCACCGCGATGTTCTCCGTGCAGTCCGTCCGGCGGGCCTTGCGGAGCGCGTCGAGCTGGCGGTCCATCTGATTGAAGAAGGCGTCCGTCATGTAGGGCCTCAGGGACGAGATGTCCTTGTCGTGCCAGGCGTCCTGCATCTGGACGTAGAGGTTCGCCAGGTGCGCCCGGAGTTTCGCCTCGTCAAACTGCGGGTCCAGCGCCAGGTAGCCGCTGATGGGCTTCAGATTGCGGTTCACAGGCGCGGGGGCGGTGTAAACGGGCGCGGAACTCTGAAGCGATTTCTTCTTGTTTTGGTTCAGGAAGACGATGCCCAGGACGACGATGACAATGACCGCCAGCATCCAGTCATCCCCGTCGGAGGAGAGGAGCGAGCCCGCCGCCGCCGCCCCGAAGAGGTCCCCGCCGCTGTAGCTTCCGTGGCTGCTGCTCCCGCCGCTCCAACCGCCACTCCAACCGCCGCCGCCTCCGCTGGAGCTGCTGCCGCCATAGTCACTGTTGCCCGAGAAGCCGCCGAAGTCGGCCCAGGTCCCGTCTGGAGCCAGACACAGGCAGAAGGACAGCAAAAGCGCTGCCGCCAGGATCCCGAAGATTTTTTTGTTCATGAGATACCTCCAATAAAAAGCGCCGGATGGCTGGCGCGGATTTTGACCTTTTGAGATATCATAGCATAAACGGGAGGCTAAGGGCCTCTTCAAAATTAAAACTCAGGGGGAGGGAAAGGTGCCCCGCAGGGCATTTTTTCCCCCCTGAAAACCCCGAGGAGGTTATAGGGATGAAACGGATTTTTTACGCGGCGCTGTGCGCGCTCCTTTTGGCCGGACAGGCCGGAGCGTGGAGAGGCGAGGTGGGCTGGACCTTCCAGGCGGGCTCAGGACTCACCAGTGGCGTTGCCGTTGCAGGGGGACTGGTGCTTGCCGGGGACGGGGACGGAACGCTCTACGCTGTGCAGAGGGCGTCCGGGCAGCAGGCCTGGGCCTACCAGGGGACGAACACCATCGTGGGCACTCCCTCCGTTCTGGAGGATAAGGTCATCTTTGCCCAGGCGGACGGAACCCTCACCTGCCTCCGGCTTTCGGACGGCTCCGTCGTCTGGCAGAGCCTTCCCCCCGACACGGGGGCTGCGACCCTGACGGATGGGACAGCTGTGGGGGGCGGGAAGGTGTTCCTTGTCAGAGGAGATGAAAAGCTCTACGCCTTGAGCGCGGCGGACGGCAAGCCCCTGTGGAGCTATGAGTCCAGCCAGGAGCTGCGCAGTGCCCCGGCATTTGCCGAGGGGGTCCTTCTGCTGGGAGAGCAGGGGGGCGTGTTCAGTGTCATCGACCCGGAGAGCGGACGACGCCTGACGGGCGGCGGCGCGGGGGGGGCCATCAACACCCCAACGGTCAGCGACGGCAGCGCGTTCTTCTCCAGCTGGGACGGCTCCGTTCAGCGCATCAAGCTCAAGGGCAACATCCCTCAATGGAAGGCCAGTGTTGGGGACCCCGTCACGACGCCTCCGGCTGTAGGCCAGGGGAAGGTCTTTGTGGGGACAGGCAGGGGAAACATCGCCGCCCTTGACGCGAAGAGCGGAAATATCCTGTGGCAGTTCAACACCCAGGGCGGCGAGGTCATGGCCCAGCCGGTCGTGGGGGAGGGGATGGTGTTCGCCGGCGGCGGCCAGGGTGTCCTCTCCATCCTCAACGCCGCGACGGGAAAGCTCCTCTCCACCTTCACCACCGGCGCGGCCATCAACGGGACGCCCGCTTTTGAGGGCGGAGTGCTCTACCTGGGCAGCGGGGACGGCAGCCTGTACGCGATCATGTAAGATAAACGCGCCCATCAAAAGGGGCGCGTTTGCTGACTTGTCTGGCCAGGGCCTCCGGGAAGCGTCCCACGCTTCCCGGAGGCGCGTTGCCCTTTTTCAGAGGAAATCACGTTCACATTTCCAGGTATTCTACACCAAAGACAGGCATTCCATTGAAAGTTTAACGATCTGTTCGCAAAGATGCGGATAGTCTAAGCCTTCGAGCTTTGCCGCTCTCGGTATGAGACTGTTCGGAGTCATTCCGGGCAGCGTGTTCACTTCCAGGCACCAGGCGTTGCCGTCATTGTCCATGATAAAATCCGCCCTTGAATAAACCTTCAAGCCCAACGCCCTGTGGAGCCTTAAGGCTAAATCCTGTAATCTTGCTTTTTCATCCTCACTTATTCTTGCCGGACATATCTCCCGCGCTCCCTCGCTGCCGCTTTGATACTTGGATACATAATCAAATTTACCCGCAGGGGGGATGATTTCAATAACACTGAGTGCCTTATCTCCCAGAATGGGAACCGTAAACTCTCTCCCTTCAATTTTTTTCTCTGTTATCGTCCTGTGTTTTGCGGCGGCGAGGGCCGCGTTCATTTCCTCGTCTGTCTGACAAATCCACGTGCCGATGGAAGACCCGCCGTTCACTTCTTTCACTACGCAGGGTGCGTGCTCGACATACGGCGCGGTTGGGATGCCATTCTCCCACATGATCTGCTTTGTATAGCTTTTATCCATCGCAAGCGCGCTTCCCAATGTTGCGCTTCCCGTATAGGGGACGCCGAGCAAATCCAACACCGCCTGGATTTTGCCGTCCTCTCCGTCGGCCCCGTGCAGGCCCAGGAAAACGCAGTCTGCCAATTTGCATATTTCCAAAACATCCTTGCCAAGCCTCGATTTGCTTTTATCCTTTCGCAGCCTGTATACCGCCTCTATGTCGGGCTCATGGTGGTCGATCTTCACATCGACACAAAATCCATCCGGCGAATCAAAGGCATCCGCCAACTTGCCCTCATAATTTTCAAGCCCAAAAAACATATCCACAAAAATCGCTTTATGGCCAAGGGATCTAAGCGCCTTGCAAATTTCAGTCGCGCTAACCAGCGAAACCTGTCTTTCGGAACTCACACCGCCTCCAAGAACTACGATCTTCATTTGCTCCTCCTCACAGATTACATTAGAACATTTCGCGGGAGCCTTTCAGGCCCCCGCGGTTTTATGCGTCTTTCAGTTTAACCCAGCTTCGCCAGCTCCTGCCACAGCTCGCGCTGTTTGTCGGTCAGGTGCCGCGGGATCTCGATGCGAATGCGGACGAAGAGGTCGCCGCTGCCGCCGTCCCGCCGGGGCATTCCCTTGCCGCGCAGACGCAGTCGCTGCCCGTCCTGAATGCCAGGAGGCATCTTCATGGTGACGGAGCCGGTAAGGGTCTCCACCTGAATGTCACCGCCCAGCACGGCCTGCCAGGGGGCGACCTTCATCTCCCGCGTCAGGTCGAAGCCGCTGACCTCAAAGACGGGGTGCGGGGCCAGGTGCAGGTTCACGTAGATATCCCCGCCGCCATTTGCCTTGCCGGGAAGGCGGATCTGCGAGCCCTCGGTGATGCCCTGGGGCAGGCGCACGTTGAGGGTCCTCCGGTCGTTTCCCCGGCCGCTCAGCACCAGCGTGTGCGTCCCGCCGCGGACGGCGTCCTCCAGCGACAGCTCCAGGTCCACCTCGCTGTCCCGTTGGACGGGCTGCCCGCGAAAACCTCCCCTCTGTGCGCCGGAGAAGAAGTCGGAGAACCCGCCCCCGCCGCCAAAGAGCGTCTTGAAGAAGTCGCTGAAGCCGCCCATGTCCCCGCCGAACTCCATGTGGACGCCGCCGGGCGCGCCCTCCCACCCCGGCGGGGGCGTGAAGTCCTGCCCGGCCTGCCAGTTCATCCCCAGCGTGTCGTACTTCTGGCGCTTATCCGGGTCCTTGAGGACCTCGTAGGCCTCGTTGATCTCCTTGTAACGCGCCTCGGCGTCCTTTTCCTTGCAGACGTCGGGATGGTACTGCTTCGCCAGCTTCCGGTAGGCCCGGCGGATCTCATCGGCCGGCGCCGTGCGGGACACTCCCAAAATCTCGTAATAATCCTTATATTGAACGGACATCTCTATCAGCCCCTTATTGACCAATCTTAACCTTGAAGGAGTATAACATCAAAATAAGAGGCGTACATCAAGAGAAATACGGACGCGGTGCGCCCTGCACGGTCTCATTTCATTCCACCTCAGTTGAACAGCTTTTTGACCTTCTCGAAGAGGCCGGGGGCCTCGCCCGTGCCCACCGGAGCCTTCATCTCTTTGGCCAGCTCGGTGATGAGCTCCCTCTGGCGGTCCGTCAGCTTCTCAGGGATGTCGATAAGGACGTGGGCGTAGAGGTCTCCCCGGGACCGGGCACGGTTCAGACGCGGCATTCCCTTCCCCTTGACCTTGAGGACGTGCCCGTGGACGGTGCCCGCCGGGACGGCGATCTTTTCCATGCCGTCGATCAGCGTCTCGATCTCCGTCTCCGTGCCCAGCACCGCCTGAGGATAGGTCAGGACCAGGCGCGTGTGCAGGTCTGCCCCGTCGCGCTCGAACCGTTCGTTGGCGGCCACGTCCGTCACCAGATAGAGGTCGCCCGCGGGGCCGCCGTTGACTCCGGCCTCGCCCGCCCCCGGGATGCGGAGCCGCGTGCCGCGCTCCACGCCCGCCGGGACCTTGACCTCTAACTTATGCGTCCGCCGCACCTGGCCCCGCCCGCCGCACTCGGAGCACTTCTCATGAATGATCTTGCCCGTGCCGTGGCAGGTGGGGCAGGGGGTGACGGTGACGAACTGCCCAAAGAGGGACTGCTGGGTCTGCTGCACCTGGCCGCGGCCGCCACAGGTGGTGCAGGTCTCCGGCTTCGTCCCTGCCTTGGCACCGGAGCCGCCGCAGGCCTCGCACTTTTCCCACCGGGGGATCTCCAGGTCGCGGGCCACACCCTGGGCTGCCTCCAGCAGCGTGACGCGGAGCACCATCTCCAGGTCGTCGCCGCGGCGCGGGGCGTTGGGGTTGGCCTGCCGCCGGCCCATTCCCCCGCCAAAGACCTGGGAGAAGAGGTCACCAAACAGGTCGCCAAAGTCCATGCCGCCCATCCCCTCGCCAAAGGAGGGACCGTCGGCGGAGCCAAACTGGTCGTAGCGGGCCCGCTTCTCCGGGTCACCCAGGACGGAGTAGGCCGCGTTGATCTTCTTAAAGTGCTCCTCCGCGTCCTTGTCGCCGGGATGCGCGTCCGGGTGATACTTGCGCACAAGCTGGCGGTAGGACTTCTTGATGTCCGCCTGCGTCGCGTCCCGCGGGACCTCCAGGAGCTCGTACAAATCTTCCATTTTTCTTTACCGGCACCTCGTTACACATACTGCCCAAAATTTAGGGGCGGAAGTTTCCCCACTCCCGCCCCTGGAATTATAACTGAAGAATGGCTCCTCTGCCACGTTTAGTTTGACGCTTTAGATGCGTTCGCGGATAAGTCGGCCCATCTCCCGGCAGCCGATGACTTTTTCTCCAGTCTGGGCGATGTCCCCGGTGCGCCAACCCTCGTCCAGAACGGCGCTCACTGCGTCCTCAATGGCGCGGGCTTCGGCCTCCATGCCCAGGCTGTACCGCAGCAGATAGGCCGCCGCCAAAATCGTGCCGATGGGGTTGGCCTTGTCCTGACCCGCGATGTCCGGCGCGGAGCCGTGGATGGGCTCGTACAGTCCCGGCCTGCCCGGCTGCCCAAGGCTCGCGCTGGGGATCATGCCGATGGAGCCGGTGATCTGGCTGGCCTCGTCGGACAGGATGTCGCCGAACATGTTCTCCGTCACGATCACGTCAAACTGGCCGGGGTCCTTCACCAGCTGCATGGCAGCGTTGTCCACATACATGTGATTGAGCTCCACGTCCGGGTACTCCTTCGCCACGCCCTCGACGATCTCGCGCCACAGGCGGGAGGTCGTCAGCACGTTGGCCTTGTCCACGGAGGTGACCTTCTTCCTCCGCCCCTTGGCCGTCTGGAACGCCACGTGGGCGATGCGGCGGATCTCGTGCTCGGAGTAGCTCATCACGTCCGTCGCAACCCGCTCATTGTCCCGCGTCTCCGTTTTGTGTTCGCCAAAATAGACGCCGCCGATCAGCTCCCGCACGACGATGAAGTCAATGCCCCTCTCCGCGATGTCCTTCCTCAGCGGGCAGGCGGCGGAGATTGCGGGGAACATCTTTGCCGGGCGAAGGTTGGCGTAGACGCCCAGGCCGTTGCGCAGTTTCAGCAGGCCCTTCTCCGGGCGGTTCTCCGGCGGCTGAGCGTCCCACTTGGGGCCGCCCACTGCGCCCAACAGCACCCCGTCCGAGGCAAGGCAGGTCTTCAGGCTCTCCTCCGGCAGGGGGACGCCGAACTGGTCAATGGCATTCCCGCCCATGGGGGCTTCCTTGTAAATAAACTTGTGGCCGAACTTCTTCGCCACGGCGTCCAGCACGCCGAGGGCTTCTCCCACGATCTCCGGGCCGATGCCGTCGCCGCGGATAATAGCTATGGTCTTCTCCATCACGCGGCCCCCCCTCAGATTTT
>JAEEGL010000034.1_pt1 | contig 11608 bp, 8 predicted proteins | sample 9134231 | NCBI WGS metagenome assembly JAEEGL01 (sample SAMN16246548, study PRJNA631951) | gut metagenome | biome: gut microbiome; feature: rumen; material: fiber-attached | host: Bos | place: Iran: Karaj | collected 2018-10 | reverse complement strand
CAGCTTGCCGTAAAAATACCGGTTGCGCTCCAGCGGGAAGAAATCCGTGTTACCGCTCATGATCTTCTCCTCCTATCGTCATATCGTAATGGATGGTCACCGAATCGTTGATGACCGCCGTGACATATTCCCCGATTTTGGTGTTGACCCCCAGGTAGGTGTGCCAGTCCAGCTGAACGGCGGGCTTCAGCAGGATCAGTTCCGGCGTCGTTTCCGCGGGGGTGACCTCCTGCAGCTGTTCCAGGAATTCCTCCATCTGCTGCTGCTCGCTGAAGGTCCCCTGGGGCAGCAGGATGAAGAACCGGTAAGGGTCGTCCCCATACAGCCTTCGGTACAGCTCCGGGTCGCTGCAGCCCGGATCGTTGGGGTCCACCTCGAAATGCTCGATGATGAGGGGGACCTGCCCCGTCAGCCGTTCCACGCTGCGCTGTATGCCGCTGACGGTATACATGGTCTCGTATTCTTCGATGACCTTCGGCAGGATGCTGCGGAGCTCCCCCTCCGATTCGCTCCCGTCCGCACACAGCCAGTGGGCCAGATAATGCAGCATCTCCGGGTCTGCCGCAGCGGGATCCAGCTGCCGCCTCGCCTGCCCGATGCCCTCCTCCAGATCCTGGAACATGGCGGTGAAGATGGAAAGGTACCGGTAGGTAAAATCCTGATCCAGATAGGTCGCGGGCAGATAGTCCACCATGTGGTCGCTGTCTGCTAAGATGCTGATGGCATCCAGCCGGGGCTTTTCCGCACCGCCGCTGGAAAACCCCACGGCCAGCCAGAGCCAGCGCCCCTTTTCCGACAGCCACGCATCCCCGGAGGAGGCCTTCGGCTCCCCGAAGAGGATCCTGGCGGCCTCCGTGCCCGGGCCCCGCTCGGAGATCTGATGCCACGCATCCCACTCCGGCTCATCGGAGGCCCTGGCGTAGAGCCGGACGGAGGATTCCTCCGGCAGTTCCAGCTTCAGCTTCACCCTGCCCCAGCGGAAATCCGCCTCCCCGCTGTCCAGCGGCGGCAGGAACGCTACGCCCTCGAAGGCGTTGTCGCTGAGCCGCAGGCTGTCGGAGCGCAGCTCTACCGACCGGTAGATCCCGCCCTTCCATCGTTCCGCGCCGCAAAGGTACCAATATGCCTGGCCTGCGCCCAAAATGCTCACCTTCTATCCTTTGCCAAGCTCACCGCCGCATTCTTCAGATGCAGGATGGTATCCGGCATCACGGTCAGCTCTCCCGCGGCGGTCTGATAACTGTTCTGATCCATGCCCCGGAATTCCACCCGGTCCACCTGCAGGACGCCGGGCAGCTTCTGGAGGGCCGCAGCCAGGTCGTCCCGCAGGACGCCTGCGCCGATGCGCTCGCTCCGAGGCGCGAAGAAATCCCGGATGGCGGCTTCCGCCGTTTCCTGGCGGAAGCTCTGCTCACACCGCAGGGACAGGCTGAGGGAGATATCCGCATAGCGCACGGGGATCGCTTCCGTACGGATGCAGATGGGACGGCTGCGCTCCAGCTGCCGGGAGACCGCCCGGAGGAATCGCTCATCCGGCACGGGCATCTCCTCGTCCCCGGCAGGCAGCACGGCTACCGACACCCAGGCCTGGACCTTCTGGTGCTTCTGCCGGACGTTGTAGCCGGGCAGGGCCTTGGCGCCTGCCACGCGGAGCCCCGGCGTGCGGAGGGCCTGGTTTTCATAATCCTTTGCGGAGACGCACTTGCGGGTATCCTCCAGCCTGCGCAGGAGCCTTCCCCTGCCCTCCGCTAAGGTCTCCGCCTCGCGGCCGCCGTGGGCGGCGGTGTTGCCCACCGCTTCCCCATCCTCCGCGAAGCAGAGGCCGGCATTCGCAGGGATATTCCCCCCGCCGCAGAGGGAAAGCCGCTCGTCGGCGATCAGGACAGCCCCTTGGCCCGGCGCGATCAGGGCGCCGTGGGCGCCGTCCCCCACCGTCAGGGTCTCCCGGTCCCTGTCATAGGTGAAGACGCGGTCCCGCGGCCCGTAAAGGCTCAGGTCGTCCACACAGCGCCACAGGGCGGGACGGATCTCCCCATCCTCGCACAAAGTCTGGCAGACCAGCGTGAGATGCTCCGTCAGCACCCGTTTGCCGCCCAGGTTCAGGCGGAAGCTCTCCCCGGGGCGTCCCACGGCATCGAACAGCATATCCCGCAGGTAGATGGGATCCAGGCAGGCAATCAGCAGATTTTCCCCCCCGTCGCCGGCGGCGTCGGAGGAATCCAAGGTGATGCGCAGGCCGTCCCGCCCCCGCTGCAGGCGGTATTCCGTCAGCTGCCGCCACCCTTCCCCCGTGCGGAGGAAGACCGCGGCGTCCGACTTTCCGGCCTGGGCGCTGCCGATATCCACACGGCAGGACTTCTTCGGCTTCACATGGAAGCGGTATGCCCTTGCGCGGCTCTCTGTCTGCACGGCCAGATAGCGGCCTGCGGAGATGCCCTTCAGCCGCACCTTTTCCTCGCACCCCGGATCCGTCTGCCGGAGGGTGAGGCGATAAAGGCCCTTCCCGTCTGCCTGCCACGCTGCCGGAACGGGCAGCGTCACATAGCCGCTGCGGCTGAGCGCCTGGGTCTCGTCCAAGAGCGGCTCCACCGCGCCTGCACCGGAGAGTTCCCAAACCAGGGTCCGGGGCATCTCGGAATCCGTATCCGGCATATTGCGCTGCACGCCTTCCGGCGGCTGCACCTCAAACCAGAGGCGCAGGGCATTCTCCGGCTTTCTCGAGAAATCCAGCAGCAGGGAACTTCCCCGGCGGCCGCCGAACTCAAAGGGCTGGAATACGGAGTTTTCGGAGGTCATATCCGTGATATCCGCAAGCTCCTTTTCCTTCGGCCGCCGGATCAGCACACGCTCCAGCACGCCGCGGTCCCGGGGGATCTCCTCTTCCAGCTCGAACACCACGCCCTCCGGCGTCTCCAGGGCGGACAGCTCGGGGCGGGGCGGGGCTTCCGGGGGGATCTCCAGGGCGCAGACCGCCGCCTGCTCCTTTCCTAAGAAGGTCCCTGCCAATTCCAGCAGCTTCCGCTGGATCTCCGGGCTGACCCGATTGATCGCATATTGCTGGGTTTCCTTGAACCATGCCATCAGCTCCAAGATCGTGATCCCCGGATCGTGGACATTATGGTCCGTCCAGGGCGGGCAAAGCCAGGGCAGGCGGCCCTCCGCCTCCCGCACGATATCCTCAAAACGCTGATCGTCCAGATCACGCGATACCAGCATGGTCCTTTGCCCTCCTCCCGGGTTTTTGGAATATATAGCTCAGTTCACAAACGATATGATCAGCTCAGGCTGACCAGATGCATCCCGCTCTCGGCCACGCCATAGGGGAAATCGCTGTCCGCCTCCAGGGCCGCCAGCTTCTGCCGCCCCTCTTCATCGTAGGATGCCTCCACCAGGACGCGCTCGATGAGGCGCACATTGGGCGTATCCCGCACGGCGCTCCAGACCTCGCCCAGGCGGAGCTGCTCCCCGATGGGACGTTTTTTCCAGGTCTCCCGGATCAGCGTCTCCAGGCGCCGGGCAATGGCCTGCTGGGTCTCCGCTGCCAGCTCAGGACGCTCGATCTTCACGGTGACGGCGGTATTGACCGTCAGCACAGTGGCGGGGCAGACATGGAGGCGGTCCTCCTCCACCAGGCAGCAGGAGCTGTTCTCAGCCAGATAACGGTAGACCTGGTTGCACAGGGCCTCCGTACCCTCGCCGCCGTGCCCGAAGCCCGCAATCACCACGGTGACATGGCCGGGGGCCTGCCGGCCCCGCTCATCCTTCCCGGAAAAGCAGCGGACATGGTTCACCTGGGGGAATTTCTCCCGCACCAGCTCCTCATAATCCCTGCGCCCGGAAGCCCTGCCCCGGTTATGCAGGAAGCGGCTGCCCCGCTCCTCGATCTCCTCCAGGGTCAGGCGGCCCGTCCCGCCGCTCATGGCGGTCAGGTTGCGCACGTCGCCCACCTCAGGCAGCGCCGTGAGCAGGGAGCGGATCGTGCCGGCCGGCACGTTCCCCCGCGCCCCGCCGCCGCTGGAATACTGCACGCGGATATTGTGGTCGCCGGAGGGGGGCACCTTCCCCTGATTGCCGTCCCCGAAGGTCACGACCCCCTGGAAGGGTTCCAGGGAGAACACCCGTTCCCCCGGCCCGGCCAGGGCCAGGTCCTCCACCCGGGTCCATTCCACCCAGCAGCGGCGGAGGGTGTGATCCTCCCATTCCTGCCGGATCCGCTGGGGCGATTCCCGCAGGAGCCTTTCCATCTCCCCGTCCGAAATGCCGCTGATCTCATCCACCCACACCCGACATTCCTGGACCGGCAGGTTGAGAAGCTGCAGGCGCTTCCCCGCCTCATAGATCTCCGTATCGAAGATCTGATCCGCCTCCCGCTGGCGCTGGCTGGCGGAAACGGCGTTCTCCGTCACCGACGCCACCGTGGGCATGACGCCGGTTTCGACGGCGCTGCGGCTCAGGCGCAGCCAGAAGCCGGAAACGCCGAACAGCTCCGCCTCCGGCACCCTCGTCGGCAGGAAAAGGAACATTTCCCCGCTGTGCAGAAGCCGCTCCGTTTGATCCACCGTCCGGACCGGCTCGAAATCCTTTCCGTTCCAATATTCCCAAAGCAGCTGCCCCCGCAGGCGGGCGCGCCCTTCCACCTGGAAGCGCAGGGAAAGGGGCATGGCGTGGGGGGAGGCGCTGAAGCGGAAATACATGGTGGCCTTCTCCGGCGCCATGGGCGTCAGGGCGGGGAAGCCGAGGCTGGTGATGCGGTGGGCTTCCTCGATCCAGCGCTGAAGCCCGTTGTTTTCGGAGAAACACCAGACCGGCTTCCGCATGGCGCCGTAGTTCCACTGGAAGGAGGCCGACTTGACGAAGGGCACGATCCAGCGCTGATAAGTGGAGTAGGGGTTGCTCACCTCCACGACCCGCACCCGGAGGAAGTAGCCGACCTCCGCATTGACCTCCGCTTCCTCGATATCCTCCGGCACGCGGAAGCGCACATCCAGCGCGCCGTCCCGCTTTGCGGAAAAGGGGTTCCTGTCCCCGGTGACCGGCAGGTGTTTCCAGCCGATCCCATTGAAATACTCCCAGATCACCTGGGTGACCGCCGTGTCGTCCGGCTTCTGCTCCACCGCGCTCTGCTTGTCGATGATGGGCTGTGTGAAGTCATAGCGCGCGGTCTGCGCCTCCGGCTCATCCACGATGAAGGCCAGGTCCAAATGCAGCACGGCGTCTGCCCCCCGCTTGGTCAGGGCATCGTTGCAGCAGAGATAAAAAGCGTTGTACAGCGCCGGGCGGCGGCCGAAGCAGTAGCCGCCCTCCTCCGGGATGATGGGGAGGTCGCCGTAATACATGCCGTCGGCGGCGCAGGGGGAAAGGGGTTCGCTGGAGATCTCCATGGCGTCGACCCGCAGCTCGGCCTGGGGCCGCCCGGAGCAGCAGATGCAGATGTGCCCGTTTTCATCCGCCTGGGGCGCAAGGCTGCTGCGCTTTTCCAGGATCAGGGTCCCGTTTTCCGCCCGTACCTCATCGAAGGGGATGTCCGCGCCTTCATGGCGGAAGGTCCAGCGGAGGCCCTTGTCCGCCAAAGCTCGGGCGGCTTCCTCCGGAAGCCCGCCCTCCTGCCGGAAGACCGCGGTGATGCGCGCCGGGCAGCCCAGGCGCAGGACGTCGTCCTCCGCCAGCAGGAAACGATGGCGCTGCAGCTCTTCCCCGGCGGGTTCAAAGAAACGCTGCGGCCGCTCCGTCAGGTCCAGGCGCCGGATGCTGTCCGACTCCCCGTCCACATAATAGATATCCTCGATCCTGGCGGGGGATACCTGGATGGAACGCTCCGTCTCGAAGACGATATTCTCCCCTTCCTCATCCGGCGTGAACAGCTGCGTCCCCGCCGCCACGGTGAAGGGCTCCTCGATATTGCCCTGGGGCGTGAAGCAGACCGTGCCCCCCGCAGAAATGGGGCCCGGCTCCCGATAGCCGATCATATTCAGGAATTCGATATAGAGCTTTTCCGGAAGGGCGTTGAGACGGTCCACGCTCTGCCCGTACATTTCCGCAAACAGCTCCGCCAGGGCCGCGCCGGGGTCGTTTTCCGTCCTCTCATAGCGCCATTCCGGCGTATAGCTCTTCGCCAAGGCGCGGAGCTGTCCCCGGATGGCCTCCGGGGTCCTGGGATCCAGCAGCGGGCGGTTCATATCACGTCGCCTCCCTCCGAGCCCTCCGTCTTGTAGAAGGGATAAACGCGGTTATACCGGTTGTTGGTGCTGCGCACCCGGTAGCTGACCTCCACGATGATGGCGCCTTCCAGTTCGTCGGTGTCCCTGCACCGCACGTCGATGTCGTCGATCCTCGGTTCCTGGTAGGAGAGCTGCTCCCGAAGGTCGAAAGCAAGGCTCTGCCTTTCGGAATCGGAGGCAACAGAAAAGGTGTAATCCAGCACGGTGGAGCCGAACTCCGGCCGCATGACACGCTCTCCCTGAACGGTATTGAGGATGATCTCGATGGCCTCCGCGATATCCTCCTCCGCGCTGACCATGGCGAATTTCCCCGTTTTCGGATCGATCTGCAGGGGGAATTTCAGCCCCTGCCCCATGAATTCCTTGCCGTTCACTTTTCCCGCCTCCCTTGCCTATCGGTACTGCCGCCGGATCAATTGAGTTTGAGGAGCATCCCTTTCACGCTGGCATTCATCGTCGCGCTCAAATCGAGGTTATTATTGGCCTTTGCGTTCACGTCCAGTCCCTGCAGCGACAGCTGGCCCTGGGCCTTCAGCTCCACGCTCCTGCCCTCGATGGTGACGGCGTTGCTGCCCTTGATGGTGATCTTCCCGTTTTTCTCCAGCGTGATGGAAGCGCCGCCTGCGCTCAGGGTGATCTTGCTGGAGGCCTTCAGCTCCACTTCCCCTTTTTTCAGGTCCATGCGCAGGGAGGTGTTCCCGTTCTGATCCTGGGTGGTGACCGTCTGCTTTTCATCGTCGACCTCCACCAGCGTCCCCGAAGGCATCTTCACGGTAAGCTTCTGTTTGTTTTCCTCGTCGTGGAGGTTGAGCTCCACCTTCTTCCGCGATTTCAGGCAGTAGTCCTGGGACTTCCCGTCCTCCACCTTCAGCGGGGCTGTGGTCTCCGAATTCCAATAGCTCCCCAGCACGACGGCGCTGTGGGGATCGTTGCGCAGATACCCCAGCACCACCAAGTCGCCCACCTGGGGGAAGAGGAACAGCCCGCTGTCCTTCCCTCCCATGGGGGACATGACATAACACCAGTCGGTCATCTCATTCTCGCTCTTGGCGTCGATGGGAAGACACTTGACCCGGTTGAGCTTCTTTTCGTCTTTGATGTTCTTCACCGTCGCCAGCACCAGGCTGAACTCGCTGCTGCGGCGCGACTGCCCGTTTTTGATGTTATTGTAGTTGTTCATCTTATTGATAATGTTGGTGATATCGCTCATGTCCTGGCTCCCTTCACCTCAAAAGAGGTGGTGTAGGCGTTGATGGAGATGCGGTGGCGTACCTTGGTGAGGAAATAGGTGCCGTTGGTCTGGTTGTCGCCCCCGTCGATCTTGATATACCGGCCGGGGATCAGCTCCGGGATCCCGATGCATTCTCCCTCCCCGGAGACGAACTCCAGGGCGATGCTGTTCAGGCGGTGCTGCGCCAGGGTCTCACATTCTTTCTGCGTGCGGACATACTCGCTGCGTTCCCGCAGGATCGCTTTCTCGAGGCCGCTGACCCATTCCGCAGCGGTCTTCCCTTCGCCGCCCGCCGTCACCTTGTCGGCTGTGCCCGTGACGGCTTTCTGGTTGATGTCCCGGCCCATGACCTCCACCTTGCCCACCTGATGGGCCAGGGAGACCCGCTTGGAGAAGCTTTTGACGCTCCTGCCGATGGTCAGGGTAAGGATGGGCGAGGTCTTGGTGATCACATTGTCGAAGATCAGCTCCCCGTCGATGGCAAAAAGGATGGCGCCGTAGCGCTGGGCCATTTCCTGCAGGAACTCCCAGTCGTCGGAATCCTCCTTGACGATCGGCGTTTCAAAGCCGCTGAGCTGCCCGACGGTGACGGATTTTGCAAAGCCAGCGGACTGGCTCTTCTGCAGGATCGACTGCACGATCTCCTTGGGTTTCTTTTCGCCGGCATAGATGGGCTCGCACATATTCATCAGGTATCCCAGCCCATCCAGGCCGTTGACCTTGATGCAGGGGGTCCCGTCGCTGGAAAACTCCAGGGCGTAGTCGTCCACATATCCGTAGAACAGTTCCTTGCGCTCCTGATAGCCGCCCAGCACCGTGATTTTGGCCCCGGGCTTTATGAGTTTGTCCGCGTCGTTGACCCACTTGCTGTTCTTGTAGTCATATTGCCCTTCCAGGGTGAAGCTGCAGCCGCCGGCGGCGCCTCCCGCGGTGATCTCCACTTCTACGCTGGGGATATGGTATTTGGCCGGGGGCAGGGTCTTCCCGTCCACCTTGACCTCAAAGCCCGGCGCCTTGAACTGGTCATATTTATCTGCCAGCTGCAGGTAGGTGTAGCTTCCCTGATCCATGGGCGGGCCTCCTCAAACCAAGGCGGGGACCACTAAGGTCTCCCCGCTGATCAGCCGGCGGGGGTTGGCGATCCCGTTGGCCTCCGCGATCACCCGCCACTTCCCCGCGTCCCCATACTCCGCCGCAGCCAGGGACCAGAGGGAATCCCCCTGGCGGACGGTATGGTATTTGGTGGTATCGGGGGAGTTGAGGGGATTGGCCACATAGAGCTTCTCGGCGTCCCTCTGCTCAATGAAGGTGCAGGCCAGGATCGCCCGGACGGGCTGCCCGTTTTCATTGAAGCGCACAAAGCGCTGGTCGCATTGGGTCAGGAAGCCTTTGAACTGGAGGGAGGACCACTCCACCTTCAGCTCCGGCGGACGGTGCAGGTCGCTGTCGATATACATGAGATCGGTGATCTTCTTCGTATAGTCCCGCACGTCGATCACGCCGGCGGCGGTAGGGGCGATGCTGCTGGCCTCGAATTTGGCCCGGTCCGCCACCGTGCCGCCCACCTCGGCCCCGGCGGAAACGCTGTCGAAGAACAGTTCGAAGGAAAGGACCTCCTTCGCGCCGCTCCGGAACTGCACGATGGGCGCGTCGGCCCCCAGGTGGGGGACTTCCCCGTAAAACACGGTCTTCTTGCGGGTATAGCTCTGGGGGTTATAAAGCACTTCGAAATACTTGGGCGAAGATTTCGCGTCCAGATTGGTGATGCGCATTTTCTCCACGGGCATCAGGATATTGGCATTGGGTGCGCCCACAAACACGTTGCTCCGCCTCCTTTTTCAAGTAACCGCCGTTCCGTCCGCTGCAGGCGGCTTGCCGGCGTTTATTCCGTATGATCCTGCCCAACAGCCGCCGCAGCTCCGGCTTCGGCTGCTATCGGCCGCTTCGCCGCAGCTCCCGCCGCAGCCTTTCCTCGATGATGCGGTAGACCTTGTCCGCCGTCCGCTGGATCTCTGCCTCGCTGATCCGGAACCCGGAAGACGCTTCCTCCGTCTCGCTCCGTTCCCTGAAGGACAGCTCCGCCGACTGGGCGATGGTCTGATTGGCCTTCTTCGGCGCTGCCGTCGGGGCCGTCCAGCTGATCTGCCGTCCCGCATTGGCCCCGTCGATCCTTCCATTGAAGGCGGCGACCTGCTGCGCTGTATCCGTTACGCCCGCCTTGTCCAGCAGCTCCTTTGCCCAATTGGGCAGGCTCTCGGTTTTGCTCTCCTCCGCCTTCTGCGTGGGTCTGGCCAGCGTTTCCTGGGGCTTCTCCTCCGCGCTTTGTGCCAGCGGGGCAAATACCAGGGCCGCAGGCTCCGGCGGCATCGCCGTTTCCGGGGCTGGCGCGGCTACGGTTGCCGATTCCGATCCCGCGGCGGCGCTGCGGATAGCGGCGTCACCGGCGGGTTTTCCCGCCCTTTGCCGGGCGCCTCCTTGCCCCTGCGTATGCTCCGCGGTCAGGCGGGACGGGGATCTCCGTTCCGCAGTTACCCGGATGTCCCTGGCTATGTGCCCCATGGGGGCGCCTTGCTGCGTTTCCCCTTCTGTCCGCAGGTGCAGGCTGACGGGCGGAAGGATATCCGCCTCCGCTGAGGCTGCGGGCAGGGCTTCGGCCAGGCTTTCCGCCGTCCTCCCGTCTATGGGGCTTGCTGCGTCAGGGGATGCTTCCGCCCTCTGCCCCGCCGGTGAAGCCGTGGCTTCCTTCCCCTGGGGCAGATCCGCAGGCGCCTCCTCGCGGTAGATCAGCTCGGTCTGCCCCGTGGGCGGCACATCCGGTTCTGCTGGCAGGGCGACAGGCACCGCCGCGGCGGTTTCTTCGGTTTCCGGCTGCTTTTCGGCGGGGACCGGGGCATGTTCCGCTGCTTTTCCGGCGGCCCGGTGAAGCGTCCCTGCTTCGCTCCGGCTCCTGCCCGCAGGGGTTTTGCCGTCGGCGCTGCGGGCCGCTGCCGCCTTGTCCTGCCGGATCCTTGTCTGGCTGATCTGTGCCCGGGGTCCGGTGGTCCCGTCGCTCCCCTCCGCTTTGGGCTGTTGCCCGGGCTGCGGAGGCTCGTTCTCCCCTTCCAGGTAGACCAGGGGAGGCGGAGCCGTTTCCTGTGGGATCGGACCGGTGGGCAAGGCCGTCGCCGCTTCTGTTCCCGGGGATCCCGTTTCCGGCTCCGGGGACGGCAGGGGCACTGCCGCCGTATCTTCCTTCTGCCCGGGGGAGGAAAGCTCCCTGCGGGGCGACTCTGCCCCTGTGGGCCTGGCGCCCGACGAAGAAGTGCTGCGCGCTTCCCGCGGCGCCGTGCCCGGTTCCCGGGATAGCTGGGAAACAAGGGCTTCCGTGCTTTCCAGATAGTGCAGCTCCGCGGGTTCGGAGGGCTGTGCCGCCGTCTCCGCGGGCAGGGCTGTGGGGATGCCCGGCGACGCTTGCTTTTCTTCCCGCTCAGGGGCAGCTTGGGATGCCGCCTCATGCCCGGTAGGTTCTATCTCTGTCCCGGTTATCCCGGAGCCAGGTTCCCGTGCGCCGGTTTGTGCCGGTTCGCCGGGCGCCGCTTCGCTCTCCAAGTAGATCAGCTCGGTCTGCACGGCCGTCTCCACGGCTTCCCGGGGCAGGACTGCGGGGATGCCCGGTATCCGGCTCTCGTTTTCCCGGAGGATCGTTTCCGCGGTTACGGCTGCGCGTCCGCCTTCTGCTGCGCCCGGGCCGCGGGAAGGCTCCGTCCCGGTGCGACCCGTCTGCATCCCTGCCGGACGAAGAGTCTCCTTTTCTTCAGGCTTCCGCAGTTCCGGGGAGGCGGCATCCGCCCCGTCCCCCTCCCGGTAGACCATTTCCGCAGGCGCGGTGATTTCTGCTGCTGTCTCCAAAGGGAAGGCTGCGGGCAAAACCTGCTGCGGGGCTTCCGCCGCCACGACCTCCGTTTCGGCGGAGGCCGGCGCCGGTTCCCTTGGGGGCTGCGCTGTGCTGCCGTCCTGCGCTGCGCCGCGGGGCTGCTCTGCCCCGGCAGGCATTATGCTCTCCTCGGCTGTGCCGAGAGGTTTTTCTTCTTTACGGCCCGGCTGTGCCGCCGTTTCGGGGGCAGCTGCTTCCCGCTCCTCCCGATAGCCCATTTCCGCAGGCGCGGTGTTTTTTGATGCT
>JAEEGL016164599.1_pt1 | contig 11609 bp, 12 predicted proteins | sample 9134231 | NCBI WGS metagenome assembly JAEEGL01 (sample SAMN16246548, study PRJNA631951) | gut metagenome | biome: gut microbiome; feature: rumen; material: fiber-attached | host: Bos | place: Iran: Karaj | collected 2018-10 | reverse complement strand
CCTGATGGATAGCTGTATAAATATGACACAAATCCACAGTACATTATAAGCATAACAGTTTGGCCCACTGTTTGCCTAAATATTATCCTGGGCCAGAAAGGAGAGTTCATATATTTCTAGCCTAAATATATGATACGTAATCAATATGAGTAAGAAGAGTGAAGTAATTGCTTTTTTTGATAGAATGTCTACTAGTTGGGACAGCCACATGTTTCGTAATGAAAGAGCAATTAACAGAATCATTGACAACGGCAGAGTAAGAGAAAACATGAATGTTCTTGATGTTGCCTGCGGCACAGGAGTTCTGATTCCTGATTATCTGAAACGTAATGTCAGAAGCGTAACAGCCATAGATATTTCAAAAGGGATGACTGATATCGCTGCTGCCAAATTTGCGGAAGAGGCAAAGGTTGAAATTTTGTGCGGTGATATTATGGAGTACTGTCCGGATAAGAAATTTGACTGTATTGTGGTTTATAATGCCTTACCTCATTTTGAAAGCCCTAAGGAACTGGTAAAAAAGCTGTCTGAACTGCTGAAAACTGACGGCTGTCTGACAATTGCCCATGGTATGAGTTTTGCAAGGCTAAGCAGCCATCATGACAATGTTTCTGAGGATGTGACCAATCCTCTGACAACAGCCTGGGATCTGGCAAGAATAATGTCACATTATCTTAAAGTTACAGTAGTAATATCTGATGATGAAATGTATCAGGTTGCCGGTGTGAAAGAATGATTTCACGGTGTTGTCTGGGGGCAAATGAAAACAGTATAATTATTATGAATATAAGAGGATTTTAATATGTTAATATTGGTTGGCGCTTTTCTGGTTAGTCTTATACCATCTATATTGCTTTTTCTGTGGCTGAAGAAGCAGAATGGTGAAAACGAAGAATATAAAAAGACGTGCGATAAAGCCATGATACAGGGTTTTGTAAGCGTCATCTGGCTTACTCTGGTATGCTTAATTCTGGCATTGAGTGAATCGTTATTAAAGATTTCAAGGTTTGGGCCAATCTGGCAGGAGGCATATCATACATTTATAGTAGTGGTACTTCCTGAGGAAATCGTTAAGATGTTTTTGATGTGCAGATTCCTTAAAAAGATGGAATACAGATATTCCTGGCGTGATATCGTTGCTTTTCAGATAATCATTAATCTGGGATTCAGCATGATCGAAGACCTGGTATATGCCTTTATAACTACCCCTGGACAGATGCTGGTCAGAGGCGTATTCATCATGCATGGCGGATACGGATACATAATGGGTTATTTCCTTGCTAAGGCTAAAACTACTAAAAACAAGATGTACTACATACCGGCCTTACTGATACCTCTCCTGCTGCATGGATTGTATGATTTCACGCTGGATGACAAAGTATCCGCACTTAGTGATCTGTTGCTGTTTACACCTCTGATCATGGTAATAGCAGATGTTGTACTGCTGGTAAGAATGTTTATGTTTTTCAAAAAAACAAAGAATCAGGAACTGTATACAGCTCCTGTTGAAAACTAAAGCTGGAAACAGCTTTTTTCATGTAAGGTATTGAACTCAGACAGTACAGTGGTATAATGATATTGATATTTGAACAATTGTTCAAATGTTATAAAGGAGTGCTATTATGAGAAAGAGCTATAAGATCGAAGTTGATTGCGCAAACTGTGCAAATAAAATGGAAGAAGCCGCTAAGAAAACTGAAGGAGTTAAGGACGCTATCGTAAATTTCATGACTTTGAAGATGACCGTAACTTTTGAAGAAGGTTATGAACCAAAGGAAGTCATGGCAAGAGTAAAAGAGAACTGCAAGATTGTTGAAGACGACTGTGAAATCTACTTCTAACGGATTCGGTTTTTATGACTAAAAAAGAAAAAAGGAATTTAATGAGAATTATCGCTGCGATAATTCTTGTTATCATGTGTACGGTTTTAAAGCTGGAAGGGTATTTCAGGTTTGCCGTATATATGGCGGCCTATCTTATAGTAGGTTATGACATACTGAAAAAAGCTTTTAAGGGAATCCTGAAAAAGCAGATTTTTGATGAAAACTTTCTGATGGCAACAGCTACTGTTGGTGCAGTACTTCTTGGTGAATATACTGAAGCCGTAGCCGTTATGCTGTTTTATCAGATTGGTGAACTGTTCCAGAGTTATGCAATAGGCAAGAGCAGAAGGAATATTTCAGCTCTGATGGATATAAGACCTGATTATGCCAATGTGGAAACTGACGGCAAAATGGAACAGGTTGACCCTGATGAAGTGGAAATCGGAACAGTAATAACCGTATTGCCCGGTGAAAGAATTCCTATTGATGGAATCGTTGTATCAGGTACCAGTACTCTTGATACAAGTGCCTTAACTGGTGAAAGCGTTCCGCGCAGAGCTAAGGAAGGCGATGAGGTATTAAGCGGCTGCATTAATATGGATGGCCTGCTGAAGATCAGCACGACCAAGGAATTCGGTGAATCGACTGTTGCCAGAATTCTTGATCTGGTAGAAAATGCCAGCAGCAAGAAATCTCGCAGTGAACAGTTTATCAGCAGATTTGCACATTACTATACACCGGCTGTCTGCTACAGTGCGTTGGCACTGGCAGTAATACCGCCTGTAGTAATCATGTTAATGGGCAAAGATCCTGAATTTGGCAAATGGATCTACAGAGCTCTGACATTCCTGGTCATCTCATGCCCTTGTGCATTGGTAATCAGCATACCTCTGAGTTTCTTTGCCGGTATCGGCGGTGCCAGCAAGAACGGTATTCTCATCAAAGGTTCCAACTATCTGGAAGCTCTCAGCAAGGTAAAGACTCTTGTCTTTGATAAGACAGGCACTGTTACCAAAGGTGTCTTTGAGGTTACGGAAATAGTACCTGTTAATATCAGTAAGGAAGATCTGCTGTATCTGACAGCCTATTGCGAAAACTATTCCAATCATCCGATTGCCAGAAGCATTAAGACAGCTTATGGTCAGGACATAGATGAATCACTGATTTCTGATATTCAGGAAATCAGCGGACACGGCGTAACAGCTATTATCGCCGGCAGAAAGGTTGCCTGTGGCAATGAAAAGCTGATGAACAGACTTGGCATAGAGTTCGAAAAGGCAGACAGTATCGGTACAGTAGTCTATGTCGGTGTGGAAGACAGATATGCCGGATACATAACCGTATCGGATGTAATAAAGGAAAATGCAGCCAGAACATTCAGCCTGCTGAAAAATGCCGGTGTTACCAATACGGTTATGCTGACAGGTGACAGTAAGACAGTAGCTGATAAAGTCGCAGAAAAGCTGAAAATCGATAAAGTTTACAGTGAACTGCTGCCTGATCAGAAAGTTGCTATTCTGGAAGATATTATAAAAACAGGCAATGGCAAGGTTGGCTTTGTCGGAGACGGGATCAATGATGCTCCAGCCCTGACGCAGGCTGATGTGGGAATTGCCATGGGAGCTCTGGGAAGCGATGCAGCGATTGAAGCAGCTGACATTGTATTGATGGATGATGATATAATAAAGCTGGTAACAGCCATCAACATTGCCAGAAAGTGTATCAGAATCGTATATGAGAACATCTATTTTGCCATAGGTATCAAGTTACGGTGTCTGGTATTAGGTGCCATAGGCAAGAGCAATATGTGGATGGCGATCTTTGCGGATGTTGGCGTAATGGTAATTGCCGTTATTAACGCCATCAGAACGCTGGTGGTAAAGAAGGTGTAAATATGGACAATACAGAATTCTGTGAAAACAATGAAGTTCATTACGATATAGTAAATAAGGTCAATATGATCGATGAAGAGGAACTTTCCGATCTGGCTGAACTGTTCAAGGTGTTTGGTGATTCAACCAGAATAAAGATCCTGTATGCTTTATACGAACAGGAGATGTGTGTATGCGACCTGGCTGAAGTACTGAACATGACCATTTCAGCGATTTCTCATCAGTTAAGGATACTGAAGCAGAACAAGCTGGTCAGAAACAGAAGGGACGGCAAGTCGGTGTATTATTCTCTTGATGACGAACATGTTCAGAAGATCATTGCCATGGGCAAGGAACACATTGAAGAAAAAAGATAAAATGATAAGAAGGCAGAATCAGTTCTGCCTTTTATTGCGGTCATATTCTGAGGATAGAAAAATGATAAATTGTATAATGAAGAAAAAGAGGACAATAATATGTTAATCAAAAACGCAAAAGTATTCATTGACGGACAGTTTCATGAAACAGAAGTACAGTTTGATGAAAAAGGCATTACTGCCATAGGTAATGATCTCAAAGATGATGAAGTGATTGATGCTGAAGGTAAGTATCTGTTTGCCGGGCTTATTGATGCCCACGTTCACGGAGGCTGGGGCAGATCGCTTGTGGCCATTGAAAGAACAGATGAATTTGGTGACATGGAGCAGCAGGTAAGCTATCTGTGTAACAGATTTCCATCAACCGGAGTAACAACTTTCTTCCCGACCATTAATGCCGACTGGTCAGATTATGCAACACTTGGCAAGATCACCAGAGCAGTCAGAAATGTCAAAAAGGAAGGTGTTAAGGGAGCATATCCACTTAAAATGCATTATGAGTGTGCTTTCCTTACTCTGGAAAGATATGTTGATCAGTGTAAGGACTGGATGGCACCGGCTAATAAGAAAGACAGTGACATCATGGTTGACAATGATTACAGTGATGTCGGCATCATTTCTCTGGCACCGGAGACAGAAGGTGCACTGGATTATATTGATTACATAGTTGCTCAGGGTGTCATGCCTGAAATCGGTTATGATAACGCAACGGCTGAACAGGTCATAGAAGCCGCTGATCACGGATTATGTCAGGCAACACATCTGTATAACGGTTACCGCCCGATGCATCACCGTGAAAGCAATGCCAATGCTGCTGTTTTATATGATGACAGAATCAAGGCACAGCTGACGATGGATGGCGTTCATGTAAATCCGTTCTGGGTCAAACTGACCATTAAAATAAAAGGCATTGATAATGTTTATGGAATTACTGATTTCTCATCCAATGCAGGACTTGCAGAAGGATGGCATGAGTATGCCAACGGCATGCGCTTTGAGACCCGTGACGGATTCAATTATCATGAAAACGGTCATCTGGCTGGCGGTTCCAATGCCATGAATGACATGATGCGCAGAGCACATAACATTGTCGGATTAAGCCGTGAAGAGGTAGGCTCTCTGTATGCAGAAAGCCCGGCTAAGTGTCTGAACATCACTGACAGGGGCAAGATTGAAGTCGGCAGAAAGAGTGATCTGGTCCTGATGGATGATGATTATCAGGTATATACCACAATCATTGACGGCAAGGTATTCTATCAGAAATAAAAAAAGGCAAAACCAATAGGTTTTGCCTTTTTATCCAGTATATTTGTTTCTGTATCTTCTGATGAAGAATACAGTGAATATAAATGTCAGCAGTTCACCGCCGGTAAATGCGAACCAGACACCTTTTATGCCAAATATCATAGGCAGTACAATAATTGCCAGATTGGCAAAGATGAAGTTTTCCAGCATGGTGAGAATTGTTGACGTTTTATTATCGTTCAGGGCTAAAAATGAATCAATGGTCAGCACATTATAACCGAAAAACAGGAAGGCTAATGGAGCCACAGTCAGCCCGTATTTGGCCATGGACCTGACATTTTCAGAAGCATCGCTCTTGAGATAAAGCGATAACATGGCATTTTTCCCCAGCAGATATATGACTATGATTATGGCGATTAAGCCAGTCGTCAGAGTTATGATCTGATTTATGATTTTCTTTATCTTCTTCTTATTGTTTTCACCGTAGGCATAACTTAGCAGCGGAGTGACAGAACCACTGAGACCAAACAGTCCGCTGGTGAACATGAACTGAATGTTGTTGACGATCGTATTGGCTGAAATGCATTCCTCACCGCCGATATTAAGAAGTATCTGATTGGCAATGAAGCTGTTTACAGCGAGAGCGATGTTGGTAAAAAACTGCGGGAAGCCGAATTTGAAACATTCAGGCAGAATGCTGATATTGTTTCTGTGCGGCCTGCTGAAACCTATTTCGGCAATCCTGCTGCTGTAGAACATGAGGCCGAATACCGTTAAGGTCAGATGGCCGATAAGGTTGGCAAAGGCAGCTCCTCTCATTCCCCACTGCAATCTGGCAATGAACAGCCAGTCAAAGAAGAAGTTGCAGAAGGAAGACAGTAATAATGTGATCATGTTGAAGTGCGGTTTTCCAGCCGGAACATAGAAACGTGAAAACAGATTCGTTATCAGCATTAACGGCATGTACCAGCCGGCAATGTTTATGAAATCCTTAATGTAAGGAAACAGAATATCGGTAGCTCCCAGCGCTCTGATAATAGCGTCTTCATTAAGTTTCAGAATAACGCTTAAACAAAAACCGGTAACCAGAGCTGTCAGAACAACAGTAGTAAAGTCCCTGTTGGCTTCTTCAGATCTGCCTGATCCCATTTTGGTTGAGCAGACTATGGAGATACCGCAGAACAGTTCTCCCAGGGCTCCGATTATCATGAAAATCGGGAAAGCAATGCTGAAGGCAGCCAGGGCATTCTGTCCGGCATAGCGCGACAAAAACAGCCCGTCATCCAGAGTTGACAGCAGTGACAGTGCAAACTGCGTCAGGACAGGCGACATTACAAATCTTATAAGCTGAGGAGTCGTAAAGTTTCTCCCGATGGTTTTTGTCTCGCTCATATATCTCCTTTAAACCTACAGAGAGTATTATAAATATTTATATAAATAAGAGTCAAGGCAAAAGAAAACCACAGATAACTGTGGATGCTTTCTTTTACTACTTGTTATTGAGTCCGTATTTCTTGTTAAACTTTTCGATACGGCCAGCTGCTGCCTGGAAACGCTGTCTGCCAGTGTAGAATGGATGGCAGTTTGAACATGTGTCTACTCTGATTTCTTTTCTTGTTGAATGTGTTGTGAACACACTGCCGCAAGATGTGCATGTTACTTTTGTTTCATAGACTGCTGGATGAATACCTTTTTTCATTTCTTCGTTCTCCTTCCGCCTTGGATATCTGATCAATCCAAAGTAAGTGCTTTTATATTTTATCAGTTAATAATATATAATGCAAGGCCTATTTGCTAAGGAATTCATATCTTTCTGTAAGTTTTTTCTTCAGTTCCTCATTGTCACCAAATGATGTGTTTTTCAGCAGTTTTCCTACCGCCTCAGCGAGTTTTTCGTCATCGGAAACATACTGTTTAAGCCAGTTGTAACCGCATGTCATGCTGTCGGAAAGCAGGTTTTTAAGCAGACTTACAGCATCGCTTTCCTTTGGACTGGAATTTTTCATCAGGGTAAGAAAACGATCTGCATACGCTTCCTGTCCGTTTTTGGCATCTCTGATCATGCGCAGGGTTCTGTTGAGCGGATAGCCTTTTTCTATTGCCTCATCAACCATTTCACGGCGCCATTTTTCCAGTGTTTCAAACGGTATGAACAGTTTGGTGAATTCATCAAATCTGTCATCGTCATGCCACATTATATACAGTGAACCGTCATACTTTCTGAACAGTTCCTTTGCTTCTTTCAGATTCATTCTTCTACCTTTTCACGCCATATTCTGGCACCGACATTTTTCAGTTTGGTATCGAGGTTTTCATAGCCTCTGTCAATGTGATAGACATCATCGATAGTGGTTATGCCATCAGCCAGCAAGCCGGCAACGACCAGTCCGGCACCGCATCTTAGGTCGGTGGCGGTAACTTCCGCGCCTTTCAGCTTTCCGCCTCCATAAATGGTGGCTTTAGGAACGGTTACGGAAACATTAGCTCCCATCTTATTAAGCTGTTCAGCCAGCTTGAATCTTTCCGGATAGATGGTTTCGGTAATGTGTGATTCCCCGTTTGCCTGAGTCAGCAGACTCATTAACGGAGACTGCAGGTCAGTCGCAAAACCCGGATATGGGGAAGTCTTGATATCGACAGGCTTCAGCTCATATGAACGGTATATATCAACATAGTCGATCTTGGAGTCAATGTATACGCCTGCTTCCTTAAGCTTGCTCATGAGAGATTCAATGTGATATGGAATGACGTTTTCCAGTCTGACATGGTCAGCCATGGCGGCAGCCAGTATCATGAATGTTCCTGCCTCGATTCTGTCAGGAATGATTTCATGGAAGCAACCGGTAAGTTTCTCAACACCGTCAATTGTGATGGTGCTGGTACCGGCACCTCTGATATTGGCACCCATCTTGTTGAGAAGGGTGATAACGTCAATGATTTCCGGTTCACGGGCAGCGTTTTCTATAATGGTACGGCCTTCTGCGTAAACAGCGGCCATGATGATGTTTATGGTAGCACCGACTGAAGCAAAGTCCAGGTTTATTCTGGCCCCTAACAGTCTTTCAGCCTTCATGCAGATGTATTCGCCGTTATCCTGTATGTCAGCACCCAGTGCCTCAAAGCCTTTGAGATGCAGATTGATTGGTCTTGGGCCGAGGTTACAGCCACCCGGCATCTTGATTTTTACATATTTGTATTTGCCTAACAGAGCACCCATGAAATAATAGGAAGCTCTCAGACGGCTGACAGCCTCTATGTCCAGAGTCTTGTTGACCATGTGTGATGGGTCAATGTTTATTTCGTCCTCGGCGTTTGAAGAAACTTCAACGTCAAGATATGTTAAAAGTTCTTTCAGGGAGCCGACATCGGAAATATCAGGAATGCCTACCAGTTTTACAGGCTCGGTAGCCAGTACTGAAGCCGGTATCAGGGCAACCGTAGCGTTTTTAGCTCCGGATATTCTGATGGTTCCGTTCAGACGATGTCCGCCTTCTATTTTTATAACTTCTTTCATAAAGATAATCTCCTGTGTTTTCAGTATAACACATCAAAAGGTCTTTATGGTAGAACAGAGGTAAGACTTAATGATAGAATAAAAATATGAAGATAACCAAGCAGATCGTATTGTTTTTCGCCTATTATTTCATGCATTTCTTTGCACAGGCCATTTCCTATGCCCTGCTGATAACATTCCTGACCACATTGGGGTATACAGCTACGCAGAGAAGTCTTTTCTTTGTGGCTGATGCTCTCTTTGGCATGGTGTTCCAGGTAATTCTGGGTTATCTGTGCGACAGGCATCAGAAGATCAAGCCATATCTTTATATGCTTTTGCTGGTGTATGTAATAGGTACATATGCCTTATACCGTACGACGGAGATGAATTTTCTGGTACACATGTTCCTGGTACCGTTAGTTGGCAGCATGCTGCGTCTTTCCGCTTCGCTGTCTGATTCCCTGACCATTGAAACCAGTGAGGAGACCAGAGATAACTACGGCGTCATCAGACTGTTTGGATCAATCGGCTGGGCTGTCGGTTCACCGGTTGCCGCCTGGATCGTTGCCAAGTGGGGCTATCCGATGCTTGGACCATCATTTATAGTTTTCATGGCATTATGCGTGGCATCAATACTGGGCATAAAGGACGTAAAGAAAGTCAGTTCATCTGATCCGGTTACAATGTCTGATGTCCAGAGTCTGCTGCGCAATCCGTCATACATGCTGACGGTTGTGATCCTGTTTCTGCTGTTTGTGGTTGACATGACCCAGAGTTACAGTGTCATAGATAAAATATGGTATCTTAACGGATCTGAAAAAGATGTCGGCAATTACTGGCTGATGGCAGCCATGCTGGAACTTCCTCTGTTTTTCTATGGCGGCAGACTGATGCAGAAATTAGGTTCATTCAAGACCATCATCATTGCCGGTTTCTTCTATGGAATAAGATATGTTGTGTATGGCTGTGCAACTTCCATTTTCCACATGTTTGTGGGTGGAGCCTTACAGGGTGTAACATATCCGCTGCTGATGGTTGCCAGCAAGATCATGGTTGACGAAAAAACACCTGAAAACATGAGAACCAGCGGTCAGCAGGTTGCCAATGCGGTATATAACAGCGGGAGCGCTCTGGTTTCACCTATTCTGGTAGGTCTGATGGAAGACAACATCGGCATCAATAATTCGCTGTTTGTCATCGCTGCCATGGCACTTATAACAACCGGCATAACAATATTCATCAATAAAAAGCAGGCCTAACTGCACGATAAGAAAGAATCTGCCATATATAGGGCAGATTTTTTGTGCTTACTGTTTCAGGATGCCGTTTTCCAGTATGTAATCGGTGTTTTCCTCCGGAAAGAAATGTATGCTTCTGACCGGATCGAGATTTTCCGGATGCCTGGAATGAACAGCGACTACCGTCACGGCATTGATCTTATCAACCAGATTTCTCAGATGTTCAGGATACCGGTGTGAGAAGGAATACAGATTTGTATAAGTGTTGAATTTCCAGTTTAGTTTATTTACAACGTTTACCATTATCTGATAATCTTTCTGACCCTTAACTAACGGTTCGCCAAACAGATGGAAGTATTCTCCCGGCAAACCGTCAAAGTCTGACAGGGACAGGATATTGCCATAGCTGTTCTGAATCAGATATTTCTCAGGATGATTTCTGATATCTTTTACAGATATTACTTCATGATCATTTTTCATGTTCGCAAGACATTCAGGAATATGCTGACTGTCTATCCAGTATACCGGAACCTTTATTCCTGTCATCCTTTTAAGGATATAGGCATATTCCGGTTCCCAGACAACAGTTCTGTCAAGCCTTTTTCCCAGATCGTTCATGTGCTGCATCATGGCAATGTCACGATTATACTGGTTGAATATGCCAAGAGATGCAGAACAGTTAAGGTGATCGTAAATATCATCATATATGTCCTGTTCCGTAATGATTTCACCCGTAAATTCTGAAGGGGAAGTTGTTGTGGCATCAACGATTAACAGATCAATGTGTTTCTGTGCCAGTACATCCAGTTCAGCCAGAGCTTTTTTACTGTCAAGCCCATGGAAGCGGATGTCTCCAGAATAGTAAATGGTACTGTCAGAAGTTTCAATCAGGAAACCCGCAGATCCAGGACATGGATGATCAGAAAAATAAGGAGTAACTGAAATCTGCCCGACTTTGAATGTTTCATGATATCTGAAGGAAGAATAGCTGCGGTAAGCTTTTTCTTCATTTACTTCCTGCAGAGCGTTTAACAGCTTCAGTCCTTCTTCGTGAATGTATACCGGAATTTCAGGAGCGATCTTATCGATCTCACTCATGTGGTCCAGATGAAGATGGCATATCATCACAGCTGTATTCAGACTGCTTTCCTCATATGAAATGACAGGAAGATCCTGAAGATCTTTTCTGCTGAAGACACCCTCAACAGCCGGGATTCTTTCCAGCAGAATAGCATCCTTTACTCTGTTAACGTTTCTTGGCAGCAGTGTTCCGTCATAGACCTGAGCCAGCGGTGTAAAAGGAGCACCAAAGTCAAATATTACTCGGTCAGTGCCGTTAGTAACGCTTATCACGATGCCCATGCCATGGGTACCGCGATAGAATCTGACCATTGTCTTATTCATGATCTGTCACCTCCAGAGTATTGTTTTCACGGTCGTACACATAGGTTACTCCTCTTTCAGCATGGAAGTAAGGGACGGTCAGATTGGCTTCCATGGCTTTGCGGTTACCGCTGTGGCATGGAACGGTCAGTCTGGCATTAACCATGTTTATGTAT
>JAEEGL016038857.1_pt1 | contig 11609 bp, 7 predicted proteins | sample 9134231 | NCBI WGS metagenome assembly JAEEGL01 (sample SAMN16246548, study PRJNA631951) | gut metagenome | biome: gut microbiome; feature: rumen; material: fiber-attached | host: Bos | place: Iran: Karaj | collected 2018-10 | reverse complement strand
CTTGATCTTGAAGTCCAGACCCGGGGTGAGGAAGCTCATGTCGAGTTTGTACTGGAGGTCGAGGTTCAGGACGTTGGTGCTGCGGTCATCATAACCTAATTCATAGAAGTTAGAAAGAGCATCGCGGTCGTAGGGGCCGACAAGATTTTTATCTGCCACGACGTGACGGCCTTGACCGTCAATACCGATACCGGCGTAGGGCGGGGCACCTTGCAGATGGCGGAAGAGGAATCCTTCGCCTCCACCCATGGTGATTCGGTTCTGTGCACGTCCTCCCAACGTCAGAGCCAATTGGCTGTACTTGGAAACATCTATATCCAAATTGGCTCGATAGTTGAAACGGTTGTATCTGAAGGTCTCGTCGTCATTGCTGGAGAAGGTCTCGAAGAGTGAATTCTGGTTCAGGAAACCAGCCGAGATGAAGTACTTCACTCGCTCCGTTCCACCCTTCACATTCACATTGACCTGCTCCTGCCAGGCAGCATCCTTCATCATATAATCAATCCAGTCGGTATTGGGGAAGGTGACAGGCATATCTCCGTTGCGGAAGTGCTCCATCACATCCTGACTGAACCGGATGCCACAGTTGGCGATACCGCCTTCTTCAGGAGAGAGGGAGTAGGGCGTGTAGTTGGCGATGTTGACCGATCCCGGCCACTGATTCATGGGCAGTGCATCGGTGATGGCGGTGTAGTTCCACATCTGCCCGTAGGTGTAGGAATCAGCGAAGTCCACGAATTTAGAAATCGTCTGGACGGCAGAGCTGGCGGTGACGCTCACCGAAGTCTTGCCGGGTGTACCGCGCTTGGTGGTGACAAGAATGACACCATTAGCGCCTCGCACACCGAAGACGGCTGTTGCAGAAGCGTCCTTGAGGATAGAAATCTCCTCAATTTCATTAGGGTCAATCTGGCTGAAGGAACGTTCAACGCCGTCCACGAGCACCAGCGGAGTAGCATCGTTGAGGGAGCCGGTACCACGCACACGGATGATGGGGTCGTCCTCACCAGGCATGCCAGAAGGCTGCACGACGGTGATACCCGGCAACTTACCTTGCAGGGCGTTGCTGACGTTGGCCACAGGGGCCTTCAGCAGATCGTCGCCATTCACGGCCGAGACAGCACCCGTCAGGGTCACCTTTTTCTGCTGACCATAGCCAATGACCACCACTTCTTCCAGCGCCTTGGTGTCGGGCTGCAAGGTGATGTCCATGCGACCGGATCTCACCCGCTGTGTCTGGGTGAGATAGCCCATGAAAGAGAACTCGAGTGTGGCGCCACGGGGTACGTCGGGCAGGCGGAAACGGCCATCCATGTCGGTGACCGTGCCAGTTTTCTGGCCGGACACTTTCACCGTGGAACCGTAGAGGGGTTCACCCGTCTCATCTTTTACCGTGCCTTCCACCGTCAGTGTCTGGGCAAAAGCCACACTGGGCAGCATGCAAAGAGCAACAAGCCAGCCCAGCAGATAGATCTTTCTTTTTTTCTTCATCGGTTGGAAATCGTTTAAAAGTTTTGGTTTATAAGGTTGAAAAATGAACAAGACATCACTGCGCCAAAACGGCGATTGCGAGTGCAAATATAATGAAAACGGCAGATTCACGCATCATTTTCTATAATTTTTTTTAAAAAAGAGACAATTTTCCCTTATTTTGGTACTATTTCATTAGTCCAATAGTATCAGAAGCTAAGGTGTGGGCAGCCCAACGCGTTCGCCTCGCGCGCGTACATTATTATTATTTAAGAGGGCGCTGTTTTCCTTTAAAAAAAACTCTCTCCATTCCTTGCTTATTTCGCAAAGAATCATTACCTTTACATCATAAAAGGGACTGGGAACAAACCTAAAATGTAACTGAGCGTTCCCGCAAGCTCAAAGGAGCGTTCCCTCAAGCTCAAAGGAGCACTCCCTCAAGTTCAAAGGAGCACTCCCTCAAGCTCAAAGGAGCAGTCCCTCAAGTTCAAAGGAGCAGTCCCTCAAGTTCAAAGGAGCACTCCCTCAAGCTAGAAGGAGCACTCCCTCAAGCTCGAAGGAGTGCTCTGTTCTGCGTTTCACAAAATGGTTTCCGTTATAACTCTTTTTCCAGTTTGTCGATGTCGATCTTGCGGACATAGAACTTGACCTTGGCACACAACTCGTCAAAGTGCTGTTCCATCTCGAAGACACGACGCTGCTGCTGGTAGTACGCTTCATTTGTCCGGCCATTCACACGCGGCAACATCTTCTTGAAACCTTCACGCGCGGCCTCCAGACTGGCTTCGTAACGCAAGAGGCTGTCACGCGTCTCCATGAGCTCCACGCTGTCCAAGGTGACAATGGCGGCGCGGCGGGTCTGCAATGCCGTGGGGTGCTGGCGGCGAAGGCTCAGGATGGTGTCACGCGCAGCGGAAAAATGTCCGTCGGCCAGGAGGTCACGTGCCTCATTCAACATCACTGATGCCTGTTGCTCGGCCATGTCCTCTGCGGTCTTACAACTCGCCCCGAGAACGGCCATCCCAACGATGAAAAGGTTACGTACTGCTTTCATTTGCGGTGCAAAAATACGTCTTTCTGCAATTCTCTCCACAGAAACAACGTATATCTCAACTTTTTTTATTACTTTTGCAGCCGTTTTTAGCATTGATTAAGTATTTATGAGACATCTGAACCGCAAACAACTGACCGAATTGCTGTCTGCACCTATCTTTCACCTGATAGGCGATGTGGCCGATGAGATGCATGTGGAAGCCTATGTGGTGGGCGGCTACGTGCGTGATTTATTCCTGGAACGCCCCAGCAAGGACATCGACGTGGTGGTTGTGGGAAGCGGTATCGAGGTGGCACGTGCTGTGGCTCATAGGCTCGGACGGCGTGCTCACCTCTCAGTGTTCAAGAACTTCGGGACGGCGCAGGTGAAAGTTAGCATAGTTGACAAGTTGACAAGTAAACAAGTTGACAAGTTGACAAGTAAACAAGGGGACGAGTTGACAAGTAAACAAGGGGACGAGTTGACAAGTAAACAAGGGGACGAGTTGACAAGTAAACAAGGGGACGAGTTGACACCAGAAACAAACAACTCGTCCGCTCAACCCTGGTCGCTTGACCCTTCAAAGACTTGTTTACTTGTCAACTCGTCAACTTTAGAGATCGAATTCGTGGGCGCACGCCGCGAGAGCTACAGCCACGACTCGCGCAAGCCCATCGTGGAAGACGGCACACTGGAGGACGACCAGTTGCGACGCGACTTTACCATCAATGCGATGGCCGTGTGTCTGAACCACAACCGTTTCGGTGAACTGATGGATCCCTTCGATGGCATATGGGACTTGGAAGACCGACTCATCTCCACCCCCACCGACCCCGATGTCACCTTCTCCGACGACCCGCTGCGCATGATGCGCTGCATCCGCTTTGCCACACAACTGAACTTCGAGATTGAACCGGAAACCTGGGAGGCCCTCATCCGCAACCGTCAGCGCATCAAGATTATCTCCGGCGAACGCATCATTGAAGAGATACAAAAGTTCATGGCCTCTGACGCTCCCGCCCGTGGATGGGAACTGCTGCTGCAATGCGGACTGCTGGAAATCATCTTCCCCGAGCTCTACGCCCTGCAAGGCGTAGAAACCATGAACGGCCGTGCCCACAAAGATAACTTCTGGCACACGCTGGAGGTGCTGACGAATGTGGTGCGGGCAGGGGCTTCCCTCTGGCTGCGCTGGGCCGCGCTGCTTCATGACATCGGCAAACCACGCACTAAACGCTATGACCCTGCATTGGGCTGGACCTTCCACAACCACAACTTTGTGGGAGAGAAAATGGTGCCGCAGATCTTCCGCCGACTCAAACTGCCCATGGACGAGCGCATGAAATATGTTCAGAAACTGGTTTCGCTGCACATGCGGCCCATTGTCATCGCCGACGAGGAAGTGACAGACAGCGCCGTGCGCCGCCTGCTTTTTGAGGCGGGCGACGACATCGATGACCTGATGCTCCTCTGTGAGGCTGACATCACCAGCAAAAATCTGCAGCGCAAGCAGCGCTTTCTCGACAACTTCCAACTTGTGCGCCGCAAACTCGTGGACTTGGAAGAGCGAGACCGCATCCGCAACTTCCAACCGCCCGTCAGCGGAGAGGAAATCATGGAACGTTTCCACCTGCCACCCTGCCGCGAAGTGGGCATTCTCAAATCTGCCGTCAAAGATGCAATTCTCGATGGGATTATCCCCAATGAACACGATGCCGCACTCGCTTTCGTCATCGAGAAAGCTAAGGCCATGAAGCTGAAAGGTTAAAGGCGTGTTTAGACCGTGAGTGATGAGATGGCCGCTTGCACCTCCTCAACAGGAAGTGTGCTGAGGCAATGAGCCATCACGTTCATGGCGTGGCACTGCATACGGGTGAGAGGGAGCTTCTCGTTATGATGGGGCCACGGAGAGAGCATCAGCAGGCGGCCTGCGGCACAGGCTTCGAACTGCTCGCCATGGGGTTTGGAGAAGGGGGTGAAGCCGTTGGGCAGGATGACCACGGTGGGGAAATGGGCATTGAAGGCGGCTCGCATCACACGTTTCTCACCTGGGGAGATGGAGGGAGAAATCAGCACTGTGCCAGCCTTGGCGGCGGAGAGGAAGGTGGCCTCTTCATAATCAGCCTCCTCGGCTGTGACGCGCCGTGACACGCGGACGGCCTTGCGGCTCTTTGTCAATAAAAGGGAAAGGTTGCCGATACCATTGTAGGTCTCACCGCCGAGACGAAGTCCAAAGAAGGGGCGCAGCCACTCGGGGCGCTGTCGCTTGAGTAGGAGACGGCGGGGATTGTCATGGACGTAGGCAATGAGGCGGGGAAGCATGTCGTAGCCTTTTGCTATCAAATCATTATAGCCGCGCTCAAAAAGGAGACCGTGCTCCCGGTCTTCTGGTTTCAGCCGTTGCTGGGAAGGCAGGGGCAGAGGGGCACCAACAGGCGCGGCGGTGCCGCTCCCTACGCCCAGAGAGGGGACACCCGCAGCTGAAGAGGAAACAACAGGCGAGGAAGCAGCAGGGGAAACTGCAGGGGAAGTTGGCGGGGAGGGAGCAACAGGCGCGGCGGTGCCGCTCCCTATGTCCAGAGAGGGAGCACCCGCAGCAAGGGAGGAAGCAGAAGGGGAGGAATCGACAAGCAAGGAAGCAGAAGGGGAGGAAGCAGCAGGGGAAACTGCAGGGGATTTCCCATGCCCTTCACCTTCTTCTCTAGGCGTAGGCAGAGGCACCGCCTCTGCTCCCATCTCCTCTGTTCTCGCTCTTTGCACTTCTGCCTTCCCCTCTCCCAGTATCAACCGCCGGTAGGCCTTGTTGCAGCCCGCCTTGAACCCACATATGACCTGTCCCAGGTGCTGGCGCATCTCCTCCTTCACAAAGAGGATCCCGTGTAAATGATCGGGCATCATCTGGAAAGCCAGCACCTGCACCTCCGGGTGCCGCTTGGGAATCTCGCCCCAGCAACGCATCACCTCCTGCCCCAATGGCGAGAGAATGATGTGCGGCGCATTGACCTCCCCCGCCGGCAGTGACGGGTCACCCACCACCTGCCCCAACAGAGGTCGCCGCCCCTCCACCGCCATCGTCAACATATAGACATGCCGCCCCCGGTAGTTATTGACATCGCTGCGCCGCGCCATGGACGGGCGACACTCCCCTGCGTGCTGGCGCTTATCAGCTATTGATTTCTCGTCCATGATGAAGAAGGAATAATGACAAGGCGGAAGCCTACCGTTCCAAAGGTTTGATTCGTGGACTCTCTGTCACGGGATGCCACGCCCTCAACAAAACACTGTTTCTTGGCCACAAAGTTACACATTTTTACCAGAAGAGTTTCCAGCTTTAAACATTTTTTACATTAAAGTGTTGCAAATATGCCAAAAGGACAATCTTGCAACGAGATATAACACACAGAGACATGACACAAATCAACAAAAAAGGTGATTCAGTGTAATAATTGTCACCCGTTTGTGATTATGTGCATAAAAATGGCTACTTTTGTTCGCTCAAAGTAACCCATTAGACAATGATGCAAGAAAAACAAGCTATGTCCACCACACCGATTCCCAAGGAATTGGTTGACGGGCTGATTGCACAATTAGGTATTCAGGATTTTGCTAAAGCCACCATTCGCGAAGTGAAACAGGTGGCAGCCATGGCCGAACAGCAGAGCGGCGTGGAGTTCATTAAGATGGAGATGGGCATCCCCGGCCTGCCAGCCGCACAGGTGGGTGTGGATGCACAAATCAAGGCGTTGCAAGATGGCATTGCACACTCCTACCCCGATATCCAAGGCTATCCCGAATTGAAGAAACAGGCCTCGCGTTTCGTGAAGGCGTTCATCAATGTGGACATCGCCGCCGAGGGCTGTGTGCCGGTGAGCGGCAGCATGCAGGGCACCTTTGCCTCGTTCCTCACCTGTTCGCAGGCCAATAAGCAGAAAGACACGGTGCTGTTCATCGACCCCGGCTTCCCCGTGCAGAAGATGCAGTTGCAGGTGCAGGGGGTGAAGTACGAGACATTCGACGTCTATGACTACCGAGGCGACAAGCTTCGCAGCAAGTTGGAGAGTTATCTGTCGAAAGGCAACATCTGCGCCATCGTTTACAGCAATCCCAACAACCCCGCATGGATTTGCCTCACGGAGAGTGAGTTGCAGACTATTGGCGAACTGGCCACGCAGTATGATGTCATCGTGATGGAGGACTTGGCATACTTCGCCATGGACTTTCGTCAGGACCTGAGTGTGCCATTTGAACCGCCCTATCAGCCGTCCGTTGCCCACTATACCGATCATTATATGCTGCTTATCAGCGGTTCCAAGGCGTTCAGCTATGCTGGCGAGCGTATCGGCGTGGTGTGCATCAGCGATGCGTTGTTCCATCGTCACTACCCCGACCTGAGTGCCCGCTATGAAGGTCTGCCCTTCGGCCTCGTCTTCTCCACCCGAATGCTCTACGCCCTCAGCAGCGGTACCAGCCACTCGGCACAGTATGCGCTGGCAGCCATGATGAAGGCAGCTTGCGACGGCGAGTACCACTTCCGCGACGAGGTGAAGGTCTATGGTGAGCGTGCCCGCAAGTTGAAAGAGATTTTCCTGCGTCACGGCTTCCACGTGGTTTATGACCGTGACCTTGACCGTCCGGTAGCAGACGGCTTCTATTTCACCATCGGTTACAAAGGCATGACCAGCGGCGAACTCGCGCGCGAACTCATGTACTATGGTGTCTCCGCCATCTGCCTCATCACCACGGGCTCTCACCAGGAAGGCCTCCGTGTCTGCACCTCGTTCATCGAGGATCACCAATATGCACAGTTGGAAGAGCGGATGGCTATTTTTGAGGCAAACAACGGTTCCCTCTCACCTTTCAATTAATCATCACAGACATCAAAATAACTCACACAAATGAAAACAATTAGTCAGATTCTATCTCCTCTCCCCCTGAAAAGGGGAGTGAGGAAGGCGGCCGTTCTTCTTGCTCTCTGTCTGAGCACCACTGCAATGGCACAGATTCCTATCAACATCACCAAGAATGGTAGAGTGGAGTTCGGAGGAAACGCCGGTAACAAGGCAGCAGGCGACGATCTCATGGCCCGCATCCAACTGCACGGCTACGCTCAAGGCGGTGCCTTCTACAACGACAAAGGTCGTGGCGAAGACCAGAACACCTTCGAAATCAAGCGTGTGCTCTTCTGGGCTAACGCACAGATTACCGACCGCTGGTCTTTCCTCTTCATGCACGACTTCTCCAGCGTAGTACAAGAGTACTACACAGACTACCGCATCACCAATAACAAGGCGTTGACCGTCCGGCTGGGACAATTCAAGAACGGTCTTTCCCTGGAGAATCCCCTCTCCCCCACGGCCATGGAAGCCATTGACGTCTATAGCGAAGGTGTGACCTACCTTACCGGTTGCGGCAGTGACCCGCTGTTGGGTGTGCAGTATGGCCGTGACCTGGGTCTCTCGCTCTTCGGACAAACCAACAACGGCAAGCTGCGCTATGAGCTGGAAGTGATGAACGGTCAAGGCATCAACAAAAAAGACGGCAACAAGGACAAGGACTTCATCGGCCGTCTGGAATACCGTCCCGTGAAGGGCTTGAACTTGGTGGCAACGGGGCAGTTGGGCCGCGGACACGCCATCTCCAACTCCCCCTATACAGACATCGTAGCCGGACAAAACTACAAGCGCAACCGCTGGACGGCAGGTTTCGACTACAAGAGTCAAGCCTTTAACCTGCACGGCGAATATTTGGAAGGTTGGGATGCCGACAACCACAGCTGGGGCACGTATCTGACAGGTGCTGTGCCTCTTGGGGACACCAAAGTGGATCTCGTGGGCAGCTATGACTTCTTCAATTTCAACACAGACCGTGGGCTGGATCAGCACAAGCTTATCGGCGGTTTCCAGTACTGGTTCTACGGTAAGTGCCGTTTCCAGCTGCAGTATGTTTATAAAAACGCCTACCTCGAGGGTGGGCAGTTCGTCCACGGTGCCAACCACGCCGTGATGTGCCAAATGCAAATCCGCTTTAACTAAATCGTAAAAAGTAAATCGTCAAATCGTAAATTATAGTCGTGTTTATCAAAGTATTCCTGACCATCATCTTCCTGGCCGTGATGGTTGGCGTGGGAATCTACTCCCACAAACAGGCCAGAAGCGTTGACGGCTTTGTGTTAGGTGGCCGCAACGTTGGTCCGTGGCTGACGGCCTTTGCCTATGGGACTTCTTATTTCTCCGCTGTGGTCTTCGTGGGCTACGCCGGACAGTTCGGATGGCGCTACGGCCTCTCCAGCGCATGGATTGGCATTGGTAACGCCGTGATTGGCTCGCTGTTAGCATGGCTGATTCTCGGTCGCCGCACAAAACTGATGACACAGCACATCGAAAGCCGCACGATGCCAGACTTCTTTGGCACACGTTACAGCAGTCAGAGCCTGCGTGTGGTGGCCTCAGTCATCGCCTTCGTGTTCCTGATTCCCTATACCGCCGGCGTTTACAGCGGTATCTCACGTCTCTTTGAGATGGGTTTCAATATCCCGTACGAGTACTGCGTGGTCATTATGTCCATTCTCACTGCCGTCTATGTCATCCTCGGCGGTTATAAGGCCACGGCCATGAACGACTTCATTCAAGGAATCATTATGCTCTTTGGCATCATCACCGTCATTGCTGCCGTGCTGAATGCCCAAGGCGGGCTCACTGCTGCTGTGGAGAAGTTATCTGTGCTGCCATCTGATGCCGATGCTGCTGTCAATGGCGGTTTCGCCTCGCTCTGGGGACCGGACCCATGGGGTTTGCTGGGCGTGGTCATCTTGACCTCTCTCGGCACGATGGGTCTGCCGCAGATGGTAGGTAAGTTCTACAGTATCACCGATGAAAGCGCCATCCGTCGCGGAACCATTATCTCCACGATTTTTGCCTTCATCGTGGCTGGAGGGTGCTACTTCCTCGGCGGGTTTGGTCGTCTGTATGAGCCTGTGATTAACGAAGCCACCGGCAAGATTGCCTACGACTCCATCGTGCCTGCCATGCTTGTCACGCTGCCCGATGCCCTCATCGCTCTCGTGGTATTGCTCGTGCTGTCTGCATCGATGAGCACCCTGGCTTCCCTCGTCCTCACCAGTTCCAGCACCATGACCCTCGACCTCATCTATCGCGACAAGAAATCCTTGCCCGGCGAAGTGGAGGAAGGCAGCATCGATGACGTGGTGGCCGAGAAGATTGAACGCCGCAAGGTCGTTGTCATGCGCGTCCTCATCGTCTTCTTTATCGTCATTTCGCTGATGATTGCCCTGAACCCGCCCACCTTCATTGCCCAATTGATGGGTATCTCGTGGGGTGCACTGGCCGGTGCATTCCTGGCTCCCTTCATGCTCGGCCTTTATTGGCGCGGTGTCACCCCTGCAGCCGTCTGGGCTTGCTTCATCTGGGGTGTGGGTCTCACCGTGGTCAACATGCTCCTTGGCAATCCCATCAACCCCATCAACTGTGGTGCCATTGCCATGCTGGGCGGCTTCCCTGTGGTGCTGATTATCAGCCTTCTCACACCCAAGATGCGGCGTGAGGATGTTGAAGATATCTTCCAGTGCTACAAAGTCAAATAACGGGAGTTATCACGGAGCACAGCACTCACTCTTTGAACACCACTTCCTGAAAACCGAAGGAGCGGAAGAGACGGGTGAGCTGGTCATGGGCATTCTGTTGTGCCTGTTGCAGGTTCTCCTGAGTAAGGGCGCGCTTCCGCATTTGGCGAGCCGCTTTCTGATACATAGCCTCCCGCGTATGGTCATCCCATTGCCCGCGCTCGTAGAAAGAACGAGTGTGGGCTTCATCTATAAACTGGTTGGAGAGAAGCGTGACGGGCGGCAGATGCAGGAAGACGGTGTCGCCATGCGTCTGCACCCATTTCTCCTGGCATTGGGACAGGTCAAGACCTAATCGCAAGGTGCCCCGGTAGATGCGCACCAAGCGGTCATCGCGCTGGAACATGCGAGAACGGATGGTATCTACAAGTTCCTCGTCAGCAACCGCCAGGAACTCCCATTGCCCGATGCGTTCGATGCTTCGGATCTGCGCAGGAGTGATGTCTATGTCACGGCTATGCTCCACTTTCACATCCACCAATGAGGGGACTACAGCACACCGGCGCACGAACAATGCCAGAAGCACCAACACTACCGTGACGAAGATGATCTTCAACAACATGGCAACCCCACTCGGTCCCATCCCGCGAGAGCGGGACGTGATTTCCTGTGACTGCTGTTTCTCAATATCTTTCATTGCTATTATTTTACATTTGTAATTGACTCACCAAGGGAAGGCGCCCTCACAGGGAGAGGGGGTAAGGAAGGGATTTCTGGCGTTAAGAACGGGGAACTATCTTCCTTCACTGTCATAGTAGAAGGGCAAATCCTTCTCTGTAAACTCCTTGCGGAAGGTAACGACGATATCCTCCTCATGATAGCCCAAACGGGAGAAGAGCGGAATCAGCGTGGCCGCAGCACTTTGGCGGGCCGTCTCCAGGATTCCCATCTGAGGAACCTGACGCAGGATGCTGCGTACACCCTGTTCGGTGAAGTCGGCCATCTCGGCATCGGAGAAGTCACTGCGCAGGATATCCACGAACTGGCGTGTCTGTTCGTGATCCACACGGGAAGAGGTGACAATGACTTTCGGATCAGAAAGCGTCACGTGCAAGTGCCGACCATCGGCAGAACGCTCTATCTGGCTTTCAGAGAAGGTAGAGAAATCCACGTAGGCACGCAAAGTGACATCGATGGGGATAGCGATCTTGCGGTCGCCCAACGAGATGGGTGCCTGATACTTATGTCCCAAGACTGTGGCACTGAGGTGGCGCACGTCTTCGTAGGTCACAATCTTGTGGACGCGATACTCAGCCGTATAGAGACGCGAAGTCTGTCGCACGCTCAGGATAAGATCCATGGTATCTGCCACGGCAAGGCTGTCTTTTGCCTCGCCGTCGCTCACACCAGACGTGCATCCCCCTCCAGCGGCAGCCAAAGCGAGACACAGAAGTAGTGAAAAAAGAGCTTTCGTCTTCATAGCTGCCGCAAAAGTAATAAAAAGTTTAGAGTTTAGGGGTTCGTGAT
>JAEEGL015480510.1_pt1 | contig 11609 bp, 17 predicted proteins | sample 9134231 | NCBI WGS metagenome assembly JAEEGL01 (sample SAMN16246548, study PRJNA631951) | gut metagenome | biome: gut microbiome; feature: rumen; material: fiber-attached | host: Bos | place: Iran: Karaj | collected 2018-10 | reverse complement strand
GTATTTTTTTACTTGTTTCCTAAACTCATCTAATCTTAAGGTATTTTTTTACTTGTTTCCTAAACTCATCGAAAGTCTTGTATTTCTCTATAGCTGCAAACTGAGAATTGTCGTATATCTCGAAATTCAAATCAGTGGTGTCGCCACTCGTATTCACACGGAAGCAAGTCTCGCCATCCGAGAACAATATGACATGGGATTGCGGATCACCGCTATAGTATTGTCCTAACGAATATATATTCTCATTCATCCGTCTTGCTTCCCTTAGAACCTTTGACGGCCAGTATATCGTGTCTGGCAATTTTGGCATAACCAACTCGAATCCATTATCCTCCAACCAATTGATTATAAGGTCTTTGTCAGGTGTTCTAGGAAACTCCTTGCTGCTGTACTGACCAGTCTTCTTCGACAGTATGGATTCGTTCAAGTGCTTCATCTGATGTCCAATTCTTCTTTTACTTGAGCTATGAAGTTGTCATAGCTATCAGTTTCTTTCCAGTATCCGGTACCCGGATTTCCATTTTTGTCACACGAGACCATCGTGTCACCACCCCATATTGCGAACACACTATGGTTTTCGTTGTATCTGAATGCCATATAGTCGAATCCTTCAGCATCCTTTCCACAGCAAAACACAGGACATTTCTCGGAATCGAATTTTGAGTTTGACGGATATCCAAGGTCTATTTTCGATTCTCGGAATCCTCTTGCGGACAGAAACTTCTTCCACAGCTTGACATCAGGTTTGTCAGGCAATTCGCTGTTGTACAAACCGGTTTTCTTCGACACTATAGACTCACTAAGATGCTTCATTAGAATCCAAGGTTCTTTTTCACATAATCTCTGAACGAGTTGAAATCGGAAAAATCGGCCCAGGCGCCGTACTTTATCGTTGCGTATTTCGCTGTCGATCCATATATCTTGCTCAGTATCTCCTTCTCTCTGCAGAACATCACACAGCCTTTGTGGTCTGGATTGTAGAACTTTATCCAATGCGATGCAGGCTCAGAGTCATATTTACCGACAGAATACACTAATTCTCCGGTTGCATCACCGTACTTTCTAAGTTTGATGTCTTCGACTGCAACAATCTCCTTGTAGCCGTTGTGCTCTAGGAACCTAACGATCTGTTCTTTCGTGTCCCACTTGTCAAGGTATTGGCCTGTCTTCTTAGATATTATTGATTCGTTCAAGTGTTTCATTTGTCGAACTCGAAGTACTTTATCGCTTTCTCTCTGAATGTTTCAAAATCTGTGTAGTATGAATCTCTAATTCCTCTTCCGTATGTGATTCTGCAGTCTGCGTCTTTCTCGACTGCATAGTGGGCAATATCGCGGCACATATAGGATTTGTGTGAGTCACCGAACATTATCCACCAGGTTCCGTCAGACTCGTTGCACGGACCAACACTGTATCCAAGGCTACCGCTGTATTTGCAGCGCATCATCAGACCTACATCTGTCAGTGCACCGCCGCCCTTCTTGTATTCCTCGAATCCTCGTGAATCGAGAAACATCTTTATCTTGGCTATACTAGGTTCCTTTGGAAATTCTTTAGGGAAATCGTACATGCCTGTCTTTTTCGACAGTATGGATTCATAAAGGTGCTTCATACGGTTTGGTTATTTTGCTGCATAAGGAACATACTTGAAGTTCTTTGCGAGCATATCGGTTTCTATCGAGACCGTGTACTCGTCAGGATTCTCGCACCACAGATTGAAGATCACATCCATCTCGAACTTGCCGTCTTTAAGGTTCTCGACCAGTTTGTGAGCGACATCCTTGCCTACCTTTCTTACAAGCTTTCCGTTCGCATAGAACTTTATAGAATCTGGGAACCACTCGCATTTGTACTCGACAAAGTTGTCTGTCGGGTTCTTAGTCTGCTTCAACCACGGAATGTTTCGGCTACCGATTGCGTCTTTCACCAATCCACCATCTTTCCTCTCGTTGTAGTGCACATTCGTAGTCGTGCGCCACGACGGACATATGTACGGAGGCTGAGCGATGCTCCACTTGAAGTAGTCGTTGTTTCCGCTCCACGCTTCGACTATGTCTATCTCGGGCGGCCAATTCTTGTCACCTGTCAACCAGAATGACGGCCACAAGTTGTATCCCTTAGGCATCTTTACTTCGGCTGAGAATGTGCCGTACGAGAACGGAATCTTCGTGCGAACGGTACCTGTTGCTATTGTCGGATTGTAGATCGTTCCGTCCCAATACTTTATCAGAGTAGAGTCGCGCTTTATGGTTAGGTGTAGCACATTTTCACCGTCTACAGTAGCACAGTTGTCGCAGTACCACATCCACGGTTGTCCAGGATGTATCCGGCGGCCACCGTCCATCTTGCTTTCCCATTCGTATCCGCACCAGTATATCATATATCTTCTTCTGTGTCTTTTTCAAACATTATTTCGGATTGGACTTCTTGGTTCTTCTCCTTCATCTGCTGTATGAACGACTTCGAACCACGGTGTACCGATTGCGACACATCAGTGATCTCACCAGTTTCCTTGTCAACCGTCTGCATTTGGTTGAAGTTCAACTCGAGTTGGTAGCCTTTCAGCAAGTTGCAGAGCGAATTGATTGTGTCGTCAATCTGCTTCTGTATGGACAGCAGATTCGCCTCGTTGCGCGTCTGCGCGAGATACATCGAAGCATTGTTCGGATTAGCAGTTATAGAGTTGATTAGAATGTCGTGGGTTTTCTCAGACGATTTCCTTATCTTGAGAAGCAGCCTGAGGCCGTCAATCGAGAAGTCGATCCGTTTCTTCAAGTTAGGATTCGCTCTCATAAAGTCGTCATCGAAATAGATCTTCGCGAGATCTCTGACCATCTCCATAGCTAGCTGCATAGCTTCGTCTTCTATGGCATCGAGGTCGATAGGCGGTATCAGATCCTCGGGATCTACTTCGAATGCTCCTCTGTTCAGTTCGTCTTCCATAACAAATGTAAGAATAATTACTCAGCAGATTCGCCGTTGGTTGCCACACCAAACAGAGCGTTCTCGATTCTCAACTTTATGTCTGATATGATGTCGTTGCAGTATTTGTCGAACACATATCCGCAGATCTCTTCACGCGAGACCTCCATTGTGTCGACTAGCATTTCCAGTGTACTAGGCAGCTTGTCCCAGTTCCACTCGATTCCAAGCCGTACTGTTGGTGCAGGTGCTTTCGAGAACATCTTGTCGAGTATGACAGTGTTCACCGATTTCTGAGGCTGCTGCGGTTGCTGTGAGACAGGCTGTTGGTGTCCTCTTATTAGTTCGAGATCTTCCTCGAGAATGTTCGGGTCGTCAGGAACGAGACCTGCCAACAGTTTGGAATTGTTCATCTGAGGTCTGTCAACAGGCTTGTCCAACGGCTTGTCGGAATGGACAAAGTTCTGTATCTTGTTAAAGTTCAATATCTGACCTTGCATTGTTTTGACATACAATGAGTTGTCTTGGAAGAATTGGTCAACAACTTGGTATGACTCGCCAGTAGAAGGATTTGACCACCAACCAGATAGGTCGATTCCTGATGATGTGTCGAATGATATTTCTTGTGCCATTTTGTTACTTGGTTATTTTGTATCCGAGTTTCAGAATCAGTTTGATTGTCTCGATTGCCGATATGCGGTCGTATTCCTTTTCAGAATCCGAAAGTTGGAAATACGGTACAAGACATGGGTGCTCTTTCTTTGCATCGTTCCTTGTGTTTCCAAACTTCCATCCCTCCGAGATGCGCTGCTGTGCCCAAAGGTCGTGGACATTCTCAGCCATCAGTTCGATTAGATCTATAAAATCCGAATCTAGAATTATGTCACTAGTGTCGACCGGTGTCGGTGTGTATGTGTTGTCCATTAGTTCTTGAATGCTTTTAGTATTATGTCTCTTGTTTCTGGATATTTGACCATTATCTCAACGACCGCTGCTACGCGCTGCGGATCTTCGTTTTGGAAGTATATCAGTGTACTGTCTGGCATATTGTATAGTTTGTCTATATAGTCGGACAGACTGATGCGCTCGAGATCTTCTCTCGAACGGAAGTTGTATTGTCGCTTTTCGTATTTGTACCGTGCTTCTCTTGAAAGCGAGTTGTTGTCCATCCAAACAAAACACACCTTGTCCGGCATAGCTTTCAAAGGCATGTTGTTTATCTGGTTTGGCGATAGTATGAACACATCGTTGTTGTCGAACTCGCTTGTAGACAGGCACTCGTAGTTGTTCGATATTGAGTTGTTCACCTCTGAGAAATAGATGTACGCTCCGTTCTCGAACAGGCGGTTTATCTCATCTGTTGTCAAGCATTCGTATAGTCCTTGGTGGTAAGGAACGCAGTCCAGGTTGGTGAACAAATGACCAACCCGGACTCCGTTTTTCTCAAGTGCTTCTGCCACCTCGGCTTTTCCAGATGAATGCAATCCTGTCACGATATATTTCATTCGTACTTACAGCTTAGGCATTTTTGGTGCTGATACTTTAGGAACAGACGGTGCTTTAGGAACTCTCATGCTGCCGTAGTTGCCGTTCTGTATGTCTTTTGCAGAAGGCATACCTTTGGGCATCTTGTATGTACCTTGTTGCTTGTCTTGTTCGTCTTTCTCTTTCTTGTTGAGTTCCTCAAGTTCTTCGACCAAGATCTCGTATTGCCAGAACGGCAACCGTTCGACCTCAGATGGCTGCATGTTGAGGTACTTCAGCAAGCTAGCTTCATTTCGTACCAAACTTCTTATATCTACTCTCAGCAATAAATAGAGACTTGATTCCACCTGGAAACTGGACATTCGTAGTGACCTCCTCACCACAAGCTGGACACTTCGTCTTCATCGTCTGAAGAGGTGTCACGGCGATGTTCTTGATGACATCCTGCATAAACAGGAACATATCCAGCGACCACATCTTGTACTGACGCTGCACGAGCGAGATCTGACTGTCGAGCGTGTCGCGGTCTTTAGAAGCGTTCTTCAGTAGCCACGGCAGATACTTGATGAACTGCTCATCAATCTTCTTGCCTCCTTGTACCTGTGCGTACACCCAGTTGAGGATCTGCTCTTCCTTTCCAAGGGTAGGAATGTACAACTTGACGATTTGTCCGTCTTCGACACCGAAGTCTGACGGGTCGATGACCCAGCAGCGGTCGGTCGTGTTCCAGTACTTGTCAACGATTTCTTGGTCAGGATACTCGAAGTTCAATGTGTTCGGACCCATAGTGAACGTGACAGGATTGCCGCATTCCGAGCAGTCCTCTGTGTGTTCGAGTTTCGCTTCGCCTTTAACGAACGTGTACTCACGGACCTTCAGGATGAACCAGAAACGGTCCCACGAGTTGATGTTCTGCCACGAGATCGTAGCGTCACCGTTCTTGATGCTGACATTCGATTTCAGGATCTCGTTGTAGACTGAGTTCAGTTGCTCGATACGAGCGTCATCTACTGCAGACCAGTTCTTGATTGACTCGACTGTCGCAGGTCGTACACGGAATTCCCAATTCTCGGGATAGAACTGACTGCGAGGGCCTAGGTCTTCTCTGTTAATCGGCACCCATCCGTCACGGATGTCGTTTCCTGTTCCGTCACGCATGTCAGCGCGTGCTGAGCGCGACTTCTCGAGGAATTCTTCCATTTCCTTCTTCTCTTCACCAGTAGGTGCGTTAGGATTCATCGGATCGAACTTCAGTTTTCCCAGACTCTGAGAATCGTTCTCACCACCAATGTTTCCAATCTGCTGTTCAACGGCAGAAAAATCTTGAGGTTCTTTGTTTGCCATTTCTTAAGAAATATGTTTTTACTAATTGTCTGATTGTCACAAAAATAACTTTAAGTGCATAACTAGTCAAGGGATTTTCGTGTTTTCTTGCATATCGGATTATAGTTTTATATATAAAATTGATAACCAATGCGTTATAACGAATCAAAACCAATGCAGTTTTTCTCGATTTTGGCGCGTTCTAGATCCGAGGCGATACATTTAACACCTTTGAGACAAAAATCGAAACCGCGGAACTTCTGACACAATGGAACAAAAAACCCCACCCAGTTGCCTGGATGGGGTCGGATAGGAGGTATATGATGGATTAGTATTGCACTCCTGGTCCGTCAGCGTGAGCGAATGTGTTGCCTTCCTCTTTCTCGAGGAACTTTGCGAATTCTTTCTCGACTGACTTGTACACCTGAATGGTGCAGCTTATCGGAAAGCCGTCATCGTCTTTGAAGTCGTTGAACGCCACAAGGAATTGTGAGCGGTTGCCTATTGCTTCATCTATGGTTTCTTTGATTGGTTTCATATAGTTAATCGGTATATTCTACTGACTTGAACTTGTATTCCTTTTCTGCGTTCTTGCAGCGCTTGAACAGCTCGTCTCTCATTCCATCGTCAATGCAATACACGCACAAGTTCTTTCCGTTCATCAGGTTTCCGAACTTGCTCATGTTTGAGTTTATATTCGCGTAGTCGTTGCTGTCGAGCATAACACTGTCGTAGTCGTATATCGCCAACCAGAATTCTCTGCTGAATGTCGTATCTCGGAAGTCCTTTGCTTCTTTTGCAGTGTTGAACACGAACTGGCATCTCGGATGCTTATAGTAGTCTCTGCAGTCGTTGAAATACGGTATGTGCGCGAGACTTCTTCCGTCGGATCCCAATATCTCTGACAGTGGAACATCTATGTTTCCGTTTCTACCTTCGTTTATGTAGTCTTTAAGATCTTTCATATCGTTGTATTGTTGTTTTCGTTAGAATCCTCCACCTCCTCCACTGCCATCGCGTTTAGCTATCAGTTCAGCGCCAGACTCACTGCCAGCGAGGTGCATTTCTTCTTCCTCTTGGCGTTTCAGTTTCTCGTTCTCGCGCAGGTCGGCTTCGCTCATCTTCAAGTATTTCTTAACGAGGAATTCGCTAGAGAAGAACTTGATGTCGTTGCCTTCGGCGTCCATGTCGACCATCGAATCCTTCATTGTCTGTATGAAGTCTACGCGCTTCTGCATCAGGTCCATCTCCATCATTTCCTCGAACAGGTTGTACGAGTTGTACTTTAACTGTATCGAGTTCAGGAACGGGCGTTCTTCCTGTAGTTCCGGAATGTCCAAGCACAACTGTATAATCATAGGCTTTAGAAGCACCTGTGAGAATTGGTTGCGCAGACGGGTAACATAGCGGCCGAAGTCGATCTCGATTCGTGCGACTGACGATGCATCGGCGCCGAACCAGGTCTCACCTGCTTCTTGGTCGAATCGGCTCAACGGCACCTTCGATATTCGGTACAGCTGGTTCTTGAAGTATTTCAGGTAGTCGCTGTCCATCAGATCAGGACCATCGCCACCCAATGTCTCGATGTCTGGAGTACCAGCTTCAGATTCAGGCATCCAGTATTCTTTGTTGAATGGCAGATTCACTTGGCCATTTACTGAAAGTTCTCCTGTTTCTGGAACAAACTTGATGTCTTCCTTGTAGCGGTTCATTGCCGATGACAAGGTCTGCATAGCATTGGCGCGGCTCATGTTTCGTACAGGTATCGTGAACTTCAACTTGTACGAAGCGTTTGTGATTGTCCAAATCAACTGTGCCTGCTCAACGATACGGTAAATGTTGAACGGTCGTATCAGACGTTCGAGGTAGCTGATGCGCGAAATAGCGTTTGTCTCTTGGAACTGCAGGTACACGATCTGCGAGTCGAGAAGTTTTCTCTCACGGCCTTGGATGCCTTTGTACTGAACCCAGTAGTACTTGTTGTTGTCGTATGTCTTTGTCAGCGTTGCAGCATCTACAGGAATCATTCCTATGATCTTCGTTGGTTTCTCTAATGAATCGTAGACGATTTCCCATGCGAGAATGCCTTCGATTAGCCAGCGCTTGAAGTCGTCCCAAGCATTCACTCGCCAGTTCAATGTCTTGTATAGAAACTGGAATGTTTTGTCAATGTTCTTCTGTATTCTCTGCTGCGTCTTCTTCGAGAAGCCCGACATATCTTTAACATCAATGAACGGCTCTGCGAAATATGCGTAGTTCGAGTCGTAGACGATTGACTCGTTTGTCATCGTGTCCAAGATGTCTTCCAATTCAGGCTGAAGTGCAAGGTTACGCAATGCCTCGCGTTTCACGCCGTAGTCTTTCTCGAAGAAGTTCTTGTCGCGGTCTTGCTTGACTTTCCACGATGAATTCAGACGGCTGAACAAGTCGCCACTCATCATCTTGATTTCCTTTGGAATCAAGTTCGGGTCAGCAGGTATCGCTCGCATATTGTCAACGACTTGGTCCTCATAGTCCATTCCGAGACGGCTCAAGTTCGAGAACACCTTTGCGATTAGCGACTTTTTCTTCTTAGGTTGCTGCTGAGCTGCATACGATGGTCGGAAATTCGTTGTCTTTCTGAAACCAGGTATAGACATTGGATTCTCGATCTGCTCGAATCCTTCGTCTATCTGGTATGAATTGCTATCGTACACAGTCTGTGTCGTTATGGTTGGATTGTTTTCCATATCAAGTTGTCTAATATCTATCAAGAATAAACTTGGAATGTTGCCATACGAAGAATTATCTGTTGCGGAAGAACGGATTTCTGAAGTTTGCCAATATGTCAGCGTATTTCAGCACGAACACCAGCTCCTTCTCGAACACGTTGTAGATGAATTTCGTTATCGGATTTGTAGTGTTCACGATTCGCTGCGACACCATATGCTTTAGTAGACCGTTGCGTTCGTAGTCGTACGGTTGGTTGAGTGGCTTGTCGTAGTACTCGGTGTACTCGTATCTATGTCCGTTCTTGTATGATTTCATTAGTCCAAAGTTACATGTTTTGACTTTATCTTAGATATAGCTGTCTGTGCTTGCGGCAGAACACCCTGCGCTTGCACCTGTGCCATTGCTGGTGCAGCATACGGGCAGCTCGATTGCAATGCCATCACTATAGCGTTCACGCAGTTCCACAGTTTCGTCAGTGCATCTTGCGTCTTGTCGCCGAGACAGGCTGGCTCTGCTGAACCACCTTCGCTACCTAGCGATATTCCGTCTGAGTTTATCTCTATAGTCCGGTGAGAACCGTTCTTGCTCAATGTGATTATTCCATCTTGGTCAATTACCATTTGAGAATCATCGTTTTGGACTAGCAATCCCTCATCTGAGTCGTACAAGACCTGAGCATACCCTGTTCCGTTTTCTGTTCTCATCAGTACTTCGACATCATCGTGCGATGCATCCAAGGTGTCCGACAATTGGTTTCCGTAGTCCGCTTGACGGACATACAATAATTCTTGAGGATTCTCTCGGTTAATCAGCACCCATATCGGATCGTTCTCCTTTGGATGCGAGAATGTTCCTCGTGACAATGACATAAAAGGTCTTATTGGTGGCAGCAAGTCTGGTTCAGCATCGTCTGCAAACACTCCTGTAACACTCGCTTTCACTGTGCCGTAGTTGTCCTCGACTCTGAGAACAAAACCAGGCCGTATTTCACATCTGTCTAGTTTCATTTCTTGATCTCCTTTGTTCCAGATAACCGTTCGTCTGTTTTATCCTCTATCTTGACAAGTTTGCCGTTGTCGAATATCGGTTCCTTGTTCCATAGCATCTTCGATATGCGTTTCATCGAAAGATTGTGTTCTTTGGCGTAATCAAATGCAGCATCTTCATCTTCAAACACTTCGTCACCAACTTCCCAAAGATATTCTCCTGATATAGTTAGGTCAGCTTCAATAGCTGTGCGAGGATAGTATACCGGCAGGTTTGTCTCGACTTCGAGTTGGACCTCAACCGTCTTGAATTTCGCATCCTGAGTCAGTCCGTCGAATTCAGCGTTGAATTCTTCCTCGAGATCCTCAGGAAACTTGTACGAGCACATTATGGACTGTCCCATATAGATGATCTGATAGGTCCGTATAAAGTTCAAGTGCGTTATGATGTATTGCAGCACCTCGAGCGAATCAGTGAACGAGTCAAGATAGTACTTTATAGTCACAGACATCGTTAGAGGCATTCTGCGGAATTCAGCAGTGAATTCGCTCAGATTTCCTTCGTACTCGAGTTGCAGTGTTCCGCGCGTGTATGGCGAAGTCAATTGGTCAATCAGTAGGTTGACACCACCAGGAGTAACGACACCACGAGGAATAGAATTGTACACATAGTCCTCGTTGCTCACCTCCATAGGTTCGATGGACATGTCTTGTCCTTTGCGCTCGAGATACATTATGTCGTCTCCTGTGTTGATAATCATGTGCGGGACCGACTTGCCTCGTACCTTTATCGAATCGGTCAGGTCCGTCATGAGTCCTTTTATCAGCTTAGAGAAGAAATTCTCTTGAGCGTTGATGTCTACTTCCTCACGGATTATTTTCTCTCGAAGTTCTCTATTTGCCATTTAGTGTGCCGTATCTTATTGGTTAAACGATGTTTGGTGTATATCTGTTGCCGCGTGTCTGTGTGCGGTTGCGGTTAGATGTGTCATCTTTGAATTTGGCTACGACCTCTACAGTGTAGTTGACTGGGTCGCCGAACAATGATGTCCAGAAGTCGAACGACACGGTTTTCTTTATGTGGCTGTCTTCAGAGTTTCCTGTCTGGTAGCGGAACTCGAGTTGTATCGTGATGAAGTCGCCAGGTCTCAGCACAGTGTATCTCGAATTTCCTTCGGTAACGATGTTCGGAATGCTCGCTACAGTCGGTATCAAGCTTGCACCTTGGCCACTGGTCATCTTTCTCATGAATTCAGGTTCGCCAGTTCCACACAGAATGTTGTCGGTGCTGAATGTGTTTCCACAATCGTAGTATTTTTCTCCGTCATAAGGATTGTTCAAGCGGAAATACACGAGTTGGTTCTGATGCTGGTAGAACAGGTTGGCATCTTCAGCAGTATTGTCGGTTTCTGAGTATTTGTCCGTTCCTTGCGAATGCATCCATACAGCAAGATTGATAGGATTCGTCTCATTACCGATGTTCTTGAAGTAGTCGCTGACATTGAACTTCGAGCGGGTTCCTTCACCGACATTCACTGATGTGTTTCCTGGAAACATCGAGAACAGTTTCACATTGTGGTCTGTAGGATTCTCTATCTTTATAGTTAGAATATCTATAGCGTTGCCGTTCGAGTCGCGGCTAGATCCTGTGTCAGCATATGCCGGAACATCGAATGCGGTCGTGGCGTATGGAACGAGATCCATCGTGTAGCTGGCATCCGATATTGTAACCTTCACCAATGACGGATCTAATCCGTATATCTCATCGAGAACCGTGTGTATGTCTAGGTCGATCTGACTCAGCTTGTCTTTCAGAGGTATCACGCGGCGCTCGTCCGTGTAGAATCCTGATGCGATGTGTTCAGGCTGGTGGAAATACCGTTCGTTCTCATCCAGTATCTCGTCACCGACATGGCGCAGAACGCCTTCGTCTTCGAGTATGTTTCTGAAGCGGTATTGCTCAGCGTCCTCGTTGTTCGTCTCGATGATCCGCATCAGCGGTACGCTTGCGACAAACTCATCTGGGAAACCGACATTGAGTATCGGTGACCAGTCGGAGAACATCTCGACAAACGGCCACCCGTCCGCGTACTGCACGCGCAGGCGTATGTCAACTGTCTCGCCTTGCGTGATAGGAATGTCTATCTGGTTGAACGATGGAACATTTATCTCGTCTGTGCT
>JAEEGL012027232.1_pt1 | contig 11609 bp, 10 predicted proteins | sample 9134231 | NCBI WGS metagenome assembly JAEEGL01 (sample SAMN16246548, study PRJNA631951) | gut metagenome | biome: gut microbiome; feature: rumen; material: fiber-attached | host: Bos | place: Iran: Karaj | collected 2018-10 | reverse complement strand
CTGCCCGCTCGCCAGGTCATCCGACGCGCCGACCCTGGTAAAGATCCGGTCGACGATCCCGATGTCTGCCGAAGATGCCGGGACAAATGATCCGACCTGCGCCATCAGGACGATCAGGGCCGTCTGCCGCATGTAGGTGGATTTGCCTGCCATGTTCGGGCCGGTGATGATCGAGATGCGATGGCTGTCATTGTCCAGATACGCGTCATTGGGCACAAACTGGTCGTGCTCGATCATCAGCTCGACCACCGGATGCCTTCCGTCCTTAATCTCGATCCGCCCCTCGGTGTTAAGCTGCGGCCGCACATACTGGTTGCGCATGGCGACCACGGAGAGCGAACAGAAGACGTCCAGCCGGGCAAGCGCCGCCGCGGTCGTCTGGATCCGGTCCATCTTGCCGGCGATCTCATCCCGCAGCTGCGAGAAAAGCTCGTATTCCAGCACATTTAACCGGTCCTCCGCCCCGAGGATCTGATCCTCCAGCTCCTTGAGCTCCGGGGTGATGTAGCGCTCGGCATTGGTCAGCGTCTGCTTGCGGGTCCAGGTATCCGGCACCAGGTCCTTGTAGGAATTCGTGACCTCCAGGTAGTAGCCGAAGACCTTGTTGTATTTGATGCGCAGGTTCTTGATCCCTGTCGCTTCTCTCTCCTTCTCCTCGATCTGCGCGATCCAGGACTTGCCGTTCTTGCTGAGCGACCGCAGGCGGTCCACCTCTTCGCTGTAGCCGTCACGGATGAAGCCGCCCTCTCGGAGGGAGAGCGGAGGCTCCTCGACGATGGCTCTCTCGATCAGCTCCCGCAGGTCCTCCATCGCGTCGAGCTCCTCGTTGGTCTGTGTGAGCAGCGCGCCGCTTACCTCCTCCAGAAGCATCTTGATCGGAGGAATCATCGCAAGCGACCCGGACAGCGCGATGAAATCCCTCGCATTAGCCGTGCGCAGCGATACCCGCCCCATCAGGCGTTCCAGGTCATAGACCGGCCCTAAGTACTCCCGGATCTCATCCCGCAGGATCGGCTGCGCGTTCATCTCGTCGATCGCGTCGTAGCGCGCGTTGATCGCGCCTGCGTCAATCAGCGGCTGCTCCAGATAGCTTCGCATGAGCCTCGCGCCCATCGCGGTCTTCGTCTTGTCCAGCACCCACAGGAGCGATCCTCTCTTCAGCTTCTCCCGCAGCGTCTCCGTCAGCTCCAGGTTCCTTCTCGCAGCACTGTCCATCACCATGAACTCTCCGGTCTCATAGGTGTGGATCTGCCGGATATGCTCCATCGAATTCTTCTGCGTCTCCAGAAGATAATTCATCACGGCTCCCGCGGCAAGCAGCCCGCTCCGGTAATCGCCGAGCCCTAGCCCGCCCAGGCCGGATACGTGAAAATGATCCTTCAGCACCCGCTCGCAGGTCTGCCGGTCGGTATACCATTCCTCCAGCGTGCTCACCGCGATATTCAGCCGGAAATGCAGTTCGTCGAGGTCCAGCTCCCCGGACCGCACCGGCTCGTTGCAGATGATCTCGCTCGGCGAGAACTTCTCGATCTCGTCCAGCACCTTGCTCTCCTGCGCCACCTCGGTCACATAAAACTCGCCCGTGGTCAGGTCCACCGTCGCGATCCCGTAGATCAGGTTCTCCAGCACGATGCCCATGAGGAAATGGTTGCGCCCTTCCTCAAGAGACATCTCGCTGATGTCCGTGCCCGGCGTGACGATCCGCACGATCTCGCGCTTAACAAGCCCCTTGGCCAGCTTCGGGTCCTCCATCTGCTCACAGATGGCCACCTTGTAGCCCTTGCGCACCAGCCGGCTCAGATAAGAATCCACCGCGTGATAAGGCACGCCGCACATCGGAGCCCGCTCCTCCAGGCCGCAGTTGCGCCCGGTTAACGTCAGCTCCAGCTCCTTCGACGCCGTCACCGCGTCATCGAAGAACATTTCATAAAAATCGCCGAGGCGATAGAATAAGATACAGTCTTTGTATTGATTCTTCACTTCGAGATACTGCTGCATCATCGGAGTGATCTTGCTCAGGTCCAGTTCCATAGCTCCTCGCTGTTATATTCTCCTCTTGGATAGATACCTATAGACCGTAATATTATACCACAAAATGCCATGAAAAAGGCCGGTGAATCGAATTCTTTTCAAAATTCTTCTCACCGGCCGTATCCGTCTCTTCCACAGGGTCAGTCGTTGATATAGCGGACCGCCTTCGTGGGTGTGCGGTAATTGATGTTGGAAATCTTGATGCCGCTTCTGGCATTGCTCGCGTGGATGACCTGGCCGTTGCCGATATACATGGCCACGTGATTGATGCCGGAGCTATTGGAATAGAATACCAGGTCGCCGGGCTTCAGGCTGCTGATTTTGATGGTCTTGCCTCCCTTGGCCTGATTGTACGAGGTTCTCGGGATATCATATCCGAAATGCTCGTAGATCCGCATCGTGAAGCCGGAGCAGTCGGTGCCCTTGGTCAGGCTCGTGCCTCCCCAGACGTAACGGTTGCCGAGGAACTTCATCGCGTAGGCGACCATCGAAGAACGCTTGGAGGAACTCTTGCTGCCGCCGGAGGATCCCTTCGAGGAATCCGACGAGCTCTCCTTCTTCGTCTCCTTTACCGGTTCCGGCTCGTGGTATACGACCGCCTTCTCCAGTTCATAGGAGATCGTCACATAGTCGGTATTGATCCAGGCTTCGTCATCGTCTACCGCGATCTTCGCCCAGCCGTCGCCCTTCTTCAGGATCTCGAACTCTTCGCCCTCGTCCAGAAGCGCCACGATCTTGCTCTCGGTGTTCGCCTCTTCTCTCGCCCGAAGCGTCTCCGCCAGGACGATGATCTTCTCGGTGCCGACCTTCTCGGCGGTTGCCGCGACCTTATCGCCCGAGATCACATAATCCATGCTGACCCAGCCGGTGACCGGGCCGGATTTGATCTTGACCCAGGATTTATCCTTGTTGTAGTCCAGAATCGTGCCGCCGCCGTACTTCGGCAGCTTGCCGATGATCTTGGCATCGGTACTGGCCTTCTCGCGGATATTGAGCACGCTTGCCGTGGAAATGATCATATTGTTCCATTTCCGCGCCTGCACCGCGTCCACGATCTCCTTCTGCTCCTGCTCATAGGTCTTGGCAGGGGCGTCAACATCATAATTATCGTACTGAATATTCTGCGTATCTTCCATCATGGTCGATGCGAAGATCGTCGTGACCTCTTCCGTCTCCGGCTCTTCTGCCGTCTCCTCCTGCGCCTTCGCAGTCTCCGGCGAGGTCTCCTCGGCGGCCGCCTCGGTCACCGCTTCCGCAGCCTCCTCTGCCTGCACGGGCTCCTCCTCGCGTGACGCGAAGACAGACGCCGCAGTCCAGGCAGGAACCTGCTGCTCCTCGCTGCCGGCCGTCTCCTGCGGCCGGTCAAAGACCGTGCGCACGTCCTGTGCGGCAGGCTTCTGCGCCGCGAAGGAATTCGTGCCGATCAGCGCATCCGCACTGATCATCAATACCAGGCCCGCCATCAGCATGCCGCAGACGCCGGCCAGTTTCCATCTATCTTTCATCAGACTCACCTCGAAAAGCTTCGCAAGTTTGTTACAAATCTGTTAAGAATTAGCAGTATTATTGTAACAACTTGATTTTAGCCTGTCAATAGCCCGAGACCCGGTTTTGCCCGGTTTTTCAAGGTTTTTCGGCATTTTTCGAGGTATTTTCCGCCATTTTCCCCGGAAATAAAACATCCGGCAGAATCTCTGCCGGATGCCTCACATCATCTGATCTTCTCATGCCTCCCGCTCGAACGGGAAGGTGATGCCCCACTGCCTGCGCACGTTGGTCATGATCTCCATCACGTCGGTCGTGTATTCCATGGTCCGGTCCTCGATCTCTCCGTTCAGGACGCGGTTTACATACTCCGCCTCATACTGCAGCGCTTTGGCAGTCTCGCCCGCCTCGATGGTCTCCACACGGCCATCCTCCGTCCAGGTGACCGTCGCGCGGTCCGCCCTCGGATAATTGCCCACCGTGATAAATCCGTGCTCGCACGCGATGACGCCCTGCTTCGGCTGCTTCGCGCGCATCGTCAGCGCGATCACCGCCATCTCGTCATCCTTGTTCTTCAGGATGATTCCGCTCGACTCATCCACGCCGGTCTCAAACCGCTTCACGGTCGTCAGCACGACGTCCGGCTGGCTCTTAAGGAAGGGCCTCACGAAGGACAGCGCGTACACGCCGATATCCAGAAGTGCTCCGCCCGCCAGGTCCTGGTTGAAGAAACGGTTCTTCACGTCATATTCCTTGCAGCTGCCGAAATTGACCTGGATCATCTTGACCGGGCCCAGCCGGCCGGAATCGATGAGCTCATGGATCTTGTCATAGATCGGCATGTGATAGATGGTCTGCGCCTCGAAGATCTTCACGCCCTTCTCCGCCGCGAGCTTCTTCATGTCCTCCAACTGCTCGCTGCAGACCGTGATGGCCTTCTCGACCAGGATATTCTTGCCCTGCGCCAGCGCCTTCATCGCCCACTCGTAATGGTTGCTGTGCGGCGTCGCGATATAGACCACGTCGATCTCCGGATCCGCCAGCAGCGCTTCATACGTGGTATAAGCCTTCTGCGCGCCGAAGCGCTCTCTCCAGGCCTCTGCCTTGCCGGGCTTCTCACTTGCAAATGCATAGATGCCGATGCCGGCATCCACAAGGGCCTGCGAAAAATCTCCGCCGATCCATCCAAGGCCCAGAATCCCCCAATTGATCTTCTTCATCTCGAATCTCCTTTCCATCTCCGGCACATCACGGCGCCGGCGTGCCGAACTGATTCTCTGTCCCTGCAAGCAGTCGCCTGATATTGTCCTTATGCCGCAGGAAGGCCAGAGCGCAGATCAAAAGCGTGATCACGAGCATCCAGATAAAATCCGGATGGCTGTGATAGAATATCGCGATCCCCACAGGGAGCAGCACCGAAACTACCAGCGATCCCAGCGAGACATAGCGCGTAAATACCAGGATCAGCAGGAAGACAATCAGCTCCGGAAGCATCATCCGCCAGTCAAAAACCAGCAGGAGCCCCGCGGTCGCGGCGATCCCTTTGCCGCCCTTGAAACCCAGTGCGGCCGGGTAATCGTGTCCCAGGATGACAAAAAACGCGGTCAGAAGCTGGATCAGCTTCACATCCATCCCCCAGTTTTTACACAGGAGCATGCACAGGCCGACCGCCGCCACACATTTGGCGATATCCCCGAGGAAGGTCACCGCCCCGGCCCTGAGCCCCATCACACGCAGGCTGTTGGTCGTCCCGATGTTGCCGCTTCCGTGCTCACGGATATCAATATTGCGCTTCTTGCCGACGAGATATCCGGTAGGGAAATTGCCGAAGGCATAGCCGACCACGGCGCAAACCAGTATCGTACGAATCATGAACGTCCCTTCTTTCTGCCCTGCAGGCCCTTACTGTTCCTTCTCCTTGCGCTCACGGATAATGAAGCGCAGCGGCGTTCCGACGAAGCCGAAGGAGTCGCGGATCCGGTTCTCCAGATATCTGGTGTAGGAGAAATGCATCAGCTTCTTGTCATTGACAAAGATCACGAACGTCGGCGGCTTCACGCTCGCCTGTGTGATATAGAAGAGCTTCAGCCGTCTTCCCTTATCACTCGGCGGCTGCTGCAGGGCCACCGCTTCTGCCATAATCTCGTTGAGCACACCGGTCGAGATGCGGAGGTTCTGCGCCTCGATCACGTTCTCGATCGCCTCAAACAGCTTCGGCACCCGCTGCCCGGTCTTGGCCGAGATAAAGAGGATCTCCGCGTACGGGGCAAATGACAGGAACTGCTGCACCTTCTCCCGGAAGCGGTAGATCGTCTTGTCGTCCTTCTCGATGGCGTCCCATTTGTTGACCGCGATGATCAGGCCCTTGCCGTTCTCATGCGCGATGCCGCAGATCTTCGCGTCCTGCTCGGTGATTCCCTCGGCCGCGTCGATCATGCACACCACGACGTCCGCGCGCTCCACGGCTGCCACCGTGCGCACCGTGCTGAAGCGCTCGATATCCTCCTTCACCTTGGCCTTGCGCCGCAGTCCGGCGGTGTCGATGAAGACGTACTCCTTGCCGTCCCGTTCCACAGTTGTATCGATGGCATCCCGTGTCGTGCCGGCGATGTCCGAGACGATCACCCGGTTCTCGCCCAGCAGCTTGTTCACCAGAGAAGACTTGCCCACATTCGGCTTGCCGACGATGGCGATGCGCGGGCGTTCATCCTCCGCTTCCTCCCCGTTCACCTCCGGGAAATGAGCCACCAGCTCGTCCAGCATATCGCCGAGGCCCAGCTTGCTCGTGGAAGAGACGGGCCAGGGCTCGCCCAGGCCGAGGTTGTAGAACTCATAGACGTCCGCCATGAGCTTGTTAAAATCATCCACCTTGTTCACCACAAGCACGATCGGCTTGTGGGAACGCCGCAGCATATCCGCCACTTTATAATCATCGTCCACCAGGCCCTGGCGCACGTCCACCAGGAAGAGGATCACGTCCGCGTGGCTGATGGCAATCTCCGCCTGCTGGCGCATGTACGAGAGCATCTCATCGCCCGTATCCGGCTCGATTCCGCCGGTGTCGATCAGCGAAAACTGGTGGTTCAGCCAGCTCACGTCCGCGTAGATCCGGTCTCTCGTCACGCCCGGTGTATCCTTGACGATCGAGATCATCTCGCCCGCCAGGCAGTTAAATAACGTCGACTTTCCCACATTGGGACGTCCGACGATTGCAACAATCGGTTTATCCATTCTTATTCACTCACATTCAGATTCCGCGCCGTGTCTGTTCACACGGACGGTAATTCTATCATAACATATTCCTCCTGTTTTTCAAGTTCCGGCGGCTGTCTTCTTGACGCAAGGCGGCCCAGAATGATATAAATAAGTGTACATACTTTACAGCTTCTATGAGGTATATGCCATGATTCATAAATCCTTATCCGAGTCTACTCCCGTGGCTCCGCTTCGCTTCATCGCGACGCCCGGCTCGGAGCAGATCGGCGAGACGATCAACCAGATTCTTGTCCGCACGAGAGCCCAGCGCATCAAGGAGCATCCGGCCGCGTTCCACGCGCAGATTCCCGGATATCTCCGCGACGACTACCGCGTCGCCTACGAGATCAGCCGTTTCGGCTCCGGAGAGGCCAAGGGCGCCATCCTCGAGTCCATCCGCGGCTGCGACCTGTTCATTTTCTGTGACCCGGTCAACAACGAAGCGTCCTACACGATGAACCAGCAGAGCAACCGCACGTCGCCGGATGACCGGTTTGCGGACCTGAAGAGAGTCATCGCGGCGTCCTCCGGCATGGCCCGCCGGATCAACGTTATCATGCCCTTCCTGTACGAGGGCCGCCAGCATCGCAGAAGCAAGCCCGAGTCCCTCGACTGCGCGCTGATGCTGCAGGAGCTGGCCAACATGGGCGTGGAGAACTTCATCACCTTCGATGCCCACGACCCGCGGGTCTCCAACGCGATCCCGCAGCTGAGCTTCGACAACTTCTTTACCTCCTACCAGTTCATCCAGAAGATCCTGGAGGTAGCTCCGGACATGATCATCGACAAGGAGCATGTCATGACCATCAGCCCCGACGAGGGAGGCATGGCCCGCGCGGTCTACTACGCCACGATGCTCGGCGTCGACATGGGCATGTTCTACAAGAGGCGTGACTATTCCACCGTCGTGGACGGCCGCAACCCGATCGTCGCCCATGAATTCCTGGGCAACGACGTCGAGGGCAAGGACGTCATCATCATCGACGATATGATCTCCTCCGGCGAGAGCATGTGCGACGTCGCAAGGGAGCTCAAGAAGCGCCGCGCGAAGCGCATCTTCATCTGCTGCACCTTCGGCCTCTTCAACAAGGGCTTCAAGGTATTTGACCGCTACTACGAGGAAGGCGTCTTCGACCAGATCTTCACCACGAACCTGACCTGGACTCCGCCGGAGGCTTACACAAAGCCGTACTACTCACAGGTTGACCTGACCCGGTATATCGCGCTGATCATCGACACGCTCAATCACGACTGCAGCGTCAACGAGATCATCAATACGACCGAGCGGATCCACCAGCTGCTGGCTTCCCGCAGATAAACTTAAGACACCTACAGAGACGTTTTCGGGGCACCCTCCGCAAGGAAGGTGCCCCGAGTCTTTTGTGCAAAAGGCCGCGTGTCATAAACATTGCACGGGCGAAACGCATGATCTTCGGCCGTACAACGGAATTCCGCAGGCAACCCCCGCTGGCCTCTATACGCACGGGCCAAGGAGATCCAGGCCATCTATAATCTCATAGCTGTTTTCACAGACACGTGAAAACTCAATTCTTTTTACACTTGCCTCCAATGAAGAAAAAGACGAAGCCATCTGACTGCAAATGCTGTGCAAATCCAGCTGTGGGCCGTAGACTAAGGTCGTGTGTGGATACCAGCCGTCTCCCTTTGTCCACCTGTCCAGATCATCATCGTATTCTTCTGCGATACGTTGATGTAAGAATACCAGCGGCTCAGACTTTTCCGGTGCCGCAACAATGATGGATGTCTCATCTAATACTTTGATTTTATGATAGACAATGTGAAAAGCCGAAACGTCCTCCATCGCTCTCTTGCAAAAACGCACAAAACGCAGCTCGTCCTCTCCGATATACGCAGCCAGTGTAATATGTCCGTAGATGGGCTTTTTGTCTGCACCCGCCGGGTAAGCAGTTCTTTTTATCTCATTTAACTGATCCGTCGCTTTTTGATCCAGCTTTGCTATGACACACAGCAATCTTCTCACCTCCACAGCTGTAGGTTTTTCCGGTATGATGATATCAGCCCTTGCCGGCAGGTCAATCACCGCTGTCTGTGCAGCAGATTCATGGTATTCCTCTTCTGATGCCTGAAAGAGGCACTTCCTTGCGAAATGCCTCCTTCCATAAGCCCCTTATGATTCCACAATTCCGAGAAATCCCAGCATATTGCCGCGCTTTCCCTTCGTCGCGCGGTGGCTCCACAGAAGGCCGCTGTTGCAGCAGGTACAGGCCCCGGAGATGTAGATCCGATCCTCAGGAACCCCGGCTTCCAGGAGCGCGCATTTCACCGCGAGCCACAGGTCCAGCTGGTACTTTCCGCCGCCCTTCTCGTGCAGGAACCGGCGAACCTCCTCCGGCCGGAAGTTCTCCCGGCACGCCCCTGCCACCTCTTCGCTGACCTCGTAGCAGGAAGCGCAGATCGACGGTCCGATGACCGCCGTCAGGTCCTCCGGGCGGCTTCCGTACTCTTCCGCCAGGCGCTCCACCGCCAGCTTGCCGATCTTTGCCACCGTGCCGCGCCAGCCGGAATGAGCCGCGGCGACTGCACGGTGCACCGGATCTGCCACAAACACCGGCACACAGTCCGCATAAGAGGTCGCAAGCATGAGCCCGGGCTCGTCCGTAACCAGGCCGTCGACGCCGGAGAGCTTTTTCTCGCGAAGCTCCTCCCCGCAGGCATCCTCCGATGACACCCTTAGAATCCTCGTCTCATGCACCTGGTCCGAGAAGACGATCTTCCTCCGGTCGAACCCCGCCACGTCCGCGATCCTCCGGAAATTCTCCTCGACCGCCTCCGGGTCATCCCCTCTCGAGAAGCTCAGGTTCATGCTCTCGCAGATGCCCCTGCTCACGCCGCCCAGGCGTGTTGAAAACACGAGCCTCACCCAGGGCATGCGGTCCATCGGGCCGAAGGTCAGATAAGGCACCTCGCCCTCGTGCAGCACGGTCACGCCCCGGCTATGATACATCTCCCCCGTATAAGGGTTGTTCTCCACAATCTTCATCCGAATGCATTCCTTATCAGTTCCGTACGGTTTCCCGTCATCAATACCACGTCAAACCGGCAGGAGGTCTCCTCCGGCAAATGATTCTCGTGCAGGTAGCTCATCGCGCAGGTCCGGATCCGCCCGCGCTTCCTCGCGTCGATCCCCTCGCCGGGGCTCCCCATCGCGTCGGAGCTGCGATACTTCACCTCTATAAAACAGAGTGTCCCGCCTTCCGCCGCCACCAGATCGATCTCGCCCGTCCTGCAGCGGTAATTCCTGCAGAGGATCCGGTAGCCTCTCTGCTCGAGATAGACGGCCGCCTCCTCTTCCTTGCGGCTTCCCACCGCGTGCAGATTACGCTTCACTCTCTTCTCCCGTAAAATGCGTGATAAAGCTGCGCCGGTGAATCGGGCAAGGCCCGAGCTCACGGATCGCCTGGATGTGCGCGGCGCTTCCGTAGCCCTTATTCCCCGCGAAATCATATCCCGGATAGATCCGGTCATACTCCGCCATCATCCGGTCCCTGGTCACCTTCGCGACGATCGACGCCGCCGCGATGGACGCGCTCTTCGCGTCACCCTTGATGATCGGGACCTGGCGCATCGGAAGGCCCGGAATCGTCACCGCGTCATTGAGCAGCAGGTCCGGAACCACCGACAGGCTTCCGACCGCGATCCGCATCGCCTGGTAGGTCGCCTGGAGGATATTGATCTCATCGATCACCTCCGGCCCGACCGTGCCGATGCCCACGGCGACCGCCTCCCGCAGGATCTGGTCGTAGAGCTCCTCGCGCTTCGCCGCGGTCAGCTGCTTCGAATCATTCAGGTAGAGCAGGCCGCAGTCCTTCGGCAGGATCACCGCACAAGCCGTCACCGGTCCCGCAAGCGGTCCCCGCCCGACCTCGTCGATCCCGCAGATCGCTTCATATTCCGCATACTTCCTCTCGTAGAGGAACATTTTCTCCATCCGGGCGCGCTCCGCGTCCAGTTTTTCCTTCTTCTTATCGAAAGAGGCCAGCAGCTTCTGCACCCCGGCCCTCTCGTCATTTCGATACGGCAGCGCCGCCTCCGGCATCTCATCGAGAGAAACCGCCGACAGCTTCGCCTCTATCTCCTTGATTGACTCACTCATCTTATAATCCCGAATTTCGAAATCGGCCAGAAACGCAGGCCTAGTTTCGACATGATCTGCTTCTCGCGGATGACGCCCACGCCCGCGTCACGGCTGTCCCGGCTGTAATACCGGTTGTCGCCGAGGACAAAATACTCGCCCTCGCCCAGCGTCAGCGGCTCCTCCGCGATTCCGGGCGTCCTCATATCCGAGCTCCCGTAGGACTCGTCCAGGACCTCCCCGTTGATATAAATCTCCTCGCCGACGATCTGCACGGTCTCCCCCGGAAGCCCGATGACGCGCTTCACATACAGCCCGCGATCGCCCATATCCAGCACCACGATGTCAAACCGGTCCACGTCCCGGTAGAACACCCCGTAGCGCGCGCCGAAGAGAAGGTCCCCCTCCTCCAGCGTGTTCACCATCGACGTGCCCTCCACGGTCACCTTCTGGATCAGAAATGTGCTGATCAGCAGGGCCAGCACCACGCCGGCCGCCAGGTAGCATAGGGTAATCAGCAATTCCCTGCCCTGCTCCTTCGGCGTCATCTCCGAAAACTTCTTCTCTTCACTCATCGCCCGGCACCTCCGCTGTGATCCGTCCCAGGGCTCACTTGCGGAAATCATCCAGAATCACGGAAGCCGTCTTGTCATAATCGATCTGCGCGCCGGCCTTCAGGCATCCGCGCATCCGCCCGATCTTCTCCATCATCTCCAGAGGAGCT
>JAEEGL011391804.1_pt1 | contig 11609 bp, 7 predicted proteins | sample 9134231 | NCBI WGS metagenome assembly JAEEGL01 (sample SAMN16246548, study PRJNA631951) | gut metagenome | biome: gut microbiome; feature: rumen; material: fiber-attached | host: Bos | place: Iran: Karaj | collected 2018-10 | reverse complement strand
CTGACGCGGAAGGAACTGTCCTTCCTGGTCAAGGGCGTGACAAACGGTTCGATCCCGGATTACCAGATCAGCGCCCTGTGCATGGCCATCCTGTTCAGGGGCATGAGCGATCCGGAGATCGCGGCTCTGACGGACGAGATGGCGCATTCCGGCGACATGATCGACCTGTCCGAGTTCGGGACGCTGTCCGTGGACAAGCATTCGACCGGCGGCGTGGGCGATAAGACCACGCTGGTCCTGGCTCCGCTGGTCGCGGCCTGCGGCGCCAAAGTGGCGAAGATGTCCGGGCGCGGCCTGGGCCACACGGGCGGGACCGTGGACAAACTGGAGTCCATCCCGGGCTATCAGACCGAACTGCCCGAGCAGGAATTCCGCCGTATCTCCCGCGAGGTGGGCGTCTGCGTGATCGGGCAGAGCGGCGAACTGGCGCCGGCGGACAAGAAGCTGTACGCGCTGCGGGACGTCACCGCGACGGTGGATTCCATCCCGCTGATCGTCTCCAGCATCATGTCCAAGAAACTGGCGGCCGGGGCGCATTCCATCGTGCTGGACGTGACGGTGGGCAGCGGCGCTTTCATGAAGACGGTGCCCGACGCCGTGACGCTGGCGGAGAAGATGGTGACCATCGGGCGCGCCTGCGGCCGGAACATGGCCGCGCTGATCACGGACATGAGCGAACCGCTGGGCTTTGCCATCGGCAACGCGCTGGAAGTGAAGGAAGCACTGGCAGTGCTGCGCGGCGAGGAGATCGAGGACCTGAAGGAGGTCTGCCTGGCGCTGGCGGGTGAAATGCTGTCCCTGTCGCTGGAAATGAGTCCGGAAGAGGGCCGGAAACTGGCGGAGGAAACGCTGGAAAGCGGTGCCGCCTACAAAAAGATGAAAGAATGGATCGCGGCGCAGGGCGGCGACGAGCGCTACGTGAAAGAACCGGAGCGCTTCCCGGAGGCCGCGTATTCCCGCGAAGTGACCGTGAAGGAGAGCGGGTATCTGGCCGCGATGGATACGGAAGCCATCGGCCGGGCCGCGTGCCAGCTGGGCGCGGGCCGCAAGACCAAGGCGGATAAGATCGATATGGCGGCGGGCATCGTGATGCGCGCCAAACTGGGCGATTACGTGGAGAAAGGCGGCGTCGTGGCCGTGCTGTACACGGAACGCGAAGAGACCCTGTATGAGGCGATGCGGCTTTACCGGCACGCCCTGACGTTCAGCCCCGAGCCGGTGGGGAAACCGCCGCTGGTACACAGGATCATCCGATGAATATTTTTGATTACCTGACCTGGCGCGGCGACGTGCCTTTTTCCGCCGACCCGTTCAACGAGGTGGACGGCCTGGCCCTTTCGCTGCTGGCCTATACGAATTTCGGCGCCATCGTCCCCGCGGCGGGCGAGATCTCCCTGCCGGAAGCGGCCCGGGTCTTCTTTGAGCGCTTTCCCCGGGAAACGGTGGAAGCGGCGTCCGGCTTTACGGCCCCCGCGCCGCTGCTGATGGAGGAAATGGCCGCCGGGGCGCGATTCCGCGGCACGGTCCTGGAAGATTACGTCAACATCGTGGACAAGGAGAACACGGAGCAGTTCTCCGCCGTTACCTTCCGGCTGGAGGACGGCAGTCTTTTCGTGGCCTTCCGCGGCACGGACAGTACCCTGACCGGCTGGAAGGAGGACCTCGCTTTCAGTTATCTGGAGGCCACCGCCGGCCAGAAGCGGGCGGCGGGCTATCTGGACCGCCAGGGCCGGGATTTCTCCGGAAAGATCCGGGTGGGCGGCCATTCCAAGGGCGGCAATTTCGCCGTCTACGCTTCCTCTTTCTGCGACCGGGCCGTTCAAGACAGGCTCTCCGTGGTCTATTCCTACGACGGGCCGGGCTTCCGCGACGAGTTCCTGCGGTCGGACGGCTACGTCCGCGTCCTGTCCCGGATCCGCCACGTCCTGCCGGAATCCTCTTTCTTCGGCGTGCTGATGGGAGACCGTTCCGAGCCCGTGGTGGTCAAAAGCACCGCCTCCGGCATCGTCCAGCACGACGGATTCACCTGGCAGGTGGTGCGCAACCGCTTTGAGCGGGGCGAACTCAACGAACTCTCCCGCGTGATGGAGAAGACGTTCGACAGCTGGCTGGACGAGATGGCCGACGAAGAGCGCAAGTCCCTGTTCGAGACGTTCTTCAGCCTGCTGGAATCCACCGGAGAAGAGAGCATTAAGGGCGTCTTCAGCCGCAAACTGAAGAGCGCGGACGCGGTATTCGATTCCCTGCGCAGCCTTCCGAAGGATAAACGGAAAGAAATGCTGACCCTGCTGGGCCGGCTCCTGCAGGCGGGCGGCCGGAACGCGGTGGCCGGCGTGACGGCGGCGGCCGGGAACGCCGCGGCGAATCTTCCGGGCCGGAAGAATGCGGAAAACAAAAAGATCGAAGGATAATGGACAACGGCCGTGACAGGAGGCCGGACATAAGATTTGCGAAAAAGGAGGGAGATGTCCCTTCTTTTTTTATGCGAAGAGGGCGTTCCTCTGAATAATTGCAGTTTCCGGCCGGATCGGAGGAAAACGCTTGACAAAGTAGCAAAACAATACTAACATAAAACCAAAAGGTAGTAAAACACTACTAACTAACGGCGGGACCGGATCCCGCCGGCCCGGACCGGAGCGGTCCGTTCAAAAGGAGGAAATGAAGATGGCGATCAGATTTCAGAAATTCCTGCCCGGACATTACGTCATGCTGATGCGGAACGGAAAAGTCGTGAAAGAAGGCGCGGGGCTGGCCTGCTGGTACAACAGCCGCCGGACCAGCGTCCTGCAGCTGCCGGCCACCGCCTGCGACGGCCCGTTTTCCTTTGACGAACTGATCACGGCGGATTATCAGGCGGTCTTCGTGCAGGGCCAGATCACCTACCGGATCCGCGACTATCACCGGGCGGCGCAGATGGCGGATTTCGGCTGCGGCAAAAAGGGACAGGACAATATCCCCGCAGCCATGGAGGTCTACGGCAAACGCCTGACCGATATCGTGAAGGTCATCATCATGAAGGAAGCCGCCAAAAAGACCATTCGCGACCTCATCCGGAATGCGGAAGACCTGGCGGGAGTGATCCGGAAAGAACTGGCGGAGAGCAAAGAAGCGGAAGACCTGGGGACGGAGATCCTTTCGGTGAACGTCCTCCGCACGGCGGCCCGGCCGGAGACCCGGAAAGCCCTCGAAGCGGCGGCGCGCGAAGAGATCCTGAAAGAGCAGGACGATGCGATCTACAAACGGCGGAACGCCGCGATCGAGCAGGAGCGGATCATTAAGGAGAACGAACTGAACACGGAGATCCGCGTCGTGGAAAAGAAGAAAGAACGGACGGAAAAAGAGCAGGAGATCAAGCGCAGGCTAATGACGTCCGAGCTGGAGATGGAGCGGGAGCGGACCGCGCGCGAACAGGAGATCTCCCGCGAGCGCCTGGAAGGGGAACTGCAGCGCCAGGAAAGAGAAACGGCGGGCCGCCTGCAGATCCGGGAGCAGGAACTGGCGGAACAGATCCGTCTGGAGGAGCAGAACCGGGAACTCGTCCGTCTGGAAACGGAGAACGAGAACGTCCGGGCCATGCAGCGGGCGGAAGCGGCCCGGGCCATGATCCGGGCCTACGAGAACGTGAACGTGGCGCTGATCGAAGCCTGCGCCCTGGCGCAGATGGATCCGGGCACGCTGATGGCGAAGGCGTTCCTGCAGATGGGAGAGAACGCGGCGAAGATCGGGTCGCTGAACGTGACGCCGGAGCTGCTGGAAGCCGTCGCGAAAAGCGCGCGGGCCTGAGGGCGGAGCCGCGGAACGGAGGAGGAAAGCGCCATGGACCGGGAGATGAACAAGATCGTGATCGTGACCAGGAAGACGCGCCTGGAGGAACTGAAGATCCGCTACAATACGGCGGAGCAGGCGCGCTTTTATATCGAGCATCTCGGGGCGGATTTCTCGGATTATGAGCGGGAGGACCGGAATTACCAAAGAAGCCTGGCCGAGGTGGTCCGGGCGGCGGAGCGCGCGGCGCGGGTGCAGGTGATCGAAAGGACGTACCTTCCGAACATGATCTTCGGGGCGCAGGACGTCGTGATCGCGGTCGGCCAGGACGGGCTGGCCGCGAATACGATGAAATACCTGGACGGCCAGCCGCTCATCGGCGTCAATCCGGACGCGGAGCGCTGGGACGGGATCCTGCTGCCGTTCAAACCGGGCGACGTGGAAAAGCTGCTGCCGGCGGTCCTGGAGGGCCGGTACCGGGAACAGAGCGTCACCATGGGGGCGGCCAGGACGAAGGACGGGCAGGTCCTGTACGCGGTGAATGATTTTTTCATCGGCGTGCAAAATCATACGTCCGCGCGGTATCAGATATGCTATAATGGCGTTACCGAGAATCATTCCTCGTCGGGAGTCATCATTTCCACCGGGCTGGGCATGACCGGCTGGCACCGCTCCGTCATGGCGGAGTTCCGGGGCATGGCGCGGGCCTTCCGCTTGGGCGAGGTCCGGGAGCCGGAAAGTTCCTGGGACAGCCCGTCCCTGATCTTTCAGGTCCGCGAGCCGTACCCCAGCCGGTTCACGCAGGCGGAACTCGTGTACGGCGAGGTCACCGTGCAGGACCGGCTCAGCTTCGTGTCCGGCATGGCGGAAGGCGGCGTGATCTTTTCGGACGGCGTGACGGAAGACAACATCGCGTTCAGCGCGGGCATGGAAGTCACGGTCTCCCCGGCGGACCGGACCGGGCGTCTGGTCACCGGATGACAGAGGAATAAGGTTATCAGGGCGGTCTGCCGCAGCGTGGAAGAGCAGCGGGCCGTCCGGAAAGAGGTTCGATCAGGATGAAAGACCAGGATCCGTCCGAAAAGGCGTTCATGTCCGTGACCGTCGACGTCCTTTTATTCACCATCGAGGACGATACGTTAAAACTGCTGCTGATCCGGCGCGGAGAGGAACCGTTCGCCGGCGTTCCCGCCCTCCCGGGGGTGTTCGTCCGGCCGGACGAAACGCCGGAAGCGGCGGCAGAACGGGCCATTTACGAAGAGACCGGGCTGAGCGGCATTTATCTGGAGCAGCTTTACACCTTCGGCGCCGTGGACCGGGATCCGCGCATGCGGATCATTTCCATCGCTTATATGGCGCTGGTGCCCCGGGAGAACCTGACGTTTTCCGCCGGCGCCCGGACACGGGACGCCTGGCTGGAGGACGCGGACGCCCTGCTGCGGGAAGATGCGCCGCTCGCGTTCGACCACCGGGAGATCATCCGGATCGCCCGGACGCGCCTGGCCGGGAAGGTCGAATATACGGACGTCGCGTTCCATCTGGCCGGGGAAACGTTCACCCTGCCGGACCTGCAGCGCATCTTCGAGATCCTTCTGGGAGAAAAACTGTACAAGGCGAATTTCCGCAAAAAGATGGCGGACAGGATCGAGGAGACCGGGGAGATGGTCTCGGGCGGAGCGCACCGGCCGAGCAAGCTGTACCGGCTGAAGAAGGACAACTGATCCGCGCTCCCGGGACGGGGAGGAAACAAGACCGTAGAAAACTAAAGGAAACCATAAGAAAAAACCGGCCTGCCGTATATGACGGCGGACCGGTTTTTGCCTGTGTCCGGCAGATCTTCTTATGAGGTTTTTTCCGTCTTCTCCGGCTGTCCGCGGAAGATCACCGTCAGGTTGTTCAGGCTCATGGAGTAGGTGTAGCGCACTTCGTCCGCCATGCGCATCACCAATCTGATGCCCATGCCGGAAGCGGGATCGTCCGAGGCGGGGACGTAACTGACGGGGTCGAAGGAGGTGCCGTTGTCGCGGAAGCGCAGGATCCAGCGGCCGTCCTTATGCTGCAGGCGGATGGAGAGGGAATGGTATTTCCCGTCCTGAAAACCGTACTGCACCACGTTGCGGGCGATCTCTTCCACGCAGAGGGCGATATGGTTGGAGACCCGCACCGGCTGGCCGTGCTCCCGGCAGAACTTCCCGGAAGCGACGGAAGCGGTGATCACGTCGTCCATGGTGCGGACGTCCATCTCCATCATGTTTTCTTCCGTGACGCCGAAATCGGGCCGCAGGAGCAGGATGTTCTCCGACCTGAGCGGGTTCCGCTTCGTCATGACCGCCACGACGGCCAGGATGAACAGGATCATCAGGGTCTCGCCGCCGGAGAAATACAGCCACAGGCCTCTCGTGCCCTGGATCCACTGCATCACGACGGCGGCCAGGATCGGCATCACGGCGCCTTCGCCCAGACAGACGATCTCGGTCAGTCCCGGCCGGTTAGTGCCCTGGTAAATGCCTTTAAGCGCGCAGATCATGCAGCAGAACGCCAGGCCGGGGGCGTAGATCCGCAGGCCGTATACGGCCAGATCCTTCGTCGGCCCCGCGGTTTTGATGAAAAGGCCGGCCAGCAGCGGCGCGAAGGCGAACAGCAGGATCCCGACGGCGACGCCCAGGAATGCCGAGATCTTCAGCAGATAGGTGAGCAGATGCTTCAGACCGTTCCGGTCCTCCTCGTTGTACAGGATGCCCGTCAGCGTCAGCGCGACGCCGTTCATGCCGGTGGAAATGCAGTTGGAGGCGCCGCCCAGCGTCGAGATGACCGTGAAGGCGGTCACGCCGGCGCTGCCCGTTTTGCTGTGGAGGATCAGCTGGTTCATCACGTAGACAAGGATCACGGAAGCCGCCATGGAGAAGAGGGACGGCACGCCGCCGACAAGGATCTCCCGGATCTTTGCCTTGCCGATCCCCTGCCGTGAAAACCGGAAAACGCATTTTTTAGAGAGGAAATAGGTGCTGCCGATCACCACGGCCACGTAATAGCTCAGCGAGGAAGCCAGGCCCATGCCGAACATCCCGCCGTGGAAGACCAGCACGTTCAGCAGGTCGAAGGCCACGTCCGACACGGTCATGCCCAGGACGGCGGCGATCAGCAGATTGCTCTTGCCGGCCATCTGCAGGAACGGCACCAGGATCAGCGCGCCCATCGAAGCCGGCGCGCCGATGACGAATCCGATCAGGTAATCCCGGGTATTGGCGAACAGCTCCGGATCCCGGCCCCCGCCCAGCAGGCGGGCCAGCGGGTCGTTCAGCAGCAGGACCACGGTCAGGAAGACGAGCGAGATCGCCGCCCCGATCGCCAGCGCGGAGGAATAGCCTTTGTTGGTCTCCTCCTGCAGGCCCCGGCCCAGCGAGCGGGAACAGGTCACCTGCGCGCCCGCGGACAGCATGGTGCCCAGGGCGCCGATCAGGAGCAGGAGCGGGTTTGCCAGGCCGTAGGCGGCGATGGCCCTGTTGCCCAGGAACTGTCCGATCATGATGTTGTCGATCAGGAGGCAGAGGGAGACGGTAAGGGCGGATAAGATCTGGGCGGCCAGCATCTGGCGTATGAGTTTTCTGATCATGGGAAAGATTCTCCGTTCTTCGGCCGCAGCGGCCGCCGCTGTTTGACGCAGTAAACACTGCGCTTCACTGTCTGCATTATAGTATACTTTCCGCAAAAAAGGAATTGTTCAGAACAATTTTTCTCCCGTAAACAATTGACCGAAAGCGCTTTCTCCATTATAACAGAGGTATGAAACTGCGTATTCCGCGACATCCGGTCACCGAAAGCCTGATCTACCTGGTCCGCTGGACCGGGATCGCTTTGGTGTGCGGCGGCGTGGGCGGCGTGCTGGGCGCGCTGTTCGCGCGGGCCATCGGGCTGGCGGCTTCCTGGCAGCAGGAGAACCGCTGGATGATCTTCCTGCTCCCGTTCCTGGGGATGGCCATCGTCTTCCTGTACCGCGTGACGGGAGAGGAGAAGAACCGCGGCACGAACATGATCCTGTCGGCCGTCTCTGAAAAGGAGAACGTCTCGATGCCGACCGGGTTCCTGATCTTCGTGTCCACCGTGCTGTCCCATCTGGGCGGCGCGTCCGTGGGCCGGGAAGGCGCGGCCCTGCAGCTGGGCGGCTGGCTCGGCGCGCGGCTGGGCGAACTGTTCCGCCTGGATGAAAAGGACCGGCACACGGCGGTCATGTGCGGGATGGCGGCGCTGTTCGCGGCCCTGTTCGGGACGCCGGTGGCGGCGGCCATCTTCTGCATCGAGGTGGCCAGCGTGGGCGTGTTCTATTACTCCGCGCTGATCCCGTGCGTCTTCTCGGCGTTTCTCGGGACGGGGATCGCCACCGTGATGGGGGTGGCGCCGGAGGAGTTCGTGCTGGCGGATGTGCCGGACCTGAGTCCCGCGAACCTGGGGCTGTCCGTGGTGCTCGGACTGCTGTGCGCGTTCCTGGCCATCGGGCTGGTGCAGAGTTTCCACGCGGCGGCGGATCTGTCAAAAAAATACCTGAAGAACGCGTATCTGCGGGCATTCCTCGTGGGCGCGCTGATCGTGGGACTGACGCTGCTGCTCGGGACCCGGGAATATACGGGTGCCGGCGCGGGCCTGATCGAAAAGGCGCTGGCCGGGGAGACGAAGGCGCACCACTTCATCCTGAAACTGGCGTTCACGGCACTGGCCATCGGCGGCGGCTTCAAGGGCGGCGAGATCGTGCCCACGCTGAGCATCGGCGCCTGCTTCGGCGCGCTGTTCGGGAGCCTGACCGGGTATCCGGTGCCCCTGGGCGCGGCCTGCGGGATGATCGCGCTGTTCGCGGGCGCGACGAACTGCCCCATCGCGGCGCTGCTGATCGCCATGGAGATGTTCCGCGGCGTCGGCCTGCCCTATTTTGCCATCACGGTGGCGATGTCCTTCATCCTGTCGGGTTACTACAGCCTGTACGGGAGCCAGCGCTTCGTCTACTCCAAAACGAAGCATGAAACACGGGACCAATAAAGTTTTTTACCTATATCCAAACTGAAAAGAAAGAGGGAAAAACCATGCGGCACAACAAGAATTTAATGATCCTGCTGCTCGTTCTGGCACTTCTGTTCTCCTGCCTGACGGGCTGCAAAGGAGGAACTGAGGCGACTACCCCGGCTCCCGAGACCACCACGGCGGCGGAGCAGACCACGGCGGCGCCGGACACCACGCCCGCGCCGGCCACGGAAGCGCCGGCGACCGAGCCACCCGCGACGGAACCGATCGAGGAGACCTTCCTTCCCCGCGAACCCGGCACGCGCCAGCTGACCCTGTACTGGACCAGACCCGGCGCCGACATCAACACCTGCGACGTGTGGATGTGGTGGGACGGCGGGGACGGCGCCGGCCACCTGTTCACGCCCTGCGCCTACGGCATGAAATGCCAGGTGAACGTTCCGGAGAGCGTGAGCGAAGTGGGTTTCATCGTCCGCACCGCCTGCTCGGAGCCCGGCGGCACCAGCTGGGGCAGCGCGACCAAAGACTATGACGGCGACCGTTTTGCGGTCCTGACAGGAGAGGAGACGTTCATTTACCTCGTGAGCGGAGACGGCAACCAGTATTACAGCAGCGACGGCGGCAAGACCCTGGAGGGCATCCGCGTCTTCACCATGGCCGGCATCATGAGCGAGACCGAGATCCAGTACTTCCTCACCCCGGCGACCCGCCTGAGCAAAGATCAGGTGAAGGTGCGCGAGGGCGGCCGGGAACTGGCCGTCGCGTCCCTGAGCTCGGAGAACAACGAAGTCATCACCGGCAAGATCGTGATGGCGGAACCGCTGGACATCACGAAGCAGTACGAAGTGGAGATCGAAGGCTTCGGCACGCTGCCCGCCCTGCCCACCGGGATCTTTGATTCGCAGGCTTTCGCGGATGAATACCTCTACGACGGGGACGATCTGGGCGCCGTCGTTTCGGAAGAAGGCACGACGTTCAAACTGTGGGCCCCCACGGCCTCGCAGGTGACCCTGAAACTGTACCTGACCGGCAGCGACCAGGAAGATCCCGGGGACGTCGTCCTGACCGAGGACAGCTTCCCGATGGAAAAGGGCGAAAAAGGCGTCTGGAGCATCTCGTTTCCGAACATCGGCCACGGCATTTACTACACCTATGAAGTGACCACCGCCGTGGGCACCGAGGAGATCGTGGACCCGTACGCCAAGGCCGTCGGCGTGAACGGCAACCGCGGCATGACCGTGGACCTGTCCCTGACGGATCCGGTGGGCTTCGAAGAGGACACCTTCGTCGACACCATCGACGCGTACTCCGATGCGATCATCTGGGAAGTCCACGTGCGCGATTTCTCCAACCGCATCGCCTCCTCCGCCTTCCCGGGCAAGTACCTCGCCTTCACGGAGACCGGCCTGGTCAATGAAGCCGGCGTGCCCGTGGGCGTGGATTACCTGAAGGATCTGGGCATCACCCACGTGCATCTGCAGCCCGTGTACGATTTCGCCACAGTGGATGAAAGCAGCAGTGAGCCGCAGTTCAACTGGGGCTACGACCCGAAGAACTACAACGCGCCCGAAGGCAGCTATTCCACGGATCCGTTCCGCGGCGAAGTCCGCATCAACGAATTCAAGCAGATGGTGCAGGCCCTGCACGCCGCCGGCCTGGGCGTCGTGATGGACGTGGTCTACAACCACACCTATGACGGCAACTCCAACCTGAACAAGGCCGTGCCGTATTACTACTACCGCTACAACAGCGCCGGCGAGAATTCGAACGGCTCCGGCTGCGGCAACGAGACCGCGTCCGACCGCGCGATGTTCCGGAAGTTCATGGTGGATTCCGTGTCCTACTGGGCCGAGGAATACCACATCGACGGCTTCCGCTTCGACCTGATGGCGCTGCATGACATCGACACCATGCAGGAGATCGAGCAGGCCCTGCACGCGATCAACCCGAAGTGCCTGATCTACGGCGAAGGCTGGACGGGCGGCACGTCCGAACTGCGCGACAACCGCCGCGCCTCGCAGGCCAACATCCGGCAGATCGAAGCCTCGGAAGGCGCCGCCGGCAGCATCGCGGTATTCAATGACGCCATCCGCGACGGCCTCAAGGGCAGCGTGTTCGATGCGAAGGACACCGGCTACATCAACGGCACCGTGACCGGCGAGACCGCCAACAAGGTCGGCTTCGGCATTACCGGCGGCGTCAAGGGCATGGGCGCTTCCTGGAGCGTGGACAACGACATGGTCATCAACTACATGTCCTGCCACGACAACCTGACCCTGTGGGACAAACTGACCATTTCCTGCCCGGATGCCACGGAGGAGGAAAAACTCGCCATGAACCGCCTGGGCGCCAGTATCGTGCTGCTCTCCAAGGGTACCCCGTTCTTCCTGGCCGGCGAGGAAATGCTCCGCACCAAGAACGGCGACGAAAACAGCTACAAGTCCTCCGACGAAGTCAACAACATGGATTGGGAAGTCCTGGTTCCCGGCAGCGCCGCCTATGAGATGAGCCGCTTCTACAAGACCCTGATCGAGCTCCGCAAGGAATACGCCTACCTGTGGGATCCCGACACCGTCGTGACGTATGAAGTCGACGGGGAAGGCCTCCTGACCGTGAATTTCGAGCAGAACGGCCGCCAGGTGGCCGTCGCCTACGTGAATCCGCTCCCGGAGACCCTTCCGGCTCCGGATAATGAAGGCGCGGTGATCTTCGGCAGCGAGGACCAGCTGGACGCTCAGTCCGTCACGCTGTACATTACCGAATAAAGGCTGACTCGATCAGTCGAAGGACCCCGGATCGCCGCCCGACGGCTTTCCGGGGTTTTTTATTGCCGG
>JAEEGL010262303.1_pt1 | contig 11609 bp, 13 predicted proteins | sample 9134231 | NCBI WGS metagenome assembly JAEEGL01 (sample SAMN16246548, study PRJNA631951) | gut metagenome | biome: gut microbiome; feature: rumen; material: fiber-attached | host: Bos | place: Iran: Karaj | collected 2018-10 | reverse complement strand
GAGGCGGCGAGCTCGCTGCTGCCGAATACAGAGGTTATCCTGACCTTGTGCTCAGCGTGGCGCTTGCCGCGGTAGACTATCTCCGCGAGCACCTTGTCGCCCTCCGCGAAGGGTACCGAGCCCTCCCGGACGATTATCATATGGTTGCGCTGGGCGGAATCCGGGACGAGGTATAGGTCGCCGTCGGCTTCGGCTATCCTGCCTGTGAGGGCGCCGCTGCCGAAGCTGAGAATGTCCTCGACCTCGCCCTCGGGCTCGCCTGTACGGGACGCGATATCTGCGATGAGCACCCTGTCGCCGGGCATAGCGCCGAGCATACACTTTCCGGGTATAAAGTATTCGATGCCGTCGTCGGTCACTGCGAAGCCGAAGGTGCGGCTGAGGCGCGTTATCTTTCCGGGTCTGAGCCCGAGCGCGGAGCAGAGCCCGACCTTCATGCCCTTCCGGACGGTTATGACGCCCTCGTCACGCAGCTCTGTGAATGCGGTCATGAAGTTATCGCGGTTGTTCTTTTTTGTGCGGCATTTGGTCTCAAGCGCCGCTATCGGCATGGTTTTCTTGCCGCTGACCCTCAGGAAGGTGACTATCCTGTTCCTGAAGCTCTCGGCGCTGATGCCGGTCCCCTTCTTCTCGGGGTCTTTTTTCTTTGATTTTCCTGACATATATCTCCTTAAAAAATTCGCCCCGTGACCGGAAGTCACAGGGCGGGCGATTACTTTTTGATGAAGATCGGCACGATGTTGAGCGCAAGTGTGATAATGAATATCAGCACGCCTAAGAATCTTGTGATCTTAGCAAGGATAGCCTCGCGCGATCTGCCCTCGTTCTTGGTGTAGAACGAATCCGTGCTCGCACCTGTGAGCGCTGCTGTCATGCTGTCCTGTGATTTCTGCTCCTGAGCGAGGCAGATGATGATAGTGATAAGTGCGATGAGAAGGAGTACAGCTCCTACAATGATCTCCCATAAAGCCATGGTTTTTACCTCCGGAATCTGATTGGTATGGAACGGCTTGCGCCGGACTTTTTCAATTAGCTTTTCTATTATACCATATATATCACCCGATTGCAAGTGCCGGACACCGAAAAAGCGCAAGAATTTTTTCGGTCAGATTTGGTAATATCGCACAACAGTAATAATGCAGCTCCCGGCTGAATATGATTTTGTATCATATGTGCGTATCACGCAGGGAGGACTATCATGCAGGACAAGACCGTGAAAAAGGACCACAATATCATCATCGAGAACCGCAAGAGCATGAGCGTTTCGGGGATAACCGACGTTGACAGCTTCGATGAGAAGGCGATATGCCTTTATACTCAGCTCGGCGAGCTGACCGTGCAGGGGCGCGAGCTTCATATCGACTCCATGAGCGTCGAGAGCGGCGATATGACCATAACCGGCGATATATGGGCTGTCATCTACGGCGACCGCGACCGCAAGGGACCGCTTTCGGCGCTCGGGAGGCTGTTCCGATGACGGTGCCCGAGACCTTCTTCTCCGTCCGCGAGGAGCTCACGCTTTTCGGGCTGTCGTGCCTTGCCGGAGCAGTCATCGGCGTCTGCTACGACGCAGTCAGGGCGCTCCGACTCGCTGTACGGCACGGTGTATGGCTCACTGCGGCGGAGGATATCGGCTTTCTTGCGCTGTATGCGGTGTTTTTGTCAGCATTTGCCTCCGCAGCCGCTCGCGGAGAGCTCCGCTTTTACTTCGCCGTCGGGAATTTCCTCGGATTTACACTCTATTTTTTTACCCTTGGCAGTGTCGTCATACGCTTTTTCCGCAAGCTGTACGGAGCCGCAGCCGCTGTCATGAAGCTTGTGATGTCGCCGATGCGGCGTTTCTATGCACTACTACGTAAAAAAGCGGCGGTCAAATTTGTGGGAAGTTCCAAAATTTCAATAAAAGTTAATAAAATGTTAAATTTACTATTGCCAAAGCACAGGGAAATGCTGTATAATAAAACAGAAAATAAAAAGAGAAAGAACGTGAACAACGTTGGCAAAAAAGATAAAAAATAAACCCAAAAAGAAAGGCCTCTTCAATCGCGGACTGTTCAACCTTGCAGCAGCTGTAGTCATAACAGTCTGCGCCGCGCTGATAATTACCACTATAAGGGATTGCAGTCAGAAGGAAAAGGAGCTTACTCGCATACAGGCTAAGATAGATGCTTACAAGATCGAGAATGAGGATATGCAGAGAACGCTCGAGGGTGACGACCTCTCCGCCTATATGGAGAAGATAGCGCTTGAGCGAGGCTATGCCTACCCAAATGAGCGCCGTTTCTACGACACATCACGAGACTGAGCATAGTCCCGTCATCAATCACAGCAAGGAGCATTAAAGCAGTATGCAGCTTGAGATAGGTAAGATTTATACAGGCAAGGTCAAGGGTATAACACAGTACGGCGCGTTCGTCGATATCGACGGCGGCGGCAACGGCATGGTTCATATTTCCGAGATAGCCAATACATACGTCAGCGAGATCCGCGACCACCTCACAGAGGGTCAGGAGATCCGCGTAAAGGTCATAGGCATTAACGAGACAGGTAAGGCCAGCCTCTCAATAAAGAAGGCTGCTCCCGAGGGCGATGCCCCGGAAAAGCCGCGCAGCGCCCCCAAGGAGCGCAGGAGCAGCAAACCCCTCATCTGGGAGCCTAAAAAGCCCGTTCCGCAGTCGGAAATGACGTTCGAGGACATGATGTCCCACTTCAAGCAGTCCAGCGAGGAGCGCATCGGCGACCTCAAGAGGAGCACCGACCGTAAAAACGGTACAAGAAGGAAATGATAGTAAAAGCCGCCTTTTTGGCGGCTTTTTGCGTCCGGAGCAGTTTTTGGCAGCAAAAAAGCAGGTCACACAGAATATATTGTGTGACCTGCTTATCTTTTTGCCGTTCAGACGGAAGCTCACTTCTCGTCCTTGTCGTCCTTCTTATCCTTCTTGGACTTCTTTTCGCTGCCCTTCCACCATGACCATGTTACAGGTGCAACGAAGAGCGATGAGTAGGTACCGGAGATAAGACCTGCCATAAGCGGTACAGAGAAGCTGAGAAGCGAATTGTAGCCGCTTACGAGGACTACTATCGTTACGACGAGCATCGTGCCGATAGTTGTGATAGATGTTCTGATAGAACGTGTGAGGGACTGCGAGCAGCCGGTGTTGATGAGCTCATTGAGCGAAGCCTTCGGCATGAGAGTCCTGTTCTCACGGATTCTGTCGTAGATAACGATAGTGTTGTTGATAGAGTAACCGAGGATAGTCAGGATAACTGCAACGATGTTGGAGTTGAACTCGAAGCCGCAGATGATAGATACTGCAAGAGCAACGAGGATATCATGGCAGAGGGCGAATATCGAGCAGATACCTGCCGACCAGCCGCCGATCCTGCTGAATCTGATCGCAATGTAGATGATGATGATGACCGCTGCGAATACCATTGCAAGCAGGCACTTCATGAGGAATTCACGTCCCGATGAAGGGCTTACGTCGTTTGAATCGAAGAGCACAAGGTCATTGTCGGGGAATGCAGCACGGAGATTCTCGGTGAGCTCGTGCTGTCCGTCGGCGTTGAGACCTTCCTTTGAGGTGAAGGATATCGTTATCTGATAGCCGTCGGAATCGAGGCTCTCGCCGCGTCTTACGTGTACGTTGGAGCCGACGAGCTTTTCTACCTCTGCGTCTACGTCGTCGGTGCTGAGGTCGCCCTCGTAGGAGTAGGTCAGCAGTGTGCCGCCCTTGAATTCGATAGCAAACTTTACGCCTCTGATGAGTATGCCGGCAAGGAGTGCCACGATAACGCATACCGCGATAATGAGTATCATTTTCTTCTTGGAGCAGAAGTCGTAAACTTTTCCTTTATAGGTTACTGCCTGAGAAGCTGTATTTTTCTTTTTACTCATTTCAGATCACCTCCGTAAAGCGGCTTTTTATCCGACCATTTGGAGAGTGATGTCACCATGAGTCTGGAGAAGAATACGCCGAAGATGAAGTTGCAGATAACACCTGCAAGGAGCGTGAAGCCGAACGAGTAAACAACGCCCTCGGCAGTTGCGCCGAACATGAAGAATATCGTTCTGTTGAGGATCTTCGAGAAGAAGCTCGAGGGAACGCCGAATGCACCCATAAGGATAACGGCGATGATAACGTTTGTGATGTTGCCGTCGAGGATAGCGGAGAACGCTCTCTTATAGGCAACGCTGATAGCGGAATCAAGGGATTTGCCGGAGCGGAGCTCCTCCTTGATGCGCTCGCCTGTGATGATGTTGGCGTCAACGCCCATACCAACGGCGAGGATGATACCTGCGATACCGGGGATAGTGAGCGTAGAGCCGGGCTGGAAGCCGAACCAGCCTGTTACGGCTGCGATAGAGCCTGCGACCTGTCCGCAGAGCGCGATAACGGCTACGAGACCGGGAACGCGGTAGAGCACTATCATATATACAGCGATGAGCGCGAATGCGATAGCAGCTGCAAGGAGGATAGCGTCGAGCGAACCCTCACCCATTGTAGGCGAGATGGTCTTGAAGCTCTTGGTCTCTATCTTGAAGGGAAGCGCACCGGAGTTGATCTGGTCGGCGAGCTTCTTTGAAGATGTACTTGTGAAATTGCCTGTGATGACAGCCTCGCCGCCTGTGATAGCCTCATTTACTGAGGGAGCGGAGATCATGGTGCTGTCCATCCATATTGAGATAGGTGTGGAAGTGCCTGCGAGCTCAGATGTAGCAGAGGCGAACTTAGTCTTGCCTTCGCTGTTGAGCTTGAGGGTAACTACCCACTCATAGTTTCCTGATGAATCGGGACGCTGTGTATAGCCGGCTGTGTCGATATCGGAGCCGTCCAGTACGAGCTCGCCTGTGGGGGTGATATTGCCGTCCTCGTCGGTGTCGTACTCGCTGCCCTTGCGGAAGGTGAGCTGTGCCATTTCGCCGAGCTCCTTTACAGCAGCCTCTGGGTCGAAATCGCTCTCGCCAGCCTGCCAGGGGAAACGAACGATGATTCTGTCGCTTTTGCCGTCGCTGTAGAGCTCGTTATCGTTGATACCGAGTGCAGCAAGACGGGTCTTGATTACCTCGGTCGCAGCGTCGAGCTGCTCGTCCGTTGCGTCGTAGTCGCCAGCCGGAGCGAAGGTAACATCAACGCCGCCTTTGATGTCGATACCGAGACGGATATCGTCAACGCCCTTTATCACGGTAGTCGTGTTATCACCGTAGAGGTAATCCAGTCCGGTAACAGCCGATACGGCGAACAGAGCGATCAAAGCAACGACGATGAAGAAAGTGGATCTGCCGGTCTTTTTCACGGTCATGTGCCTCCTATTACTTATGGACGTCCGCCTTCTGTACAAAGGTGCGGACGCATTTGATATTACACGGAAACGCCTTTTCCGGGCAGTATATGACCTCGGGTCCGAGTCTCCGCGACAATTACAATTATTGTACTATATTTCAATAGAAAAGTCAAGTATATCGGATAATAAATGCCCATATTTCTGAAATATGCACAAGTTATGCCATATTCAGTATTGCATTATGCATAATTAAGCAGGGGCTGGTGCCCACATCAGCCCGTGGTCGTTGTTACGGGCGGGTCGATGTGGGCATCGACCCCTACTTGAAATGCTTCTGTGATTCCTTGAGGCGCTTGATAGTGCGGTTGAGGTTCGCCTGCGTCTCGTAGTATTCGCGTATGCTCTGCTTCTGACGGGCTACCTCCTCGGCGCGTATCCTCTCCTCGTCCGCGAGCCTTTCAGCTATCTCCTCCGGAGGTCCGCAAGCGTCCGCGAGGAGTATCGCCCTGTCGGGCATTATCTGTATGAAGCCCTCGGATATCGCGGCATAGTGCCATTTGCCGTCTATCATATATTTCAGCTCGCCTGTCGGGAGCGAGGTGACGAGCGGCTCATGCCCGGGGAGTATGCCGAGAAGACCGTCCATTGCGGTGATGACGAGGTGCTCGGCTTCGCCCTGGAAGAAAATGCCGTCCGTAGCGATTATCTCGAGGTGGAATGTTTTAGCCATAGGATCACTCTCCGTCGCCTATCTGCTTTGCCTTTGCGAAAACGTCGTCGATCGTGCCAGCCATGAGGAAGGCAGCCTCGGGGTACTTATCCATATCGCCGTCGATAATAGCCTTGAAGCCCTCGATAGTGTCCTTGAGCGGCACATATTTGCCCTTCAGACCGGTGAAATTCTCGGCAACGTTGAAGGGCTGCGAGAGGAACTTCTGTATCTTTCTTGCGCGGTAGACAGTGAGCTTGTCGTCCTCGCCGAGCTCCTCCATGCCGAGGATAGCGATGATATCCTGAAGCTCCTTGTATTTCTGGAGCAGCTCCTGGGTGCGTCTTGCGACCTGATAGTGCTCGTCGCCGACTATCTCCGGCTCGAGGATACGCGAGTTCGATTCGAGCGGATCCACGGCAGGGTATATGCCCTGCTCGACTATCTTACGCGAGAGAACGGTCGTAGCGTCGAGGTGTGCGAAGGTTATTGCCGGAGCAGGGTCTGTGAGGTCGTCCGCCGGCACGTATACCGCCTGTACCGACGTGATAGAGCCGTTTTTCGTGGAGGTTATGCGCTCCTGGAGCTCGCCGACCTCCGTTGCGAGCGTCGGCTGATAGCCAACGGCGGAGGGCATACGTCCGAGCAGAGCCGAGACCTCCGAGCCTGCCTGTACATAACGGAAGATGTTGTCGATGAAGAGCAGCACGTCCTTGTGCTCGCGGTCGCGGAAGTATTCCGCCATGGTCAGACCGGTCTGAGCGACTCTCATACGCGATCCGGGCGGCTCGTTCATCTGACCGAAAACGAGCGTAGTCTTGCTGATAACGCCGGATTCCTGCATTTCGTTCCAGAGGTCGTTGCCCTCGCGCGAACGCTCGCCGACGCCGGTGAATATCGAATAGCCGCCGTGCTCGGTGGCGATATTGCGGATAAGCTCCTGTATGAGTACGGTCTTGCCGACTCCGGCGCCTCCGAAAAGACCTATTTTACCGCCCTTAGCGTAGGGGGCGATGAGGTCGATGACCTTTATGCCTGTTTCGAGGATCTCAACGACGGGGCTCTGCTCCTGAAAGGTCGGAGCCTTGCGGTGTATGCCCCATTTTTCCTCGGTAACAACGTCGCCCCTCTTGTCGATGGGCTCGCCGAGGACGTTGAACATACGTCCGAGGGTCTCCTCGCCGACGGGCACCTGTATGCACGAGCCGGTCGCTGTGACCTCCATATTCTTGCTGAGCCCCTCGCTCGTCGCCAGCATTATGCAGCGCACGATGTGGTTGCCCATATGCTGGGCGACCTCCATGACGCGGCGCTTGCCGTCGACCTCGACCGTGAGAGCGTCCTTTATCATCGGGAGCTTTCCGGCAGGGAACTCAACGTCTATAACAGGTCCGATGACCTGCGTTATCTTACCTTTTTCCATATCTGCGGTATACCTCCAAGCAGTGTATCAGAGGAGGCTTTCGCCCTCTCCCATTACAGCGATGTCAACGGCAGCCGCGTCCTCAAGGTGGAATGCCATGAGCTTGTTGCCGGTGGTCTCGTTGTATATCATCTCAAGGTGAGCTGCCTTTATCATCTCCTCAGCGTAGGAGGGATCGGTCTCGAACACGGCTTTTCCCGTGTATCTGAGCCAGTGACCGTCCTTCTTGCAGGCAACTATCTCGCATTTCGGGTTAGCCTTGAGCTGCTTGTAGACAGCCTTGAAGTCGCCGACTCCGAATATGACCCTGCCGTCCTTGTCGAGGAATGCCCCGAGCGGACGGAGCTTCGGCTGGTCGCCGTCAGCTGTCGCAAGGAAGAATACGCCTGCCTCGCGTAAGAATTCGCCTATCTTACTCATGGTGATGCTCCTTTCAGCCGCAGAACGCCGGGGGGCGTTTCCTGCGCGGTTTTGTAGGGGCGAACAGCGTTCGCCCGTCAGTTTATCGGGTATTTCAGATGATTGTTCATTGCCGGGCGCACAATGTGCGCCCCTACACTCTTTGCTCTGAGCTCTAATCTTTCAATGAAGCCGCACCGCCGCAGACCTCGGTTATCTCCTGCGTTATTGCAGCCTGTCTTGCGCGGTTGTACATCAGCGACAGGTCCCTTATCATATCCTTTGCGCTGTTCGTAGCGGCGTCCATAGCGGTCATGCGCGAGTGCTGCTCGCAGCAGAACGCCTCGACCATTGCGCCGTAGATGATACCCTTCGCGTAGTTCGGTATGAGGTATTCCATTACCTCCTCCGGCGAGGGCATGAACGAAGCCTTTGGCAGCTTCTTCATCGTGCCGTCGGGAGCTTTGCCGAAGTGCCTTCTCTCGAACGGTAGCAGACGGACGGTGCGTGTCTCCTGCAAATTTGAGTTTATCATGTCCGTGTACAGCAGGTACACCTCGTCGAGCTCATGGTTCTCGAACTTTTCGATGACGAGCTCGGCTATCTCCTTAGCGCGGTGGATAGTCGGATTCTGCGTGGTATAGAGGAATTCGCCGTCTACCGACGCCTTGTTGTCGGAATTCATGCGGCGCTGGAAGTACATACGTCCGACCTGTCCCATGACGAACAGGTAGCAGTTGTTGAGGTCGGGCGCCTCGTCGAGGGCTTTTTCGGCGTATTTGAGGATATTGTGGTTATAGCTTCCGCAGAGCCCCTTGTCGCCGGTGATGATGATATAGCCCTTTTTGCGCTTGTCCTCGGGGATATCCGAGCGCCTGTCGAAGAAGAGCTGGCGCGTATGCGGAGTGTGCTCGAGCACGCTCTCGATGGTTTCCTGCAATTTGTAGAAGTAAGGCTCTGTCAGGTCGAGGGCAGCTCTTGCTTTTTTGAGCTTTGAAGAGGATATGAGGTACATCGCGTTCGTTATCTTCAGGATCTGCTGTATACTCGCTATCCTCTCGCGTATCTCTCTGATATTGGGCATATTCTCACCCCTTATTCCTCAAACGCGGTAACTATGCGCTCGATACGCTCGCCGAGCTCGTCGGTGAGCACCTTCTTCTCCTCTATCTCGGAGATGATATCCTGTCCGTAGGATTCGATATATGTCATCAGGTCGGTGATATGCTCTCTGAGGTCGCCGAGCGGCACGTACTCGAAAAGCCCGTGCTGAGCCGCATAGAGCAGTATGACCTGCTTGTAGTGCGGCATCGGGTTATAGAGGGGCTGCTTGAGCAGCTCCGTGAGCATACGTCCGTGCGCGAGCAGCTCCGTTGTGGACTGGTCGAGCTCCGACGAGAACTGCGTGAAGATCTCCATTTCCTTGAACTGGGCAAGGTCGATACGGAGATTTCCGGCAGCCTTCTTCATTGCCTTGGTCTGGGCTGCACCGCCGACACGCGATACCGAGAGTCCGTAGTTTACAGCCGGGCGCTGACCCGAATTGAAGAGCTCGCTCTCTAGGAAGATCTGTCCGTCGGTGATAGAGATGACGTTTGTGGGGATATAAGCCGATATATCGCCTGCAAGCGTCTCTATGACAGGGAGCGCCGTGAGCGAGCCTCCGCCGTGCTCGTCGTCGAGACGGCTCGAGCGCTCGAGAAGTCTCGAATGCAGGTAGAAAACGTCGCCGGGGTAAGCCTCGCGTCCGGGCGGACGGTGGAGCAGCAGCGACATCGCGCGGTATGCGACGGCGTGCTTGGAGAGGTCGTCGTACACGATGAGGACGTCTCTGCCCTTTGACATGAAATATTCGGCAATAGCCGTACCGGAATACGGCGAGATGTACTGGAAGGGGGCAGGGTCGCTCGCGGAGGCGCATACAACGACGGTATACGGCATAGCTCCGAACTTTTTAAGGGTATTGACCACCTGTGCGACGGTCGAAGCCTTCTGTCCGATAGCGACGTAGACGCATATTACGTCCTTGCCCTTCTGGTTAATGATAGTATCAATGGCGATAGAGGTCTTACCGGTCTGTCTGTCGCCGATTATGAGCTCACGCTGACCTCTGCCTATCGGGAACATGGAGTCGATAGCGAGGATACCGGTCTGGAGCGGCACGCTTACGGGCTTGCGCTCGATGACGCCCGGAGCTTCGCGCTCTATGGGGAAGTAGTCGTCGGCGCGGATAGGACCTATGCCGTCTATGGGGGCGCCGAGCGCGTCAACAACGCGTCCGAGCAGCTCGTCGCTCACGCCTATGCCGGCGCGCTTGCCTGTACGGACAACGGAGGCGCCCTCCGTAAGTCCGCTGTCGTCGCCGAGGAGGACTACGCCCACTGATTTTTCCTCGAGGTTCTGCACGATGCCGCGGATGCCGGTCTCGAACTCGACGAGCTCGCCGTACATTACGCCGCTCATTCCGCTGACGGCGGCAATACCGTCGCCGAGCCGCGTAACATAGCCGGTCTCGGTCGCGCCGGACTTCACCTCGTAGTCCTTGCCCTCAGTCTTGAGGACGGAAATGATATCGCCGGAGGACAGCTTTTCCTTGCCGCTCTCGGCGACCTCCGCCGCCTTGGACTGCATGAGCTCACGCATTGCGCGGAGGCTCGTGCGGTAGCTGCGGTCGTACTCGACGTCGCCGGCATTGAGTATGAAGCCGCCGATGATATCGGGGTCGTGGCGGTATTCGATGTCAACGTCATCCTTGACGAAGCGCTCCATTATGAATTTTCTCAGGTCAGCCTGCTGAGACTCGGTAAGCGGCGTAACATAGCGCACTACGGCTCTGATGGAGCCCTGCTTCTCGAGGAGGATATCCTCATATTCGGCGAAGATCTCGCCGAGGTCGTCTACAGCGCCCTCTCTTACCGCAGACGCCATGAAGCGCTCGAGAGTTTCCGGGAAGATCTGCCTGATTATATTGTGCTTCTCATCGTAGGTGACGAGCGGATTTGAAAGCGTATCCGCGACGTCGGGACAGGTTGCGAGGACGTTCTTTGCCGTGATGATATCCTCACGGGATATATCGCGGCGGATGAGCTCCTTTACGAGCTCCTTGCCGTTATCTCTCATTGCTTGTCACCCTCCTCGGAAAGGAACTCATCGACAAGCTTCCTGTTCTTTTCGTCGTCGAGGTTTGCGCCGACTATCTTTGAAGCCGCCTCGATAGCGAGGTCTGCGATCTGCGATTGTGCCTGCTGGAGCACGCGTCTGCGCTCGTTTTCGATAGTCTCGCTCGCGGCGCTGACGATCTCGTCAGCCTCCTCGTGGGACTTCTGTATTATGCTCGAGCGTTCGGTCTCGGCGTCGTCGTGAGCCTTCATGATGATACGGCTCGCCTCCTCCTTAGCCTCGCTGATAGTATCTGAATACTGCTGGCGGAGCTCCTCCGCCTCCTTTTTAGCCTTTTCGGCGTCGTCGATGTCCTTCTGTATCGACTGTGTCCTCTCGTTCATCATCTTATTTATAGGCTTGAAGAGGAATATCTTCAGGAGTATGAACAGTATGATGATGTTCGCGACTGCCTCAAAAATGCTCCAGAATTCAAATTTAAGCATTATTTGCCCTCCTTATGTAGATTTTTGCTCCTGCTTATTTGCTGCCGAGCATGATTATTATAAGGAGCGCGATAACGAAGCCGTAAACGGCGGTAGCCTCTGCGAGCGCACAGCCGATGATGAGCGACGTTCTGATATCGCCCTTAGCCTCGGGCTGGCGTGCGATAGATTCTGTAGCCTTAGCGGT
>JAEEGL010108435.1_pt1 | contig 11609 bp, 8 predicted proteins | sample 9134231 | NCBI WGS metagenome assembly JAEEGL01 (sample SAMN16246548, study PRJNA631951) | gut metagenome | biome: gut microbiome; feature: rumen; material: fiber-attached | host: Bos | place: Iran: Karaj | collected 2018-10 | reverse complement strand
GGAGGATGCCTACCGATGCTGAGATTCTTCAACTTCTTTATACCCAGAAGATTCCGACCTATAAATGGGAGACCAACGTGGAGGCTGTCGATGCGTCTGGAAATCCCGTGAAGGATGCTTATGGCAATGTTATCAAGGGTACCAGGATAACATTTACCGTCAATGGCAAGAGTATCTTCCTGCCGGCTGCGGGCCGCATCTCCGGCAAGGGACGCCAATATGTAGGAGACAGGGGTTATTACTGGTCATCGACTCTCAGCGGCGGCGCTACCGGCGGTCCTGACGGGGGCTGGCAGCTTGGATTCGATACGGGAGGAGAGCCGGGCCACTGGAGCAACAGCCGCTACCTTGGCTGCACTGTCCGCCCGGTGTTCGTGGCGAACTGATTCAGTTTCACCTGGTCGCCGAGTTCGCGAAGGAACTCAGGTGTGTAGAAGTCCATCTTGCCGCACAGGCTGGCGAAGGTCATTTCGCCGAAATAGAGTTTTCCGCCGGCTTCATAGAAGTCTACGCGTACTTCCGGGAAGCCTTCCGAAAGGGCGGCTGCCGCTTCCAGCATACGCGGAAGGGTGGCTGGACGGGGGAGGGCGCACCGGCCGTCACGGTAGTGGCCGGTAAAGATGGACGCTTCAGGACGGGGATTCCAGTCCTTGTCATATACATTGACATATACGCTCTCTCCGGTCCTTCCATAGCAGCCCCATATGCAGTAGGGCTTGCCGTCGAAGCACCATATCTTATAGTCGGCAGGCGCTCCGTCTTCAAAGCCGGGGACGGGCGCGCCTCCTTCAAGGAAGGGCTCAGCCATTATGAAGGGTTCTATGCCGTTGTAGTGGAGCTCCCCATGGCGGTAGCCGTATTTCTCTTTCAGGCATCCGTCCAGAAACTCCCTGACGGCCTCCCGGTCGGAGTCCGGAGTGACGACGATGGCGGAGCCGCTGTCGTGGTTGCATTTCAGCACGAATTTTTCCGGCAGTGAATCAAAAGGTATCTCCGAAGCCTTCTTCCAGGAACCGAGGATCGGAACGAGCAAGTCCCCGAAGCCCTTGGATGAAACATAGTCCCTCACTTTCAACTTGTCCGATAGGCGGGTCCAATCGGATGTGTCGGAGAAGCACATCAGCCACTGTATCTTCTCATTGATATCTTTCGGGGCGGACCAGTCGATCGTGTGTCCGTAGGTCTTTTTCCAATCCCTCTGGACGACTCTGTCGTGATGATGGTCGAGTTCCCACTCGTGCCATTTCCGAGCGAGGAAGCTGCGGATTTCCCGGCGTTCGGAACGCTTGAGACCTATGAACAGCAGGACAGTCACCGTGACGGCAGCCGTGACGGCAATGCCGGCAATCCTCCCGGCCACGCTCTCCGGCCCCGCCAGTTTGTACAGGAACAGGTACGCCGTCATGGCAAGGGCGGCGAGAACGGGCCTCAGATATGCCTCCCGAAGAAATCTCCCTACATTGAACTTGAACTGGAAGTGCAAGAGTATCAATTGGATGACCCTACTGAGAAGGTCGGCGGCAATAAAACTTATGATTATTGAATAAGCCGGCAGCCCAGCACTGAAGAGGAAATATCCGGCGACAAGGCAGCCGAGGTACAGGACGCTGAATTCTATCTTGTACCATTTGATCTTTCCGAAGGCGTTTATGAGCTGCGCCAGGCCTGCGGAAGTCGCGGACGCCGCCGCTACGAGAAGGGTGCAGCGGCACATTTGCACCGTCCCCTCAGGAATCTTCGCTCCGAGCCAGAGATTCATTATGAAATCCAGCTCGCTCCACAACGGGAAGAACAGAAGCATGAACAGCAGTATGCATATACGGCAAACCCTTTCCGAAAGCGAAACCGAGCGTTCCCGGTTCCCGGCCCCGATATTCTGGGTAATCTGTGGCGCCGCCGCCGTGTCGAAGTTTGCAATGAACTGATTCACATAGTTCTGCACCGTGGAAGCATAGTAATAAGCGGCGTTCACCATGGTCCCGAAGAAAGCATTTATTAGCATGTTGGATCCTTGGGACCTGGCAATCATCGATGCAGAGGAAAGGAGATTGTAGTTGTTGAACGACAGCACCTCACGGTAGGCCCTGCGATCCCTGACCGGTTTCCACTTGATAATGTCCGCCCACCGTTTCCGGCAGAGAAGATGGTATGCGATGAACGAGATCCAGGTGGTCACGCTCATGAAAACCGCGTAAATCCTAAGGCCGTTCCGGTCGGCGAACAGCAGCAATGCAATGACCAGCAGCAATTTGACGATGGCGTTTGCGATATCGACGGCGGCTACGGTAGAGAACTTTTCATGTACCGTGAAAAGACTCTGGAAAGGCACGTTCGCTATGCCGAGGCATGCCACGATGGTGGAAACCTGGAATACGAACATCGCATCGGCTTCCTTCCCGGGCGGAACATTGATATATGAATGGATATACCAGAGGCCAACCGATTCAAGCAGGATGAACAGGAGTACGGCGCCGGCGATATGCACGACGTTGCAGATGTTGAACATCCTGTTGGTGTCACCGTCCGGCTTTCCGGTCTCGATATTCATGAACCTGACGGTCGTGGCGCTCAAAGCTCCGGTAATGAATGAGATAAGTGCCACTGCGCTGCCGACTGTGCTGTATAGACCGACGTCCGAAGCTCCGATCGCCTGCAGCACCAGGCGGCTTGTGACCAGTCCGACGACGATCGTCACCGCCATCCTGACGTAGATGATGGCGGTATTCTTCGCAATCCTGATGTCTGCGCTTTGATTCATCATGCAAAAGTAGTCAAAATACGCCGATTTAACTACTTTATATCTAGAGAATACCCAGTTCGCCGGCCTTGTGGAGCATGTCGGCCACATTCCTGACGCCCATCTTGGCATAGATATGCTGACGGTGGGTGTTTACGGTGTGGACGCTGAGGAAAGTGCGTTCTGCGATCTGGGCGGCCGTAAGGCCCTCGGCGCTGAGGCGGATTATCTGGATCTCTCTGTTGGACAGGCCTATATCGGCAATCTTCTCGCTCCTTTTTATCAGGATGTCACCCAAATAGGAAGCCACGTCTTCGTTGATGGACTCGGCACCCCTGACCAGCTGATCGCACCTGGCCCGGATTTCATCGGGCGCCATCGTAGCGGCCGAAGCGGACAGGTCCGCGATTTCACTAGCGATGGCTCCGACCGGATTCTTCAGGTCCTTGGAGAGGAATCGGATGAGTTCTTCTTTGGTGTCATTCACTCTCTGGAGGGCGGAGTTGCGGCGGCGTACTTTGCGGATATAGCTGATACTGAGGATTATAATGGCTGTAGCCAACAACAGGGCAAGGGCCAGCAACGCTTTCACGTAGCGTCCTTTCTCGAGGGCGCGTTCCTTTTCCTGAACCTCGAAGCGGGTTTCCATCTCCTGCAGGGCCTCGTCCTGCTTCTGCTGGATATATTTCTGTATATGATAGACATAGTCGTCGTGCATTTCCAGTGCCTTCCCATGGTCTCCCATGCGATTATAAAGCCTCACCAGGCGGTCGTTAAGGCTGGAGGCCGTCAGGTGGTCCGATTCCTTCAGCGTGGAGAGCACATTTTCAAAGTACTTGATGGCCTCCTCGTTCCTGCCTCCCTGCTGGAACCATCGGGAACGGAACAGGATGCCGTTACGGCGGAGGCGCGGTATGTCGTATGCTTCGGCCAGCGCCTGCCCTTTGTCCAGCCACCTTCCGGCGGTCTCATATATCTCTTTGTCGACGGGGTCGTTCCAGCGGTTTTTGTTGATATACAATGAGGCGATCACATAACAGGCCTCGCACTGCTGCTCGAGGGCATCGGCCTCCTCGGCCAGGGACAATGCCTCGTTGGCGTATGAAAGGCCTTCGTCGTTGCGTCCGGTCTCTGGAGAGATTTCGGCGTATGAGCATAGTTTGGCCTTTGAAACCAGGATGCTGGAGAGTTCTTTCTTGAGTCCGTGCTCCCTGGCTATGGTTTCGGCTTCGAGAGCCTTGTCCCACGCATCATCATCCCGGCTGGCCATGATGTCGATACCAACGATCGTGGAGAGGGCCTGAACCCGGAGGGAAGGGTTGCCATCGGACAGGGACAGGGCCTCCAACGCCTTTTCCATCGCTGCGTCGAAATTCTGGGAAGCCACGTCCTTTGAGGAGGCGTCGAGGAGTGATGCGACCTTGTCTGAGACGCCTGCGGAGAGGAGGAGCATCAGTATTATATGAAGCGTCGTTTTCATTCCGGTTTGTTTATACAAAGTTGGCAAGAATCCCGAATTCTTGCAAAAAAAGCCAGTTTTAAGTATGCAGGAGCTGCAAAATACTGAAAATTCATTACTCGAAAAACCCCATGAAAGGTAAATTTGTCCTTCAACGCGTTCGTATTGATGTCTAACAATTAACAGATATTCCGCATGAATAAAAAGAACAAGCTGTACATGACGCCCACCGTCACCGTTTTGGAGGTGAAGACTGAGGGCTCATTCTGCAAGACCGGCCAGCAGCCTGGTCCAAACGATTTCCTCACGGATGACCTTCCCGGTTTCGAGTTTGAAGATGAATAATAAGATCCTGCCATGAGAACGAAAGCGTTTTATTCAGCGCTGCTCTTTGCAGCCGCCATCATATCCGGATGTTCCAAAGAAGTCATTAATCCCGAAACGGAGACAGTTCCTGCCATGGCGGAGAACGATGACCGGGCCCTTGTCCATTTCTCGGCGGAGGCCGGACCTGCCGTTACCAAAGTCGCCATGAACGGCAGTACCACCAATATCGTGTTTTCCGAGGGGGACCAGCTCCTGGTCAACTGTAACGGGATTATTGAAAGTTCCATCCTTACGCTCAAATCCGGGGCCGGTGAGAAATCGGCCATATTCGAGGGAGACCTTATCATCAAGGAAGGAAAGACAGAGGCCGATCTCTCCGGCAAACGCCTTCATGCCGTCTTGCTTCCGGAAGCAGGAGTCGCCGCGGGCATTTTCAACGTCGATCCTTCCACCAAGAGACTTACGATGGATTTCAGCGCCGGTTCCATCGATTCTGATCTTGAGGCACTTGTAAGCCGCACCCTTCTCTATTGGGGTGAGACCACATATGAGGCGAAGAAATTCGAGTTCGAATTGAACACCAGCTACATAAAGATGAATGTTACCGTACCCCTGGAAGAATCCGACCTGGCAAGGGATTATACGGTAAATGTCGCTTATGACTGGCATATGTGTGCCCAGGCATCCTATGGTGCGACTGGTTGGGGAGACACTCAGGGTTGGAATGCCACCGTAACGGGGTCCTTCCACGCTTCTTCAGCCACGGGCGGAACACTTTATATGGCCGTTATGGCCGGCTCCGGCCAGCGTATCCTGGATGACAGTCCTTACGATGACGAGGTGGACTTCAGCATAACTATGGACAATGTCTACAAGGGGTATGGTCTGACAGGCGGCGCCATCAGCAAAGCCGTAATCCCTCCGGGCAAGGGCATCACGAAGTCAGTCTCCCTGAAAGATCCGGACAACGAGGATGTGCTGCTGGGACAGCCGGAGTCTGTGAGGAACAGAGTATTTACGGGATCTAATGATAAGGACAGGAATGGTTATCTCAGCAAGTATGAAGCGGCGCAGATAACAAATGACATTTCGTTCAATAGTCTTACTGAATTGACGAATGCTTCCTTTCTTTATTATTTTACCGGGCTGACTTCATTATCGGGGAACAATTTCTATCACTGCTCCAACATGACTAGGGTGAATCTTCCCAAGCATCTTACAAGTATTGGAGTTGAGACATTCTCCGGCTGTACATCCCTGAACACCTTCAGCATTCCATCCGGAGTGACTAGTATTGGACAAAGGGCATTTGAGGGGTGTTCTTCCATTAATAGTATCCAGATTCCGTCCAGCGTAACGGAAATTGGACGTCGGGCATTCATTGCCTGCTCCGCTCTTACGGACGTGAATTTTGAATCTCCCTGCAGTCTTACCTCGATAGCTTTGGGAACATTCCAAAATTGTACTTCCCTGGACGGTATTGGCCTGCCCTCGAGTATAAAAACGTTGGAAGATAGTGCATTCGAGGGGTGCACTGCACTTATGTCTGTTCCATTGGCCAACATCAATACGATTGGGGAATATGTTTTCAGAGGCTGTTCTTCCCTTGACAATGTATCTACTTCGCCCGGGACAACAGTAGGAAAAGGCGCATTCCAAAACTGCACCAGCTTGAAGTCGATAGTCCTGAGCCCGTTGTTGTCGGCGCAGGCATCAAGTATAGAGCCCTATACTTTTGCCGGGTGCACATCGCTGGAGCATATTGAAATCCACTATTGGTTCACTTCCATCGGCGCTTCCGCCTTCGAGGGATGTACGTCACTGACTGATATAGAGTATAGAGGAGGGCCCACGAGTTCCAATCTTGAAACCATAGGTAATTCCGCATTCCGGGACTGCTCTTCTCTTGTTACCGTTGAAATACCGCATAAAGTGACATCAATAGGAAGCTATGCTTTTTCGTCTTGTGAGAATCTGAAAACGGTGTATAGTTATCCGACCACACCACCTTCCATTACTAACCACGCGAGTGATGTCTTTTGGGGACATGCATCCGGGTTCATCATCTATGTCCCTGAAGAGTCATTAGTTGCTTACCGGTTGGACAGTGCTGGGTGGAATTACTATCACCAGCAGCACTGTATTGAAAAAATGCCCTAACTAAGCCTTAAAACCCAACACTCCGCCCCGCAACCTCCCGCTACGGGGCGGTTTCCTTCTTTTTTGCGGGATGCCAGCACCCAAGTGGCTGCCATTCCAAAGGAGTGGCGGCAGTTTCCATATTGCATCATTTTTGCAGAGTAGGGGGGCGGATGAAGAGATTATTGCATTCTGTCATTGTGGCAGCCTTTTTAACTGCAGCCTGCACCGGCGAGCCTCCCGTAGCCCCGCCGGTCCACGAGCTTACGTCTCAGGAGCGGTCCAAGGCCCGCCTCGACGATTCATTCATCGCCCTGTGGGAAGCGACCGGGCTGACATCGCTGGAGGATGCCGTTCAATATGTCACTGACCACGGCCGTATCTCGGTGAAGGGCAGAAGCGTCACCGGAACCCTGGATTCCTCTTCCGGAGAGATCTTCCGGATAAAAGTGACTCTCATAGAGAAAAACTCCCTGCTTTCCGTGGAGGGCTCTGCTCCTCTCGGGATGACATTCTCTGGGACGATAGCTTACAAGTTCCTGTCGATTTTGGCGGACTTGAGCCTTGATCCGATAGGCAAGGCTGAGGCCCTGTCCGGAGCGATGGACATTACTGTTTTCGATTCCGGGAAGCCGCTGTGCAAAACCGGAGTCACGGCTTCGCACCGGACCGGAGCGGAAGAAGATAGCTGGAGCTATGTGCCGGTGTTCCGTTTCGAAGACGGAACGACCTATGGAATAATGTCGGTCCTTCTTGTGCAACCTCTTGTTGAACAGATACTTAAGAATGAGGCCTTGGCTTTGTAGCATAGCTTTTGCCGCCGTCCTCTGCATCGGGACGGTCACCGCCGCGGCGCAGGAGGCTGACACCGTGGCGAACCTCACTTTGGAGCAGTCCGAACTGACGGTGAAGGTTGACCGGCCCATGATCCTGTCCACGGGTGGAATCAGCGGGACCGTTAATGTCTCGATGATCCATTCGGTGCCGTCGTTCCTCGGCAATTCTGACCCGCTCCGCTTCGTGCGTCTTCTCCCCGGCATCCAGGTGAACACCGAAATAGACGGCGGACTGTATATGCAGGGGAGCGAGTATTCCCATACGATCCTGTCCATTGCGGGCGTCCCGGTCTATGGCGGATCCCATATGCTGGGCCTTTTCTCGGTGTTCAATTCCCCTCATTACAAGGAACTTGACTATTCCACGTCTGCCGGGCAGATACCCCGCCTGGGCGGCCGTATAGATATGACCCTGCACGACGACGTCCCGGAACGGGTAACGGGAGAACTTTCGGTCGGGCTGCTTTCGGCCCAGGGAACGCTCCGGCTGCCGACCGGCAGCAATTCGGCGCTTACGGTGTCGGCCCGAAGGACATGGATCAACCTGCTGTACGGCCGTTACATCAAATTCGCCGACCAGCCCATCAGGTACGGGTTCACGGACGCCAACCTGACATGGTTCTGGAAGCCTGGCAAGAGGGACAGGGTATGGGTGGACCTTTTCGGCGGCAACGACAAGGGAAAATATACCTACGAAACGGCCGGACTGTCGGTTGAAGGCGACTGGTACAATGCCCTCGGGGCAGTCCATTGGAAACATTATTTCCCGTCCTGCACCTTCACCCAGACGGCATACGCCACGATCAACGGTCTTCAGGGCCATGTGGACCTGGTCTATGCCTGGGGTGACCTCCCGTCGCATCTTCATACTTATGGTTACAATGCTTCTGCGCAGTGGGACTATCTGATCGTGACGGGTTCCCTGGCCTGGCACCGCGACCAGCCTCAGAACCCCCAGAGTGAGGGATACTACAATACCAGCCTACAGTCCACAGAACCCCTGCAGGATGCTCTTGAATCCACTGTATCAGCTACTTACAGCAGGATTCTCGGGTATTACCTGAAAATAAAGGCCGGGACGGGACTCAATCTGTACCTGAGCCCCGAAAAGCGGCTGTACTGGGGATTGACCCCGCAGGCGGACATAATAGTCGATATGATGGAGGGTGGCAGCCTGGACCTCGGGTACGCCATCCGCCGGCAGAACCTGTTCCAGACAGGTTTCACCAATGTCGGCCTGCCCGTGGAATTCTGGTTCCTGGCCGGAGACCTGTCCGCCCCGCAGTGGTCGCACAATTTCTCTATCAAATATGACCTTTCATTTGCGAGGGACATGTACAGCCTGTCGGCGGAGCTCTATTACAAGAGGCTCTACAACCAGGTCGAATACAAGGGTACGATAATGGAGATACTGAATACCTCGTATTCGCTTAAAAACTCGCTTCTCTGCGGGGACGGTTATGCATGGGGGGCCAACCTTATGCTGAAGAAACAGGCCGGCAAGCTTACCGGATGGATCGGCTACGCATACGGCAGGTCGCTCCGCCGTTTCGACGATCCCATGTATCCGGGGATTTATCCTTCCGACCACGAGAGGCTTCACGAACTGAATGTCGTGGCGACCTGGGACCTGAACCGTTTCGATATAGGAGGTACGTTCGTGGCCGCATCCGGCACTCCTTATACCAGGGTGGAGGCCTTCTATATGCTTGGCGGCCGCCTGCTTACAGCGTACGGGGAGAGGAATGCTTCAAGGCTCCCGGCATATATCCGGATGGATTTGTCCGCCAATTGGTATTTCCTTAAGAAGGAGCGCCACCAGGCGGGCCTCAACCTATCCATTTACAATGTGTTATGCCGAAACAACGCGGTCGGTTACGGAATCATGGAAGGATCCGACGGTAACTCCTTCGTCTTCTCTCCGACTTCGTTCGGAATAAAATTCATGCCTTCGCTGGCGCTGTTCTACAAGTTCTGAGTCATGGGAAACAACCTGCATGGAATCATTATCGGAATCCTCGCCACGGCGCTTCTCGCCGCGGCCTGCGAGGGGGTCGAGCAGCCTCTTCCGGAGAGCCGCCTCGTGGTGGAGGGGTGGATCGACAGCGGAGGCCACCCTATGGTGATGGTCTCCGAGACCATTCCTGTCAGGAACGGGGAAATCGGCGCAGAAGATGTCGTGTCGAGCATTGCGAAATGGGCAAAGGTGACCGTGAGCGACGGTGAGCAGAGCGTCATACTTACCGGAAATGTGGATACGGAGTATTATCCTCCGTACATATTCTCCTCTCCGAAGATTACCGGAGTGCCAGGGCATACGTACCGGCTCGAAGTGGAGTACAAGGACTTCAAGGCCGTGGCGGAAACGACGATTCCGGAGCCGGTCCCGATTGATACGCTTTATCCCAGGGTGCTGAAAGATTCCATATATACAGTGGTATGCGGATTCACCGACCCGCCCGGGAAGGGAGATTATTACAAGGCGATGACGCGTACCGTCGGAAAAGACAGCCGTTATATGATGTCTTCGCTGGCTCTCGCTTCCGACGAAGTCTTCGAAGGCTATTCCGAGATGGTCCTGTGGAATACCCAGAGGCTTGGCGATCAGTTGTATTTCCCGAATATCAAGTCCGGGGACGAAATGTGGGTGAAACTCTGTACCCTCGACTCTAAGACTTTCAGCTTCTGGTCGAACTACGAAGTCAATCTCGCGACCAATTTCAATGCGATGTATTACTTCGACTCAGATATGACATCCAATGTCTCGGGTGCTCTCGGATACTGGGCGGGGTACGGCGTCTCCGAGGCCAAAATCACTGTACCCTAGGTACTTCCGCTATCTCAATGGAACAATGGGCACAGTCCCGGGGATGATATCTTCCTCGGGCTCTCCGTGCAGGTATATGATCCTCTGGTTGGGGCTTCCGCGGAAAAGGAGTTCCGTGTCCCTCTGTTCCAGTATGAACGGTCCGTCCACCAGGACGTCGAGGTAGGGGAGCATCTTCGACATCTCGGGATCCGCCTCTATTTCCTCGAGGGTGAAGCCGGTCCAGCACCAGATATCCTTCCTTGTCTCGGCCTTTATCCTCCTCGCCAGCTCGGTGAATGCCTCGGCCTGGTAGAAAGGGTCTCCTCCCGAGAAAGAAACGTTGGAGAGGGTGTCCGCCTTGATGATGTCCATCAGTTCGTCTATGGTCATCCACTTGCCTGCGTTGAAATCCCACGACTGGGGATTATGGCATCCTTTGCATCTGTGCGAGCAGCCCGCACAGTAAATGGATATCCTGAAGCCGGGACCGTCGGCGGTCGTCTGCTCCAGGATATTCAATACTCTGATACGGTCCTTGGCCATGGCTACTCGTGGACGACCCTGTCCTTGAGTTCGGCCAGCTTGCCGGAGTTCCAGCGGTTGGTGGTTCCGACGAGATAGCCGGTGATCCTCTGGAGGGTGTCGATGTGATGTCCGTGGCAGTGAGGGCACTCGGTTAGGTCTTCCTGAGCGTTCTCGAAGCCGCAGTCGAGGCAGCGGTTGCGGTTGTGGTTGACACTGCCGTAGCCGATGTCGTACTTGTCCATCAGGTCGACGATGTTCATGATAGCCTGAGGGTTATGCGTGGCGTCTCCGTCAATCTCGACGTAGAATATGTGTCCGGCGTTCTCGTACTTGTGGTACGGGCCTTCGATGCGGGCCTTGTGCTCGGGCGAGCAGTGATAGTACACCGGGATGTGGCTGGAATTCGTGTAGTAATCCTTGTCGGTGATGCCGGGGATGACTCCGAAGGTCTTCTTGTCCCTCTTGGTGAATTTGCCGGCGAGGCCTTCCGCCGGGGTGCCGAGGAAGGTGAAGTTGTGCTGGTAGGTCTCGGCGAATCCGTTGATCTTCTCTGCCATATGGGAGATGATGCGGAGACCGAGCTCCTGAGCCTCCTCGCTTTCGCCGTGGTGCTTGCCGATAAGGGCGATGAGGCACTCGGCGAGGCCGATGAAGCCGATGGAGAGGGTTCCCTGGTTGATGACGGACTCGATGGAGTCTTCATCATCCAGCTTCTCGCTGCCGAGCCAGAGGCCGTTCATCAGCAGGGGGAACTGCTTCTTGAGAGCGGTCTTCTGG
>JAEEGL015634470.1_pt1 | contig 11610 bp, 5 predicted proteins | sample 9134231 | NCBI WGS metagenome assembly JAEEGL01 (sample SAMN16246548, study PRJNA631951) | gut metagenome | biome: gut microbiome; feature: rumen; material: fiber-attached | host: Bos | place: Iran: Karaj | collected 2018-10 | reverse complement strand
TCATGGAATAGCTCACCAGCCCGACGCCGAGCTCCTGCGCGATCTGCTCCATGACGGCGGTCTTTCCGATGCCCGGAGGCCCCATCAGAAATACCGGACGCTGCTTTTCCGGCGGCAGGCGGTAGTTTCCGAACCGGTCTTTGGTGAAATACGCCCGCATGGCGATCTTGATCTGTTCCTTTGCTTCTTTGATGTTCATGATATATACCTCTTGATGCGGCATGATCCGGTTTTAGGGCTTATATGATCCACGCAGGGACATACCAGTTTTTCTGTCGACGGGTATAAGATCGGAGGCGAGGCAGACTACCGCACCGGTACATATGCCCGTTTTAAGATGAGCCGTCCCGAATTCATCGGTCTCCGGCTCGCGCTCGATGAGGCGCAGCACAGTGAAATCCTTTGTGCGTTGGCGGGAGCCGCAGCTTTTTTATCTCTATGGGGCAAACGGTCCCGTTTTGATAAATGATATGCAAATCTAAAATCACATTTTAGATTTTACTATTTCGCTTTCCGATGTCAATGCAGATCACCTGGTGCACCGGGCTGTGACGGTCCTCCGGGCAGACAGCGAAATAGGGAACTTTTTTCTTCTCCGTATTGCAAAAAGTTCCCTACTTCGAGGATACTCGTAAGCATGCAGCATTTCCGAAGCGATCCCCGGATTCTTTGATATTTATGGCGGGTACTCCTCTTATCTCATGGGAAGGTTGATTTTGCGTCTGACTCTGTTGCTGGATTTTATCATTCTTTCGATAGAGTCCAAATCCCTTGCCAGTTTCATACCTTCCTCGGCATAGGGCCGAAGAGTGTCTTCCAATTGAAAGATATTCTTATTCATCATCGCGTGAACGACCTCATTTCTGTAAGGCCGCCATGCATCAACAGCATCTAGTACCCGAAGAGCGTTGGCTATATCAATGCTTTCCATTTGTGATTTCAGCACAGTCAGGTGTGCATTATCTCTGTAGCCGCCTTCTGTATAGGCGGACCAGAGAAATACGCTTCTGACGATTTTGATTTTATTGCTCAGAGACGTTGTCCCCAATGTGTCGTCTTCTTTCTCCCGCTTATAGTCGCTGACAATCGTTTGCAGATACGGTCTCGACTTTTTCCAGATCCCTGTTTTTTGGCGATCTGCAATAAACCCCATGTGATACATCATAGATCCCAGGCGATCTTCGATCATCGCATAGTCGATCATGAGAGCCTCACAATAAAACTCCTGATCCATGGCGCGATTGAATTTGCTCAGCAATTTACGATATGTCTGCTGCTTTTCCTGGTTATTCTGTACCGGTTGAATCTTTCTTTCAGCCACTATTGATCACCTCATTCCGCTACAAAGGGTTTTTTATTCTTCTTCGCGTACTGCTCGGCATAACTGCCCGCCGGGGCGTGGATGGTGAAGCACACGGGAGCTAGTGGGCAGCCGCTGAATACATTCTGTCCTATGCTTTTTACGCTGGCGGGGAGTATTATCTTTGTAAGACCACTTCTGCGGAACGCCTCATTGCCGATAGTCGTCACACCATCAGGGATCGTCACACTCTCCAGGCAGTTGCAGCCCCAGAACGCCGCGTCTCCGATAATCTTCACACCTTCCCGGATCGTCACGTTCATCAGTCTTTGGCATCCATAAAAGGCACCCCATCCGACTCTCTTTACACTGCCCGGGATTGTGACATTTTTCAACAGCCAGCATCTACTAAACGCGCTGTCTTCAATACTGGATATACCTTCCGGAATTGTCACGCTTATCAGATGCTTGCAAGTTATAAATGCCGCTCGACCAATGACTTTCACTCCTTCAGGAATTGTCACGTTGGTTTCGGGACCTTTATAGGCGACCAAAACATTACCGATAACAACAAACCCCCGGTCGTCCGATGCAAGGCCGGTACAGCCAAAAAAAGCGGAGGCGCCGATACCTTTTATGCTTTCCGGAAGAATGACTTTTGTCAGCTTATCACAATATTCGAAAGCAGAATCGGCAATGGATCGCGTCCCTTCTTTTACCGTATAAACACCGGAAATGGATTTCCTTGCATTTATCAGATGGTTTCCAATATATATCACATCGTTAACCCAGTAGCTGTCATCGTTAAAAACAGCCGTCCCCTCAAAGGCTTTAGGTCCAATATCGGTCACGCTGTCAGGGATAGTCACAGATGCAAGATTGCGGCAATTATAAAACGCGCCGCCATCGATACTTGTCACGCCCTCCGGTACGCTTATGTTTGTTAGGCTATGGCAATTCCAAAAGGCGCAGGATCCGATCCGCTGAACCGTTTTCGGTATCGTTACAGTCTCCAGGTTATGACATTCGGAGAATGCTTTCGGCGGTATTTCCGTCAATCCCTCAGGGAGGCGGACAGAACGCAGGGACGAATTGGCAAAAACTCCTTCCTGAAGGTCGATGACAGAGTCCAGGAGGGAAATGTGAGAACAGTTGCTGAATTCAAACGCATACTCACCGATCGATCGTATGGTTTCGGGAAGAACTACCATGACATCGGCGGGTTCCCCGTCGCCATTTGCCGAAATGTGACTGAATGCACGGGCTCCGATCTTCGTCACTGTGTTCTTTCCTATCTTTTCCGGGATCTCTATCAGACTGTCCCTGCGATTACAAGCTGAAATACAGAGTTCTCCGTTTTTAGCGGAAAACTTGAAAATCTTTCGCCAGTCTTCCACCGACCGCTCTTTTATCCCCAGCTCCTTTTCCGCTTTCTCTTCATAAGTCTGCCGCAGCTTCTCTCTGTCAAAACGCCGTTCTTTGTATTCCAGCAGAACAGCTTTGACATTGGGAGCGGCTTTTTCTTTGCCTGCAAAGTCTATATACCTGTCCACTTCTTCAATGGGGAGCTGCTTTTGCATGTCCAGGAATACGGAGAACAGGTCGGCGGAATCTTTTTCCAAAAAGTATCCGATGTAAAAATCTTTATCCTTTGCCATAAGTGCAGCGAGTTTGTTTTTGAATTCTCCCGTGAAGCCGCTTGGGTTCCGCAGCAGAGCAAAAAGTAACTCACGATAGGTGAAAATGCTTTTTATTCTTCCCAGGGTCAGCGTTTTTACAACCTGATCTGGGATTATCACGCTGCAAATGGTCGGTCCGGCGGTAAATGCGCCTTTTCCGATATTTAGTTCATGTGAAAGGATTTCGATGGATTTCAACCCATCACAGTTATGGAAAGCATTTTCACCGATGCCGCTTATTCCTCCCGGTATCGTAACGCTCGTCAGAGCGCTGCACCCGGAAAAAGCACGTTCACCGATATAATACATCCTGTCCGGGAAGGTCAGATTCGTTAGCCCACTACAACCCGCAAACGCGCCTTTTAGAATAACCTGAAGCCTCTCCGGCAATTTGATCTCATTAAGACTAACACATCCTTCGAAAGCAAATTCTCCTATTGAGGTAATGCTTTCGGGGAGTATGACCTCTTTCAGCCCGCTACAGTTCTTAAAAAGGTTTTGCCCTATTTCCTGCAGCCCTGCCGTTATTACTATTCTTTTAAGACTGTTACAGCCCCAAAAAGCATACCTTTTTATGGTTCCTATTGTGTCAGGTATCTGTATACCGGTCACATTTACGCATCCTCTGAAAGCGCCCTGGCCAATGATCGTCACACCATCGGGGATGACCACATCCCCGCCGGGGCCGACATATTTCTTCAAAACGCCGTTTTCGGTGACGAAATCCTTAGTGTCGTTCATGGTTTGCTCCTCAGGTTATTTCGGCAGGCTATGAATGTTTTCTGCGTCATTCCGTCTCATTCGCCATCTTTAGGAATTCTTCCTCGGTGATGACCGGTACGCCCAGCTCCTTTGCCTTTTTGCTCTTGACAGAATTGCTGTTGGGTTCGTTGCAGATGAGATAATCCGTCTTGCTGCTGACAGAACTGCGATAGAATCCGCCGCGCTTTTCAATATAGACTTTCAGGTCGCTGAGATCATGGGCGTTGGTGTAATAATCGATATGCCCGAAGTTGTCCAGTGCCCCGGTAGATACAAACGCCAGCCCTTTTATCCCCTTCTGGGCTTTTATCTTCTCCCGGCGCTCAGTTGCTTTGAGCTGACGAGCAAAAGCAGGGTCATTGTAGGCCAGTTCGTCCTTCTGCTTTCTGTCTCCGAAACGGGTGTTCTTGTACTCCAGCAGTGCCGCAGTCCGCTCCGGCCGATACTGCGCCGTGTCCAAAAGGCTGTCGGCGCCTTTCTCGGAGAGCAGACCATGTTCCAGCATCATACGGAACAGGTATTCGTTTTTCTCCGCTTGTTTTATATAGGTTTTTTCGTTCCGCCGGATATGGGCAAAATAGCTGTCCTGCCATTTCCTTATTTCCGGTACGCCCTGCTCTGAGGCAAGCAGGAAGCTCTTCACGGCGTGAGGCTTTGCCTTGGCTGAAAGATCGTCCAGAGGACCGTTCAGATAAACACCGTACGCTTCCTTGTTCTCGCAAATCGTATTTGCAAGAGCTTTGGACTGTGTCAAAACGCATACTTGACCTGCAAATGCGCTTGGCGGTGCTTCCTTCAATTCTGCAGACAGCCGAACAAGCAGCGTTTTCTCACCCTGTATCACAAAAGCTCCGGCTCGAATCGCCGAAACGCTTTCCGGAAGAATGACCTCTTCGATCGGCGGAGAAACGAATGCCCCTTTGCCGATTACTTCTGTCCCCTCAGGCACCGTAAATTTCATCTCTCCGGCGGTTTGCGGGTATTTCAGGAGCGTTTTTCCGTCCAAGCTGTAATGGACGCCGTCCCACAGCTCGCGTCCGGCAATGCTCACCGGCTTCGTTTTCTGCTTCCCGTCTGCCCAGCCTTCCGCGAGGCTCTCCAGAAATGCGATGCACTTTTCCGCTTTGCACTGCATGGCGGGCATCAAATATTCCTGCTCCAGGTTCTTCGGAGTGATCTTTTGGGCCTCCGCCAGCATCCGGATGATCTCGACGGCATCCGTTTGAAGGATCAACGGCAGCAGCTTTTTCCTTTGTGACATCGAATATTTGATATACTCTGCCCGGATCGCAGCATCGGTGTATTCTTCCGAATGTAAGACGAAGCCGCGGGCTGCCACCATACCGAGATGCTCATCGACCCAAATCTCAAGCGGTACAAGCGGTGCTGTGATCTCCGAGAGATTATCACATCCTTTGAATACGTTGGCACTCAACCCGGAATTGTCGGAAAGTTCACACCGGAACGTCACATTTGTCAATTCGATGCAATCCAGAAATACCTCATCACCGATCCTTGTCAAACTCTCCGGGATGTACACTCCCGTCAGGCTGTCACAATTCTCAAAAGCCTTGTTGCCAATACTTGTCACTCCCTCCGGGATCGTCACGCTGGTCAGACTTTCGCACCAAGAGAATGCACAGTCACCGATGCCTGTCACGCTATCCGGAATCGTCACGCTCGTCAGGCTGTCACAACACTCAAAAGCCTTGTTGCCAATGCTTGTCACTCCCTCCGGGATCACTACGTCCCCGCCGGAGCCGTCGTAATCAAAGAGAATATGAGCGACAACTATAAAGTCATCCGCATCAGCCAGACCTGTACAACCGCGGAACGCCTCTACACCAATGCTAGTAACTTCGTCCGGGATCATCACGCCTGTCAAGTTCTCGCAGCCGTAGAACGCGTAGTTACCGATACTTGTCACGTCTTTCGGTATGACCACATCCCCGCCGGAGCCACCGTAATCAAAGAGAATATGAGCGACAACTATGTTACCATCCGAGTCAGCCAGACCTGTACAGCAGCCGAACGCCTTTTCACCGATGTTTGTTACCCCCTCCGGGATAGTCGCGCTCGTCAAGTTCTCGCAGCCGTAGAACGCGTAGCTGCCGATGCCAGTCACGCTTTCCGGGATTGTGATGCTCGTCAGACTGGTGCAACCGTAGAACGCCCTGTCGCCGATGTTAGTCACGCCCTCCGGAATCGTAATGCTCGTAAGACTCTCGCAGCCGTAGAAGGCACCGCCTCCGATCACTTTCACCCCATCCGGAATAACTACGTCCCCGCCGGGGCCGACATATTTCTTCAAACAGCCATTCCAACTGTATTCAAAATCCCTCGGATTGCTCATAATTGTTCCTCACATGTTTGTTGTTCGGTATGGCACCTTCTCCTCCGGAGAAGGCTTTTTTATTCCGCCTCGAAACGGATGTTGTGCTCTTTCGCGTACTGCTCGGCATAGCTGCCCGCCGGGGCGTGGATGGTGAGATTGGGAAGCCGATCCAGCCAGCACCATTGAGAAGGCTTTGTATCTTTTCCAAGGTAAAGGTCACGAAGTCCGTCGCAATCCGAAAAAGCGCACAGTCCCAGCTCCAGTACCCCGTTCGGGATCCGCAGTTCCTGCAGCTTTCCGCAGTCGGAAAAGAAATGATCACTGATGGCGCTGGAAAGATGCTTCGGGAGCCGCACTGCCTTTAAACCGGTGCAGCGTGTGAACATGTGGGAGCCCATTGTAGTGACCGAATCCGGGATCTCAACCGTTTCCAATCGGGCGCATCCCCAAAAGGCTGCCGCGCCGATGGTCAGGAGGCCTTCAGGCAATACAATTTTGGTGATTGCCTTACGGACGGCCAGGTTGGTGATCCGTTTGGCTCCGGCAGAAAACAGATCGGAAGAAAAAACATGTTTATCCAGTTCCGTAACTGCTGCTTTTCCGATCCGCTCCGGAACGATGATCTCCGTATCTTCCCCTTTATAGGAGGTTATAAGGATCGTTCCGTCTTCTTTTTTCTTGTAGGACCATATCTTTTTCAATTCCGAAACAGAATCCGGCGCGGCGTTCAGCTCTCTTTTCAGGTCCGCCTCCGCTTTTTTCTCTTCCCGGGCCAAATCTGCCGTTTTATTCTTGTAGTCCATCAAAAGGGCGAGGACTTCCGTCTGCTTTTTATCGGCAGCAAGAGCGATCAGCTCGTCCCTCTGCTTCGGGGTAGATATGAAACCGACATCCAGAAGCAAGGACAGAACATCCGTTTGGCCTCTCTTCACCATGTCCTGCAGCAGCTGTTTTTTGTTCAGCCCCGTCGTATCGCCGCTTTCGATCAGCACCTGCGCGGCATCAACACTGATACGTCCGTCCAACGCGTTGAAAATCGAATCGGTCAGGTACATTTTCTTCCCGCCCCTGTTCAGCCGCGCCGAAAAATCACGCAGCACAGCCAGACGCCGTTCCGGCGTTTTATCATTCATCGCGTCCAGATACTGATTCAATTCGGAGGTGCAGTTTTTATGCTCCCCATCGCTCAGCAGCCAGGGAACATCAATGACCGCGCCAAGATCGGACAGAGTATCGGCTATTCCCGTCTCTTCCTCCAGTACGGCAAAGTACAGGAGCCGGTTCATCTGCTGCTTTGTCAGCGCCTTTTTCCGGACCAACAGTTTCAGGTTTTCCGCTCTCACGGAAATCGGCGCCATTTTCATGCTTTTCGGGACAGCAGATACATCTTTCTCTGCTTTCAGATAGTCACTGAAAACCATCTTCGGATTTTCCCGGAGATAGTACTTGTCCATGCTGCCGAACAGGTACTTGTTCCAGACGTTGTCAACCACCATGAGTAGCGGGAAGTCGGCAGTAAACTCCCTGCCGGAGGGCCGGTAAGAAAGCCCGTATTTTGAAATGATTTTCGGATCTTTGATGGTGAAGCTCATTTTTTCTTTCAGCAGCAGCTCCACGATCTCCGGTTCCCTGCACCGGCATGCCAGCCCCAGGGCTCTTGCCGTCATCTCATAAGGACGCTCTTTCTTAATGGCATCTGCGAGCTCCTCCTTCGAGCCGCTTAAGACCAGCTTTTCCAAATGGATCACGTCGTCTTCCGGGGAGCGCTTTTTTCCGCCGCTTTTGGTGTCGGCACCGCCCGCACTCGTCGGATCCAGCAAAGCCTCCGCTTCCGTCAGGCCGAATCTCTGAGCCGTCTGCAGCAGCTTTTTCTTCTGCTTGCCGATATACTGCCGATACTCCTCCGCCCTGTCCGGAGCATACAGGTCCGGATGCAGCAGATAGCCCATGGCAAGCTTCATTTTGCTTTCCGGGTCGGCGATCGATAAAAACGACACTTTGGGAGCAACGACAAAGGGCAGATTGTCACAGCCCTTGAAAGCCTCTTTCCCGATCTCGGTCACAGCGGACAGTACACTGATGCGTTTCAATGCTTTATGGCGGTAGAAAGCCCGCTCCTCGATCCGGGTGACCGATTCCGGCACGATCAGTTCTTCAAAAGCGCCGTAGATGTTCTCCTGCTGGCTGAAAACGAAATCCCCATTCGGGTTTTTGACATCCACCCAGTCCTCATAGACCCAGCATTCCGTGGCAATGGTGGATACGCCTTCATCAACAGTAAGAACTTTCTCAGCCGCCTCATCTTTGCCCATGTAATATTTATCTTGATAGATCATGATTGCTGCCCCCTGTGTTTTTCCTTTATTATGCAAATCTAAAATGCAGGTTTAGATTTGCATATGTTTATCCCCCGTGTCATACAAATAAGCCTGTGATACCGGTTATCTCACGGGAGAGATCACTCGGCCTCGAAACGGATGTTGTGCTCTTTCGCGTACTGCTCGGCATAGGAACCGGCGGTAACCTTGAGGGTGAGTTTTGGACAATCACTGAACGCCCGATCACCGATGCTGACCACACTCTTGGGAATAGTCACGCTTGCAAGGTTATCACAGTACCAGAATTCCTCCCACCCAATACTGGTCACGCCTTCTGGAATCTTCACATTTGTCAAGCTGAAGCAATATGCAAATGTCGCACCTCCGATACTGGTTACGCCCTCCGGGATCGTCACACTCGTCAGACTGCGGCAGCCCTCGAAAGACTTGCTCCCGATTTTGGCCACACTGTCCGGGATCGTCACGCTCGTTAGGCTCTCGCAGTTTATGAAGGCAGAACTTCCAATACTAGTCACGCTGTCCGGGATCGTCACACCGGTTAATCCATCGCAGAACCAGAACGCACAGTCACCGATACTGACCACACCGTTCGGGATCTCCACATCCCCTCCGGGACCGCAGTAATCGAACAAGATATGTCCAACAATCACAAAGCCCGCCGCGTCGGCCAGTCCGCGGCAACCGCGGAACGCTTCCCGCCCTATATCTGTCACGCGCTCTGGGAACACCACGCTCGTCAGGCTGCTGCAGTCGCGAAACGCTGCATTGCCGATGCCGGTCACGCCTTCCGGGATCGTCACACTCGTTAGACAGCTGCAGCCTTCGAAAGAATTGGCTCCGATCCTGGTCACGCTGTCCGGGATCGAGACGCTAGTCAGACTGCTACAGTCCTTGAAGGTATAGCTCTCGATGCCCGTCACGCCCTCCGGAATCGAGACGCTGGTCAGGCTACCACATTCGTAGAACGCATCTTTTCTGATAATGGTAACACTGCCCGGAATCGTAACGTTCGTCAGGTTGCTGCACCTCATGAACGCCTCTGTGCCGATACCCGTCACGCCCTCCGGAAGCATAACGGTTTTAAGCGTTTTGCAGTCGCAGAACGCTCTTTCCGGGATCTCTTTCAGCCAGACGGGGACATCGATATGCTCTGCGTCCCTGAATCGCCGGCCGATCATGTGGTTGAACTCCGCCTCGTCGATCACCTGGGCGCCATATTCTCTCGCCTTTATGTTCTTCTCCGACCCGCTGTTGGGATCGTTCGTCACAAGATAGTCCGTCTTTTTGGTAACAGAACTGCCCAAAAATGCGCCGTAGCGCTCCAAATACGCCTGCACCTCCGCCCTGGAGTTCCAAACCTTGGGCCATGAGCTGAGTTTTCCGGTGATCACGAAGGTCATTCCCTCAATGCCTTTCGACGGGTCGCGCGAGGCGATCCGCTCCGCCAGCGCATCGCTGTATTCTTCCCTGGTCTTTTCCTTTTTTGCGCGGGCTTTTGAGACTTCCTTCGCTCCGAGCTTGTTCTGATAATCGAGCAGAAGCGCCTTCTTCTCCGTGTCGTTTCGTTTTTCCGCCTCAGCCAGGTAAGCATCCACATCCTTCGCTGCAATCAGTTTGTGGTCACAGAGAAAGGAAAGCAGATTTGGGGTTTCAAAGGCTGCTCCGACCAACTTGCCGGCGTTTTTCTTCGCATAGTCCATATAGCTTTTCGCCCGCTCGGAGGTGAAGTCTGTCCCCTCCTCTTCGAGGAAGCCCAGCAGCGCCTGTCGCCGCCAGTTGGCCGGGAAATCGGTTATGGGATCCTCTGTCAGAAAGCGTAGCCGGCTACTGTCGGTATGTTTGTCGTTTTTCCTGACCGCGTCGGCGAGCATCGGCGTCCAATGACCGGCGCAGATCAGGCAGCTGCACTCGGTGAAGGCACCCGGGCCGATGCTCGTCACACTGTCGGGGATGCGGATACTCTCAAGGCTCTCGCAATACGTAAAAGCGATCTCACCGATATCGCGCAGCCCGTCCGGAAGAGTAACGGATTGAAGATTCTTGCACCAGCCGAACGAATTCCTGCCCAAGGTTCGCAGGCTCGCCGGCAGCGTCACAGAGAGCAGTCCGTTACAGCCGTGAAACGCTTGTGTTTCGATCCTTGTGACCCCTTCCGGGAAAGAAACACCCGTCAGACCGTCGCAGCCGTTGAATGCATCAAAGCCAATGAACTTAACGCCATCCGGGATCGAATAGTCACCCTCCCGACCACACGGATACCGGATCAGGGTCGATCCGTCCTTGCTGAACAGGACGCCGTCCAGAGACTTCATTTTAGGGTTTTCCGGAGTAACGTCATAGTGCTCCGGCGATTGCTTCTTCTGTCCAAAAAAACCGCTCAAGTTGCTCAGGTTGAAATACTGGAGACTTGCAGGGATAGAGATTCGCTTTGCAATACACCCCGAGAAAGTCGTAGACTGAACAAGCTCCACACCCTCCGGGAGAACAATTTCCTCCATGGCGCACAACTGAAACGCCCACTCTTCGATCTCTTTCAGGCTGGAAGGCAAGACAAGAGCCGAAAGTTTGTGGCAGCCGGAAAAGGCCCATTTATCGATTTTCGTCACGCCCTCCGGGATAGTGACCGATGTCAATCCATCACAGTCTTCAAATGCGTGTGCCCCGATCTTTTTCAAGCTGTCGGGGAATGTCACGTTTGTTAGATCGCTGCGGCGCTTGAATGCCCGCGCCCCGATCTCTTTTACTCCGTCGGGAATGACCACGTCTCCTCCGGAGCCGACATATTCCCTTAAAACGCCGTTTTCGATGATGAAATCTTTCGAATCGCTCACGTTTGTTCCTCCCATGTTTGTTGTTCGGTTTGGCAACTTTTCTTCAAGGAGAAGGCTGTTCTCACTCCGCCGTGAAACGGATGTTGTGCTCCTTCGCATACTGTTCGGCATAGGAGCCGGAGGTGACCTTGAGGGTGAGTTTTCTGCATTTGGTGAAGCAGTCCGCCCCGATCTCCGTGACGCTCGCGGGGACCGTGATGGTCTTTACGTTGGGCAGGCCGCGGAAGCAGCCCGTGCCTATGCTCGTCACGCCCTCGGAGATCACGACGGATTTCAGGGACGACGACGATTCGGAGAGAACATAGGGATCGATCCGCTTCACCGTATCGGGAACAAGCAGATCCACCTTGCCGCCGTCGAACAT
>JAEEGL014760162.1_pt1 | contig 11610 bp, 8 predicted proteins | sample 9134231 | NCBI WGS metagenome assembly JAEEGL01 (sample SAMN16246548, study PRJNA631951) | gut metagenome | biome: gut microbiome; feature: rumen; material: fiber-attached | host: Bos | place: Iran: Karaj | collected 2018-10 | reverse complement strand
CGTCCCTATCTGGCTGTTCTTAAATCCGATGAACTGGAGCGGTATTATATCCGTTCCCTGATGGAGCAGCTGATAGAACGAATGCTGTCCGTTGGTACCGGGTTCACCAAAGATTACCGGACCCGTCTTATAATCTACGGGTTCACCGAAACGGTTCACGAACTTTCCGTTTGATTCCATGTCCGCCTGCTGCAGATGCGCGGGGAATCTTGAAAGTGCCTGTGAATAAGGAAGGACTGCCGTACAGTCGTAACCCAGTATATTCCTCTCATAAACACCGATCAGTGCATCGAGCATTGCGGGATTCTTACGGATATCCTTATCCGTTGCAAGCTTGTCCTCTTCAGCAGCACCGTCAAGGAACCTTGCAAATACATCGGCACCGAACGCAAGAGAAAGTATCGCACCTCCGACTGCCGAACATGAAGAAAATCTTCCGCCTATATAATCGTCCATAAAGAACGCCGCAAGATAGTCACTGCTCTTTGCAAGCGGTGATGTCTCGCTGGTTACCGCTATCATATGCTTTGATGCATCAAGTCCCGCCTTCCTTAGTGCATCCTTTACAAAGCTCTCATTCGTAAGCGTCTCAAGAGTCGTTCCCGATTTTGACACAAGGACGAAAAGTGAATGTGCAACATCGATACCGTTTAATACGGCCGCCGCATCATCGGGATCCACATTGCTTATGAACCTTGCTTCAAGCTTGAAATTTCCTGTCTTTTTTGCCCAGTTCTCAAGTGCGAGATATATAGCCCTGGGACCCAGATCGGAACCGCCTATACCTATCTGCACGACAGTTGTGAACTTCTCACCCTTTCCGTTTGCGATCTCACCGTCATGTACCTTCGCTGCGAACTCCGCTATCTTCTTCTGCTGTCCGACATAGAACTCTCTCTTGTTCACACCGTCGGCCACAACATCGTTCCCGAGCTGTCCGCGGGTAAGCTGGTGGAGTACGAGACGCTTCTCACCGGTATTTATAACGGCACCGTTATAAAGCTCGGCGAACTTCTCCGCAAGTTGTGCCTCATCGGCAAGAGCGGCAAGTGCATCAAGCACATCATCATCCACAGCCTTTGCGGCATAGTTAAAGTCCATTCCGCATGCCATCGCAGCGCTGTACTCCTTCGCCCTCTTCGCGCCGTTTTCGCCTGTCATTACTTCCTTTACGGATACCTTCTTAAGCTTCGAAAGTTCCTTAAAACTGTTAAGAGTATCCAGGTTGTTCCATGAAACCATAAATCATTCCTCCATATTTTTTCAAATTTATAATTCACATATTACTTTGCGCATTTTTAGGAGATCCTTCGGCAATACCGATAAAGCATCAACTCCCATGTCTATAAGCCTCTTTGTTGCTTCGGGATTACTTGCGAGCTCTCCGCATATGGTGACAGGGATCCCTGCCTTATGTGCATTTTCTATCGTCATCTTTATAAGTCTCATCACGGATTCGTGAAGAGGATTATAGAACTGTGCAAGTTCTCTGTTCTGCCTGTCTACCGCCAGTGTGAACTGCGTTAAGTCGTTAGTGCCTATGCTGAAAAAATCGACCATTCCGGCAAGTTCGTCCGAAATGAGCGCAGCTGCCGGCGTCTCTATCATTATACCCCTGCGGAGATTTCCGTACGAAACGCAGTCTCTGTCCAGTTCATCCATTGCTTCCTTCATCAGATCGTTTATCTTTTCTATCTCTTCGACCGACGTGATCATCGGATACATCACCGAAACATCACCGTAAGCAGCAGCCCTCAGTATCCCCTTAAGCTGCGGGATAAAGACCTGTTTATCGGTCAGGCATATACGGATCGCCCTCTTGCCGAGAGCCGGGTTTTCCTCTTCCTTAAGATGAAGGAGGGCGGCTCCCTTGTCTGCTCCCAGATCGAGCGTACGGAAAACAATGCTCCTGCCCTTACAGATATTGACTATATCCCTGTAGGCTTCAAAATGTTCTTCCTCCGTGGGAAGGGTATTCCTGTCCATGAACATGAATTCCGTTCTTGTCAGTCCTATTCCTTCGGAATCGCATTCTGCCGCATTTTCGGCATCGCTTAAGCCCGCAATGTTTGCGAGCAGCATTACCCTTCTGCCGTAAGAAGTAACGGTCTTTACACCTATGAATTTCTTAAGCTGTGTCTTCGCCCTTTCTTCTTCCTCTATGAGAAGCCTGTATTTCTGCTTAAGTTCCTCATCGGGATCTGTGAATACCTGGCCGCCCACACCGTCTAAGACCGCTTCATGTCCGTTCAGGCTCTCGGGCATATATACTCCGAGAACGACCGGGATCCCAAAGGTCTTGGCCAGTATGACTACATGTGAATATATGGAGCCTTCAAGCAGTACGATACCTTTTAACATATCCCTGGGTATCTGTACCAGTTCCGACGGGCTGAGATATGCGGATGCAAAAATGACAGGCTCCTTTATATTGAAAGCATTATCCGTTCCCGTAAGGAGCCTTATGAGCTTATTGGCAACGTCCTTTATATCCATTGCCTTTGCCCTTATATTGTCATCATCTATCGAAGTGAACTTATCATAGAAATGCCTGCTGGACTCACTCACGGCCCATTCGGCATTCTTACCTTCCGTTAGTATATTCTGGATTATGCGCGCATTGTATTCCTCATCTTTTAAGATCATTACCTGAGCCTTGAATATTTCCGCATTCTCGGCTCCCGCACGTTCATTTGTCCTCTGATATGCAATGCTTAAGCTGTCTATCGCGTCCTGTCTTGCGTTTTCATATTTTGCAAGTTCCGCATCCCTGTCCTCAACAAACTTATGGGACGGACGGTATGAATTGCGCTCATATACGAACAGTTTTCCTATCGAATAACTGGGTGAACCAATGCGTCCCACCATTCTTATAACCTCATCCATATCTATTGATTCTACTTGCTGCTGTCTTTGATCTTCTCCTCTATTATCTCCACGGCACGATCAAGCTGGTTATCAGTACCGTCTTCGAGATATGCATCAACATCAAGTTCAAGTTCCTCATCAGGTTCAATGCCGATGCCATGGATGTCGGTCCCGTTCGGAGTAAAGTAACTTGCTATCGTGACCTTGACTCCAGTACCGTCACCAAGAGGGATTATCTGCTGTACGATACCCTTGCCGTAAGTAGTCGTACCGAGTATCGTCCCCTGCTCATGATCCTTTATCGCTCCGGTAAGGATCTCGGCGGCGCTCGCACTGTTACCGTTTACAAGCACTACCAGCGGTCCGTCATAAAAATTCTCGCCCGAAGAAGTGTACTTATCGCCTTCTCCGTCCTTCTCTTCTGTATATACTATCAATCCTTCCGGAAGGATCTCATCCGCTATCTCAACGCAGGTCTTAACACTGCCGCCCGGGTTATCCCTGAGGTCGATTATAAGACCGCGCATCTCTTCTCTCTCAAGAGCCTTAAAAGCCTTCTTGAACTGTGCCGAAGTCACGTCATCAAATTCCGAGATCTGGATATAGCCAATACTGTTATCAAGCATCTTCGAGTCAACCGTCATGGATTCGACCTTGGCTCTTACTATATCGAAACGCACGATGCCGTCCCTGTTCTGACGCCTCACCCCGATGTTCACCTTGGTACCTGAAGGGCCTCGTATCTTGGCTACCGTTACGCTCAGATCATCTCCCTCTACATTTTCATGATCCACTTCAACAAGGATATCCCCTGCCTTTATTCCTGCCTTCTCTGCCGGCGAATCGGGAATTGGTCTTGTAACGGTCACGACCTTGGTATCCGGATCCTGTGACAGATATGCTCCGATACCTTCAAACACGCCTTCCGAATCCTCGGACAGTTCATGATATTCCTCCTCGGTATAGTAAACCGAATAAGGATCGTCAAGACCTTCCATCAGTCCCTTGTATAACCCGTCACGCAGATCTTCCTGCGTATACTCGTTAAGATATTCCTGCTCTATTATCGCCTGGAGAGTATCAAGCTTGCTCTCGGTCTTTTTATCTATTACGGATTTGTCCGGCTTGCCGTACAGCAGGCCTACATTAAACTTCCCCGATCCTATAAGCGCAAGGCCTGCCAGGCCTCCTATGATAAGAAAAAGTACCGTCATTACAATGAAAGTTATCAGAAAGCCCTGTAAACGTCCTTTATTTACAAGGCTTTTTTCGTTATCGGACATTTTTATCTCCCTTATGATCTATTTTAAAAATTTCCAGGGGCTGACGTAATTTCCGTTCTGTCTGACTCCGAAATGGAGATGCGGACCGGTACTTCTCCCCGTCGATCCTACCGCAGCTATCTTATCACCCTTGCTTACTGTCTGGCCGGTCGATACATATAATGCCGACGCATGCATATAGATAGTGATAAGGCTGTCGCCGTGATCTATCATGATATAGTTACCCATGCTCGAAGAATAGCCCGCAGATACAACATCACCGTCGTAGGCTGCCAGTATCGGCGATCCCGAAGGCGCTGCCAGGTCGATACCGTTATGGAACTTTTCAACCTGCAGTATGGGATGCATACGTGTTCCGTAATCATCCGACACCCTTGTATAACTTGGGCAGGGGAATTTGAACATTCCTCCGTCGTATTTACGAAGTGACTTGTTCTCCTCCTCCAGTCGTCTTCTTTCTTCCGCTATCCTCTTCTCAAGGGTCTTTATTATCTCATCCTGGGCGGCTATCTCCGCTTCATATTCCTTGATCGCCGCTTCCTTATTTGTTATATCCGTCTGATATGCGACTATCTGCGTCTCCTTTGCGGAAATAAGTTCCTGCAGAGCCTCCTGCTCGGATTCGAGAGCTGCCTGTGCTTCTTCAAGCTCGGCCTCCTCCTTCTCAAGCTTTGTCTTCACATCAGTGATATGCTGTGTCGTTTCGATATATCTGTCCAGCATCCTGCGGTCGTATTCCGACAGCTGGGCTACATATTCCGCGCGGTTAAGGAATTCCACAAACGAAGTCGAATTGAGGATCATCTCGATATTCGAGGTCTGGCCCTTTTCGTATACGAACTGTATCCTCTTCTTCATAAGGCCGTACTGCTGCTGGCTCTGCCATATCGCATCCTCCAGCTCGCCCTTTGTTTTCTCTATCTCGGCCTTCTTGTCCGTAAGCTGCTCATCCAGCATCTTGATGTTATCTTCTATGACCGCAAGATCCTCATCAAGCTGGATTATATATGTCTCAAGCTGACCTTTGGCACTCTCCAGATCCGCGATCAGCTGCTTTACATCGGTCAGTCCCTTTTTAAGGATCGCCTTGCTCTGCTCGGCGTTCTTCTTCTCTTCCTCGCTCTGTTTGATAACGTCGTTCGTCAACTTATCCGCGCTTACGCTAAGCGGTAACTGAATACTTAACGTTACCGACATCATCAATGCAAGTATCCCCTTCATGCATTTACGATCACTCATATAAATCCCCTTATCATTTGTCTTAAGCGGTACCTCTGCGCTCCCCAACGCATCGGCCAACCCTTGATCTTTCCCTTTCCGGACATCAGGCCTTAGTCTGCTTCGCGTCTACCTCATGCCCCTGCTCACACTCTTAAGTGCTTCCTTACCGTGATAAGACTCCCGAAGAACCCGAGGCCTACTCCCAGTACAAGCGCCACGGGAATGAGCACCGAAAAGATCTCCCTTGATGTTTTAAACTGCAGTATATCATTAAGTATAACGAACTGCTGCGTCGCATATACAATGATATTGTTGTAGATAAAATAGACCGCTATGAGCGGAATGGCCGCTCCGATTATGCCAAGCAGGATACCCTCGATAAGGAAGGGTGATCTTACTACGAAATCAGTCGCGCCTATCAGCTTCATGATACCTATCTCTTCCCGGCGTACGGCTATACCCATTGCAACCGTGTTGCTGATAAGGAACAGCGATACCGCAAGAAGTATGCCTATGATGCCCAGAGACACATAGCTTAAGAGCTTATTGAACTGCGTGAGTATATTTGCGGTTACATCCGAATGGTTTATCTCACGTATACCGTCGACGGTTTCAAGATAACTTACAAGCTCACCCTGTTTCGAGACATCCTTAAGATATATCTCAAAATTCTCGCTTCCTTCAAGGGGATTGTCACCCTCATATCCGTCGGCATATTCCCCAAGATAATCCACCTTGAACGCTTCCCACGCATCCGAAGCCGATACGTAATTAACCGAAGATACTTCCGGGCGGGTACGGATCATATCGCCTATCTCCTGTATCCTGCCGTCCGAGATACCTTCATCGAAAAATACCGTGACCGCCACATTCGTCTCGGCCTTTGCGATACTGTACTGCACATTTTCCACTACCGAATAAAACAGTCCGAACAGGAAGATACATGCAGCTATCGTCGCTATCGTTGCAAGGGAAAATATCTTATTCCTGAATATGTTCTTAAAACCCTGTTTAAAGGTAAATACAAAAGTACTAATCTTCATCTATATACTCACCCTTCTCCTCGTCGCTTACTATGATGCCCTTCTTTACCGTTATAACACGCTTGCGCATTGCATTTACTATCTCGCGGTTATGTGTTACGACAACAACAGTTGTGCCGCGTCTGTTTATCTCTTCGAGAAGCTTCATTATCTCCCATGAATTCCTCGGATCCAGGTTACCTGTAGGCTCATCCGCAAGAAGTATCGGAGGATTATTTACAAGCGCCCTCGCAAGCGCAACCCTCTGCTGTTCTCCACCGGATAATTCCTTGGTCTTACTCCTGTATTTTTCGGGAAGACCGACCAGCGAGAGCATCGCCGGGACATTCTTCTTGATCTCCTTGGTCGGACGCTCTATGACACGCTGCGCAAACGCAACATTCTCATAAACATTCCTGTCCTTGAGCAGACGGAAATCCTGGAACACAACGCCTATATTCCTTCTGTACTTGGGTATTTTGCGTCTCTTGAGTTTGGACAGATCGAAGTTGTTGACTATTATCCTCCCGCTCGTCGGAGTAAGTTCCCTAAGCAGGAGCTTGATCATTGTTGATTTGCCCGATCCGGAATCGCCCACGATAAAAACAAACTCGCCCCTGTCTATATGCAGGCTTACGTTATTAAGCGCCGGCATTCCGTCATTGGTGTAACTCTTGCTGACATTTTCAAGTGTGATCATTTATACTCCCTCCCCTGGATCGTAATTATCTTTTGAAATGATTCCTTGCAATAATCCCCTCCTTCCATTCGTGATCACGTCCGCTTCGCGTACTCAGTGCACTTCGTGCCGGATCACTCATGTCGGATGGGATACCTGCTTCGCAGGTACAATATGTATATATGATCTGTCCCTTACATGCAAGCATGACGGTTCAGATTATATATCCATATTAATTGCAAGTAGGAATTTAGAAGTCAAAATCCTCCATGTATTTCATATACTTAACAACCATCAATGCTATCTTGAATGTTATGGCGTCCTCGAATACCCTCAGATCGAGGCCGGTTGTCTTCTGGAGCTTATCAAGCCTGTAAACCAGCGTATTCCTGTGTATATACAGCTGTCTGCTCGTTTCGGACACATTCAGGCTGTTCTCGAAAAACTTATTGATGGTGGTTATTGTTTCCTCATCAAAATCATCGGGCGACTTGCCGTCGAATATCTCCTTGATGAACATCTTGCATAACGGTATCGGAAGCTGGTAGATGAGACGTCCGATGCCGAGCTCGCTGTAAGCGATGACATTTCGCTCGTCAAAGAAGATCCTTCCGACATCAAGTGCCATCTTGGCTTCCTTGTAGGAACGGCTGACCTCGCGGATCTCGTTCACTATCGTACCGTATGATACATGGAGGTTCTTAAGTCCCTTCGCCGCAAACAGCTCATATATCTGATCAGCTGCCTTTGCAACCTCCTCGTATCCTTCACCCTGTGCCATTTCACGGATAACGATGATATTATCCTCATCAACCGCAGTTATGAAATCCCTTGTCCTGCCCGCAAAAAGCGTACGCAGGCTGTCAAGGCTGTTGTTTTCCTTATCGTTTACGGACTCTGCTACGATGGCTACCCTTCTTACATCGGTCTCTATCCTGAGCTTCTGCGACCGGTTATATATGTCGACCAGGAGCAGATTGTCAAGCAGCAGATTCTTGATAAAATTATCCTTATCGAAGCGCTCCTTGTAAGCGATCAGCAGGTTCTGTATCTGAAATGCCGCAATCTTGCCGACCGTATAGGCATTCTCCGATCCGCCCTGCACAACTACGATATATTCAAGCTGAAGTTCATCAAATACCTTAAAAAACTGATGTCCCTGTATCTCCTGGCTGTCAGCGGGAGATTCCGTAAAATTCGCTGCTGCCGTCTTGAACTCCGCAGGGTCCTTAAAGGTCGCCGCCAGTATTTTCCCCTCTGTATCCACTACCCCCAATTCCATCTTGGTGATGTTCTTAAGACCGTCTACCGTGGTCTGCAGAATCTGGTTAGATATCATATCCCTTCTCCTTCGGGTTATTTATTTTTACCCATACAAGCATATTTTAATACAATATTGCCCAAAAATAAAGGATAAAAGTTACCGTTTTGTTACATTTTTTGTGTAATTTGCCCATAAGTTGAAAATACGGCACAAAAACGATACAATCAATAAGTATTTCACTTGCGGAGGAGACCATGGGCAAAAGATCAAGAAAAAAATCCTACAGCAGACACAATGATAAGGTTAATACGGAACGTATCGTCGAAGAAGAGATGATCGATCTCGAAGATACCGCCGAAGACCTGAAAATGACGGTAACGGAGGCAGAAGACGGACCGGACAGGAAGAATACGGACGAAAATGGCAGCACAACGATCCCGGCAGCTCATGAAGAGGCAGGTGAAAAGCCGGCTGACGATAAGACCGCGGAAGCAAACACAAGCGGACCGGCTGCCGCAAAGCAGGAAGACTCAGAGAAAGATACAACCGGAGAAGAAACTTCGGAACATAAGGCCGCAGAGACGGAAACCCCTGAGCATGAGGCCGAACCTCCAGAAGGCAAGGAAGAAAAGGATACGGCCGGACAACCGGATAATAAAGAAGATAAACCCGGCACAAAAAAAAGCAAAAAAAATAAGGTTAAGAAAGAAGAAAAAGCAGAGGATAACGACGAAGATCTGTATAAGGACGAAGTATATAAGGATCAGGATACTTCGGATGATGATATGGTCTTCCTTGACATCTCCGGAGACGAAGTTAAGATCATAACTCCGCCGGATCGGGAATCAGCAGGGAAAGAACGAAAGAAGATAACGATAAGCATAGACACGGAAGCCGCTCTTTCCTGGCTGTTTGTCCTGATCGGAGCTGCCGTGTACATTTCGCTTACTTTTAATAATAACGTCTGGCTCGACGAAGCATTCACGGCTACCCTTGTGCGCACGGATATGGCGGGAGTCCTTGAACGCTCCATGGCAGACACCCTTCCGCCGCTTTACAATATCATACTTAAACTCACCACCGATATTTTCGGTTATACCGTACCCGTCATGAAGCTTACGAGTGCAGTTCCGATGATCCTTACGATGATACTCGGAGCCACTGTCGTGAGGAAACGTTTCGGTGCATTGACTTCATACATTTTTATCCCGGCACTTACCGTGATGCCGAACATGATGTTCTTTGGCGTCGAGATACGCATGTACAGCCTGGGCTTCCTTTTTGCTACGGCATCCGGCATCTTCGCTTACGAAGTGATATCCGAGCCGCGCAGGAAAAACTGGATACTGTTCACGCTCTTCAGTGTACTTGCGGGATATACTCATCATTTCGCCTTCGTGACCGTTGGTTTTGTGTATCTGTTCCTGCTGATCCATGCCTGTGCCGAACAGAGGAAGTTTAATACCGAGAGAGACCGTGAGCTGCATCCGATAATACTCTCAAGCTTTGCAAAATGTCTGTTTGCCACCTTCCTTCTGTATCTGCCGTGCCTGCTCGTTACACTTAGGCAGTTTAAAAGTGTGAGCGGATATTTTTCCATGCCGGAAGTCACTCTTCCCGTATTCGTAAAATACTGCCGCTACCCGTTTACCGTGGGTTTCACGCCGCTCAGCATCGTCCTTTTGGCGCTGGCTGTCATTTTACTTATCAGGCTTGTCTTTCGGCTCTTCGGTGAGCATACCCGTGACGATGTCTTCGCTCTGTACTGTTTTATCCTGTTCTACGGCGTACTGCTTTTCGGTACTGTCGTGAGCAAGATCATGACCGCCAATATCTTCGTTGACAGATATCTGTTCTTTGCACTGGGACTTGTATGGCTGTTCTTCTCAATAGAAGCAGGTACTCTTAAGAAGCCTCTTGTATACTGTATCATAATGCTTGAGCTGGTGACGGGGATCTACTCATACACACAGGCATTTACGAGTGAATATGCCCGCGGAGCGGACGAAATGACAGCCTGGCTTAACAAAAACGTATTCGAGGGGGATTCCCTCTATACTCTTGAAGACTATGAAGAACTGGCATGGTGCCTTCCCTTCTATGACGACAATCTTACGAATTATGAAACACTTGACGAAGCCGTTACCGCGGCCGGCGGTAATAACGTATGGGTAGCCGTTATGAACGGTTATGAAGACGAGACCGCAAACGAACTTCCAAAAGGCAATCCCGGATATGCAGCATACGCCTCCGAACTGGAAGACGCAGGATATACACTGGAATACGAAGATGTCTTCCGTTTTGACAGATATATGTTCAAGATGTTCAGGCTGATACGTCAATAACCCGTGCAGCAGCACACTCGTCGTGAAAAACCGCCAAAAAACCGTTCTTATATTTGGTTGTTTTGTTACAATATTTTATCTGTTTTTTATATACAAACATATGGGTATGTGATATAATTCTAATGAATTAGTAGCATGAGCAGAATAGCGACAAATGGAGGTGAAGCTATGGAGATAACACCTATGATCGACATTCCCGCATTATCGATGGCAATGTCACAGAACAAGGTAATGAACGATTTCAGCGTAGCAATGCTGGATAAGTCATTGGATACCTTTACGGATTTAGGTGATTCGATGACAAAAATGATGGAACAGTCAGTTAACCCCGCAATTGGCGGAAATATTGATATTTCCGTTTAACTCTTTTCTCATCATCCTGAAAGCGACACCCGGCCAAAGTGACCGGGTGTTGTTTTTTGTCCTTATTTTCATTTATGATCTATCTTTGGTAATTGGCCGATATCCATGCCACGACTTTATCAAGTGCGAATATGACGAACAGACAGACCGCGATCGCTATATATCCCGATACGGTCACGAGATTTCCCGCAGATCTTATATTGCCGGCCGTATTCTGTCCCAAACCTTCCTGTCCCATATCTTCCGATGCAGAATCTGTCTGCGGAATTGCATCTTCTTTTGGCAAAACATCTTCATCTAATACTCTGTCTTCCTGCGGCCTGCAGAACATAGAAACAACATTGTCAAAGCGCCCCTCATGCCGGCTTATACCTATGTACACGCCCACCGCCAGAGCGGATGTGACTACCGAGACCACAAGCATGATCCCGATCATTTCAAGCTTCATATCGGTACTGCCAAGCTCATCCGTCATTTCAAAGATGTCTATGCCCATTTCGGTACCCGCCTTATCCATCAGGATCATCAGGAGCACATTCCAGGTGTTTATGACCGCATGCGCTAT
>JAEEGL014678939.1_pt1 | contig 11610 bp, 14 predicted proteins | sample 9134231 | NCBI WGS metagenome assembly JAEEGL01 (sample SAMN16246548, study PRJNA631951) | gut metagenome | biome: gut microbiome; feature: rumen; material: fiber-attached | host: Bos | place: Iran: Karaj | collected 2018-10 | reverse complement strand
GTCGATGATGAGCAGCGATCGCTGATCAAGTACGCATCTGTGGATGCAACAAATTTTACATCTTTGGAAACGGCGCTTGAAGGAGAATGCGGCCCTGTTTGTGTGACAACAGAAGGGTTAGTAATGTACTTCAATGATTTTGAGACAGCTGCGCGGATTGTTCGGACTTGCAATATATCTCATCCGCAGGGATTCGTGTCCTGCTGATTATGTATAAAGCCTGCAGGGGAGGCCTGACGCTTAAAAGGGTAAATGAGACGGTTTCGGAAATACTGAAACAGGCAGGCTTCGACATGGTTATTTGGGAAGTATGATATTTTACGGTCCCGCCGGGACTGCTGCACTTTTGTCTCCGAGAAAGAAGAGGCAAGGAATACGGTCCGGGGATGAAGGGCTAAACCATAAAGCGCGGAAGAAATAGAAAGAAGGGGATCCTTTTTATGAAATTCTCTTGGCATTTCTTCATTTAAAATGTATAATTGTTTTGGAGTTAGCAACGTCTAACATTTAGACATGGTATTCTTACATGTTATTTAAAAGAATCCTGCAGTAATTATATTTTTTTTAACAGAATGTTAGCCGCCTCTAACAAGCTGCGGGGGATAACAGAAATGATATATGGAGGAATTATGAACAGAGTAACGATGAAGATTGACGGCATGATGTGCGGGATGTGTGAGGCGCATGTATGCGACGCGATCCGGAATGCAGTACCTTCCGCAAAGAAAGTCACAGCTTCCAGGAGCAAAAAGGAAGCTTCCTTCCTGACGGAGGAGGATGTGGATGCCGGCAGTTTGAAGGCCGCTGTCGATGCCACAGGATACAGCTGTCTGAGTGTGGAGTCAGCCCCATATGAGAAGAAGGGCCTGTTCGGATGGAAATAAAAACGGCCGCCTGGGGGCTTCTGATTCCTTTTATCGGGACGACGGCCGGCGCTTCCTGTGTATTTTTCCTGAAGAACGATCTCGGGGAAGGCGTTCAGCGGGCTTTGGCCGGGTTTGCTTCGGGAGTGATGGTGGCGGCTTCGATCTGGAGCTTAATTGTCCCCGCCATTGAACAATCTGCATACATGGGAAGACTGGCTTTCCTTCCGGCATTTACAGGCTTTTGGCTGGGAATTCTTTTCCTGCTTCTTCTGGATCATATGATCCCTCATCTGCACAGGAGTATTGATCATACGGAACAGACAGAAGGACCGAAAGTCAATCTGAACAGGATGATTATGATGGTACTGGCGGTGACTCTGCACAATATTCCGGAGGGCATGGCAGTGGGCGCAGTCTATGCCGGCCTGCTGTCCGGTTCTGCCAATATCACGGCAGGCAGCGCGCTGGCCCTGGCACTGGGAATTGCCATCCAGAACTTTCCGGAAGGCGCGATCATCTCCATGCCGCTCTTTGCAGAAGGGAAAAGCAAGCCAAAGTCCTTCTGGCTGGGCGTCCTGTCCGGCGCAGTGGAACCGGTATTCGGCGGAATTACCGTTCTGATCGCCAGTCTGGTGGTTCCGGCAATGCCATATTATTTATCCTTCGCAGCCGGAGCCATGCTGTATGTGGTTGTGGAGGAGCTGATTCCGGAAATGTCTGCCGGGGAGCATTCCAATATCGGTGTCGTGTTCTTTGCCGTCGGTTTCAGCCTGATGATGGCACTGGATGTGGCGTTGGGATAAGGGGGCTTTACTCCTCCGTTTGAAAGGGGAAGAAAGCAGCGGAGATATGAATTCCAAGGAGAGAAACTTATGAAAGAAAAGAAACAAAGCGATGTGGCTGTTCTGCTGAAATATGCAGGAAGCTATAAAATGCTGACATTCCTGGGCCTCGGCCTTTCTGCCGCTGCCATGATTCTCGGGATGGCCCCCTACATCTGTATCTGGCTGGTAGCACGGGACCTGATTTCCGCGGCGCCGGACTGGACGGGAGCCCAGGGCATCGCCCGTTACGGCTGGATTGCCTTCGGCTTTGCCGTTGCCGGGATAGCGGTCTATTTCGCTGCCCTGATGTGTACACATCTGGCTGCATTCCGCACAGCCAGCAACATCCGCAAACAGGGTATGGCACATCTGATGAATACCCCGCTTGGCTTCTTTGATTCCAACGCATCCGGCCTGATCCGCAATCGTCTGGATGGAGCTGCCTCCGAGACGGAGACGCTGCTTGCCCACAATCTGGCGGATATTGTCGGAAGCACAGCCATGCTGGTCTCCATGATTGTCCTGATGTTTGTCTTTGACTGGCGGATGGGCGCTGCCTGCCTTCTGGCAGCAGTTGTCTCCATAGCCGCGATGTTTACCATGATGGGCGGCAGGAACGCCAGACTGATGGCAGAGTACCAGGCGGCGCAGGATGTGATGAGTAAAGCCGGGACTGAATATGTACGCGGTATCCCGGTAGTTAAAGTATTTCAGCAGACAGTCTATTCGTTCCGGGCTTTCAAACAGGCTATTGAAGATTACAGCGCAAAGGCGGAGCATTTCCAGGGAGATGTCTGCTGTGTGCCCCAGTCGGTCAATCTGACCTTCACGGAAGGGGCGTTTGTCTTCCTTGTTCCTGTGGCTCTGTTCCTGGCTCCCGGTGCCCTGGAAACGGGCAATTTTGCCGGCTTTGTTACAGACTTTGCATTCTACGCAGTATTTTCTGCAATCGTATCCACGGCTCTCGCAAGGATCATGTTTGCGGCGAGCGGCATGATGCAGGCAAGCACGGCGCTCTCGCGTATTGATCAGGTGATGAGCGCCCCGGTGCTTAAAATCACAGATCATCCGCAGATCCCAAAGGATAACAGCATAGAGTTCAAAGATGTCATCTTTACCTATGACGGTTCGGAAATACCGGCTTTGGACCACATTTCATTCCGCGTTGAGCCGGGGCAGACAGCGGCTCTGGTTGGACCGTCCGGGGGAGGCAAGACCACGGCTGCCAGTCTGATCCCCCGGTTCTGGGACGTCAGCTCAGGATCCGTGGAAGTCGGAGGCGTGGATGTCCGTGAAACCGATCCTCATGTACTGATGGATCAGGTGGCCTTTGTCTTCCAAAATGACCGTCTGTTCAAGGCAAGCATCCTGGAAAATGTGCGGGCAGCCAGGCCGGACGCAGGGCGGGACGAGGTGCAGGCCGCTCTTTCCGCTGCACAATGCGATGACATTCTTGAAAAACTTCCGGATGGAATGGATACGGTCATCGGGACAAAAGGAACTTACCTTTCCGGCGGCGAGCAGCAGCGCGTGGCGCTGGCGAGAGCAATCCTCAAAAACGCCCCCATTGTCGTTCTGGATGAAGCCACGGCCTTTGCGGATCCGGAAAACGAGGCTTTGATCCAGAAAGCTTTTGCCGCGCTGACAAAGGGGCGCACTGTCATCATGATCGCCCACAGACTGTCAACGGTCGTCGGCGCGGACAAGATCATTGTTCTGGATTCCGGCCGTGTGGCGGAAGAAGGTACTCATGCGCAGCTGGCTGCAGCGGGCGGCCTTTACGCAAAAATGTGGACCGATTACAACAAGGCTGTGAAATGGCGCATATAGGGGGTGATATACATGTTCGGAAAAGAATTTCAGAGGAAATACGCTCTCACCGACCAGGGCATCAGAAACACAAAGAAAGGCACATTCTGGACGGTCATCGTCAATCTCCTTGTGATGGGCGGCATGGGGATCCTATACCTGCTGATGTCAAAGTATATGGCAACCCTGACTGACGGAGAAGGACTGCCGGGAGCGGGCACATTCATCCTTCTGGTGCTGGCTTTCCTGGTGTTGTCGATTATAACGCATCTGCAGCAATACCGTGCCACATACGGCCTGGTCTATGGAGAGGTAAAAGCAGTCCGCATCGAATTGGCAGAGCGTCTCCGCAAGCTGCCCCTTGGCTACTTTGGGAAGCGGGACCTGGCGGATCTCACGGAGACGATCATGGGCGATGTGAACCGGTTGGAGCATGTCTGGTCTCATTGTCTTGGATATCTTTACGGTTCCTGGATTTCAACGGTGATTATAGCGACCGTCATGCTCCTCTATAACTGGCGGATGGCACTTGCCTGCCTGTGGGGCGTCCCGGTGGCGTTTGCGCTTCTTTTTGGCAGCAGAAAACTCACTAAACACAATTCCGAGGTTACCAAAGCGGCAGCCATTCAGGTGTCGGACGGTATCCAGGAAACCTTGGAAAACATCCGGGAGATACACGCAACGAATCAGGAAGAGCGATTTCTGAATTCCCTGAATGACAAGATCGACTATCATGAAAAGACTATGCTCAGGGGTGAACTGCACACAGGCATCTTCGTTAATGCGGCGAGCGTGATCATGAGGCTGGGCGTGGCAACGACCATACTTACCGGGACAAATCTGATCCTGTCCGGCCAGATCGACTTTATGGTACTGTTCATGTTCCTGCTGGCAATCACACGTGTTTATTCGCCTTTTGACCAGGCTCTGGCATTGATTGCGGAGATGTTCATGTCCCAGGTCTCCGCAAGCCGGCTGATGGAGATCTGCGACGCAAAGACGGCAGAAGGAACGGATACATTTGCCCCGGCAGGGCATGACATCGTATTTGAAAACGTCGGTTTTGCCTATGACGATGAACAGGTGCTGCGCGGCGTCAGCTTTACGGCAAAGGAGGGAGAAGTCACAGCCCTGGTCGGTCCGTCCGGCTCCGGCAAAAGCACATGCGCAAAGCTGGCTGCCCGGCTGTGGGATGTTTCCGAAGGTACTGTACGCGTCGGCGGCATTGATATCAATTCGGTCGATCCGGAAACTTTGCTGACAGATTACTCCATGGTTTTCCAGGACGTGGTACTCTTTGATGATACCGTGATGGAAAATATCCGTCTCGGCAAACATGGCGCGACAGACGAGGAGGTTCTGGCCGCTGCAGCGGCTGCAAACTGCGATGAGTTCGTAGAAAAACTGCCGCAGGGCTATGGGACCCATATCGGCGAGAATGGGGCTAAACTCTCCGGCGGAGAGCGGCAGCGTATCTCTATTGCACGGGCGCTGCTGAAAAATGCGCCTATTGTTCTTCTGGATGAGGCTACCGCGTCTCTTGATGTAGAGAATGAAACGAAGGTTCAGGGCGCATTGTCACGGCTTCTGGCAGGAAAGACTGTTCTGGTTATCGCCCACCGCATGCGCACCGTAGAGGCTGCTGATAAGATCGTAGTCCTTGCCGGCGGCAAGGTTGCCGAAGAAGGCAGTCCTGCCGAACTTCTCGCAAAGGAAAACGGTATTTTCAGGAGAATGACGCAGCTTCAAAGAGCCAGCGCTGACTGGAGTATTTAGCAAAATACGGATTACTTAACAGTTTGACTGAAATTGATAAGAAGGACCATGATAATAGAAAATAATGTTGTCAAAATCATTCAAGGATGTAATGAAAGGTTCTGAATCTTTTAAGGCGGTTATCGGTTTCGACTATCAGGACAAGATGACCGGAACCATTGAATTGACAATGATCAAAGAAGAAAAGATATGGAAGATCGACAGCCTGAATATGCCGAAGTTCGACAAGTTCACACTGCCGCAGACAAAGACGGAACAGCCTGCAGAAGAATAAGACAGCTGCATTATTAAACAGTCTTAAAATGTGGGTTCCATCATCGGAGCAGCAAGTACTCTCCGGGATGGAGCCTTTTTTTGTCTTCGGGATTGTTTTTTACGATGCAGCTGCAGTACGGGATAAGGGTGGCGCTGACGAAATGACCGTGGTAAGATTGCAGCAGCAAAAGGAGGTGAGGCGGTATGATTATTAACACCGGACAGAGAACGGATATTCCTGCTTTTTATGCGGAGTGGTTTGCAAACAGACTGAAGGAGGGCTTTGTCTGTGTCCGCAATCCGTTCAATCCGAGCCAGGTCAGCCGCTACCGCCTGGATCCTGCAGTTGTGGATGTGATCGGCTTCTGTACCAAAAATCCTGCACCGATGTTTCCATATATGGATCTCCTGAAAGATTACGGGCAGTACTGGTTTGTTACAATCACAGGGTACGGAAGGGACATCGAGCCGAATGTTCCTGATAAGCACCGCCTGCTGGATGATTTCAGGAAGCTTTCCGATACCGTCGGCATTCATTCGACCGGGTGGCGGTATGATCCGGTATTTATTTCGCAGCGCTACACAATGGATTATCACCTCCGGGCCTTTGAGCAGATTGCGGCCGCGCTTGACGGTTACACAAAAACCGCAGTCATCAGTTTTATCGATCTGTATCCGAAGGTGAGGCGGAATTTTCCGGAAGCAAGGGAGGTGACAAAAGAGCAGCGCCTGGCTCTGGGAAGGGCGTTCATTCAAATTGCCTCTGCACACGGCATGAAACTCAAACCGTGCGCGGAGGGGGACGAGCTTGCTGCCTACGGAGCCGACTGCAGCGGATGCATGCGGATCAGCGACTATGAAAAGGCCATCGGCAGACATCTGAATGCTCCCAAAAAGAAAGGGGCGAGGGCGGAATGCGCCTGTTATCTGTCCTGTGATATAGGCGCTTATAATACATGCAGGCATCTGTGCAGATATTGCTATGCAAATGCGGAGCCCGCAAAGGTGATGGCGCAGAGCCGGCTGCATGACCCGCACTCCCCGTTTCTGATCGGCGGCAGCATGGACGGTGATATTATCCATGATGTGCCGCAGAAATCATGGATTGACGGGCAGAACAGGCTTATGATCTGATCATCCGGACCGGCGGCTTTTTTGCACACTAAAGGAAGGGAGAAGCCGCTTGAAAGATAAGCTTCTGTAGTGTATTGTTGAGTTTGTAAGAAAGAAAAAATCATTGTGTTTGATAAGAAGGAGGAGATACATGCAGTTTCTTGTCAGAGCATATGATGGAGAAGGAAAGCTTTCTAAAAGGATGGAAGTGCGGCCGCGCCATCTGGAAGGTATGAAAAAGCTGGGCAGTCATATCATCTGTGCAGGCGGCCTGCTGGATGAGGAAGGAAAGATGAAGGGCTCAGCACTTGTTCTGGAGTTTAAAGACTGGGCAGAACTGGATGAATATCTGGCAAATGAGCCCTATTGGACAGAACATGTCTGGGAGAAGACCGTGGTCGAGCCCCTCAATGTGGTGATCAGGGACGGAGTGATCGGATGACCGTATCTGCGGCAGAAGGATAATGTGTATAGAACCGGGTATGATTAAAACAGTTGAAATAGTCAGTTTATCAAGTGGGGTCATGGGGGAAGCTTTTTTAGCCCATGAATTGAGAATCGGCATTGCACGCCTGGAGGCAATGGGACTCCGGGTGAAATTTTCCAGGCATGCCCTGAAGGGAATAGAGTATATTAAAAATCATCCGGAGGACAGGGCTTCAGACCTGATAGAAGCGTATTCCGACCCGGAAGTGGACATGATCCTGTGCGCGATAGGCGGAGACGATACATACCGCCTGCTTCCTTATCTGTTTGATGGCAATGAATTGGGAAAAGCAGTCAATAATAAGATATTTCTGGGCTTCTCAGACAGTACCGTGAACCATTTTATGCTTCATAAACTGGGAATGAAAACATTCTACGGACAGAGCTTTCTGCCGGATGTATGCGAACTTGAAAATGATATGCTCCCCTACAGCAGGCATTATTTTGAAGAACTGGTTACAACGGGGACAATCAGGGAAATATGTCCGAGCGATGTCTGGTACGAAGAACGGGTTTCGTTTGATGAAAACCAGACAGGGGTGCCGAGAATCTGCCACAATAATAACGGTTTCCGGCTGCTCCAGGGACCGTCCGTATTTTCCGGAAAGATACTGGGCGGCTGCATTGATTCCATTTATGACATCTTCAGTAACGAACGGTATGCCGACAGCACTGTACTATGCGGGAAATACGGGCTGTTTCCGCCTGCTGACGACTGGAAAGGGCGGATTCTGCTCCTGGAGACCAGTGAAGAAAAGCCGGCACCCGAAAGATATGAAAAGATGCTGACAGTACTGAAGGATTACGGCATGTTTGATGTTGTGGCCGGCGTACTGGTGGGCAAGCCGATGGACGAAACATATATGGAGGAGTATGAGGAGCTTCTGGTTAAAGTAATTGACAATCCGGAAATGCCGGTCCTCTGCAATATAAACATTGGACATGCCACACCCAGGTGTATTATCCCGTTCGGGATTGAAGCAAGGGTTGATGCGGACAGGCAGCGGATTACTTTTAAATAAAAACACTGCGGGGTATTGCCGCAGCCGGCTGCTGGATGGTCTTGCAGATGAGCTGTACAGGGGATTTCAGGCCAGGGTCTAAATGCGGTTTTGCCGGCAAATGAAAAAAGATATAACATATGATTATATGTACCCCATACGAATCCGGATATATCAGTCCGGATTTTGTTGTGGTAAGATTCTGCTGATACATTTTTTGAGTTGAAGGATCTATACTTTCAAAATATTAAGAAAGTTATCTGTATTTTTATTATCCTCTGAAAATGTGTGTGATATACTAAAGCAGTAAAGTTTTTTGTGCAACTTGTAACAAAGGAGGAATACAGCATGAAAAAAACTTTGGCAGTTGTAATGGCAGCAGCCATGATGCTGGGCCTTGTGGCATGCGGCGGCGGAAGCCAGCAGTCCACCACGGCAGCGGCAGCACCGGCACAGACCACGGCAGCGGCAGCAGAAACCAAAGCAGCTGAGACACAGGCAGCTCCCGCAGCAACAGAAGCGGCAGCTCCGGAAGCATCCGGTGAGGCAGATATCATTCGCTGCATCCAGAGCTATGATCCCGGTACTTTCGAGCCCGGCAACAATGATGAGCAGGGTTACAACAGAATCATGACCAACATCTATGATTCCCTGTTCCGCTATGATGAAAACGGTGAGCTGGAAGGCAGACTCTGCGAAGAGTATGAGTGGGATGACAATACCCACCTCAGACTGCATATCCGTGAAGGCGTCAAGTTCTCTGACGGTTCCGATCTGACCGCAGAGGATGTTGTATGGACCATCCAGAGATCCATCGAGGATGCACTTCCCAACTATCACTTCAACATCATTGACGGCCCGAACTGCACGGTGGAAGATGATCATACCTGCGTTCTGGCACTCAAGTACCCCTGCGCTTCCATGCCGTCCCATCTGGCTTCTCCGGAGTGCGCTATCGCTTCCAAGAAGGCATTCGAAGAGAGCAACGGCGACTACCTTGGCGGTGCTATCGTCGGTTCCGGCCCCTACAAGCTGGTTGAGTATGTACAGGGCGACAGAGTTCTCCTTACTGCCAATGAGTATTATTGGGAGCCCGGCATCCCGAAGGTGAAGGATCTGGAAATCCGTATTATCACATCTGGCGAATCCGCAGCCGTTGAGGCCAAGACCCTTCAGTACGATGTAGTCCAGGGTGCCAATGCACGTGAGTTCGACGTTATCGATCAGATCGACGGCGTACACATCGAGTATGGCCAGACCGCAAAGACCGTTTATCTTCTTCTGAACATGAAGAAGGCCCCGATGGACAACCCGCTGGTCCGTGAAGCATTTGCACGTGCAATCAACGTGGTTCCGACCGCTAAGCTTGCTTACGGCGCTACCGCACATCCGGCAGAGGCATTCATAGTTCCCGGCATTGCAGGCTGCAACCCGGAGACCTATCGTAAGTATTACGGCGAAGGCGCTGACATCGAGACTGCAAAGCAGCTCCTTGCAGAAGCCGGATATCCGAACGGTGTTGATCTTGAGATCACTGTTCCGTCCAATGATACCACCTACTGCGACATGGGCGAAGCTATTCAGGCACAGGTCGCTGAGTGCGGCATCAACCTTTCCGTCAACAAGATGGAGAACGCTACCATGCGTGAGTACATCGACGGCGGCAACCATCATATGTGCATCTACGGCTTCACTGCACAGACCATGGAAGCTGACGGCTTCATCAGTCAGATCCAGCCCGGTTCCGGTGCTCTTGCACGTGTAGGCTATGAGAGACAGGAGTTCTTCGACAGATATCAGGAAGGCTGCTCAGAACTGGATGCTGAGAAGCGTGCAGCAATCTGGGAAGAGTGCCTTGAGATGCTGATGGAAGACTATACTATGGTTCCGCTGAACCACCTGATGAACGGCGCAGCCGTTAAGGACAATGTCCAGGGCTTCTGGTGGGCTAAGGACTACGAGGAAATCTATCCCGCTTACTGGAGCAAGTAATCGGATTTTCCACGGTCATAGTTTCAAACTTATAAGCTGTGCTCTGCTTCGGCAGGGCACAGTTTTTTTGTATCAGCATCCACTGCGGGAAACGGTTTTCTGCCAAAACCCGGCAGGAAGGGTTTACTAACATATATGATAATGATATAGTCCATTATCATAAACGGAATCGGAAAGGACAGTTATGCGGAACTTTGACATTCTCCTGTGGGATCTGGACGGGACCCTGATGAATTTCACAGCAGCGGAGCGGGCAGCAATCCGCCGGCTTTTCGGCGAGTTCGGCCTGGGTGAGTGCACGGAAGATATGCTGGAGCATTATGCCGCTATTAATAAGAAATACTGGGAAATGCTGGAGCGGGGCGAGATGACCAAGCCCATGATCCTGGAGGGCCGCTTTGCGGAATTCTTCCAAAGTGAAGGCATCCATCCGGGAAAGCGGGATACAGAAGAAACCGGTGGAAGACTTGAAGAGTCAAAAGCAAAGAGATCAAAGGAAAGCGGCTGCGGAAGTGAAACACCGGCGCAGCTGGCGGCCGCCTTTAACGCGGCTTACCAGGTACGTCTGGGAGATACTGTGGTATTTAATGATGACAGTAAGGAGCTGGTTGAAAGGCTGCACGGAAAGATTCCGCAGTACATTGTCTCCAACGGCACTATCGTGGCGCAGACAAAGAAGCTTCGCGTTTCTGGGTTTGATAAGCTGATGGACGGTGTTTTCCTTTCCGAGGAACTGGGTTATGAAAAGCCGGCGGAAGAATTCTTTGAGGCTGTGTTCAAAGCAGTAGGCGTTCCGCCGGTTCCGAAAGAACGCGTCCTCATTGTGGGAGATTCCCTGACCAGCGATATTCCCGGAGGCAATCGCGCGGGTATTAAAACCTGCTGGTACAATCCTGACGGCGCGGAAAACCTTACGTCAGCGGTGCCGGATTTTGAGATCCGTCACCTGCAGGAACTGCCGGATCTTTTGTGAGCGTCTGCTTCGGTTCCTGTATACAGATTCGAATTTCAGAAAGGTAAAAAATGCTGCAGCATCCAATTCCACCATTATATGATTCCGACAGCCGGGTACTGATCCTCGGCTCTTTTCCGTCACCCAAATCCAGAGAGGCGGGCTTCTTTTACGGCCACCCGCAGAACCGTTTCTGGAAAGTGATGGCAGCGGTGCTGGACTGGAAAGGGGCAGAAGGACAAGATGCGGTGCCGGGAAATGTTGGGGAGCAGGGGATATATGTTCCGCGGACGACAGAAGAGAAGAGCGCTATGCTGCATGCCTGCCATGTGGCGGTCTGGGATACCATTGCATCCTGTGATATTACAGGGGCGTCGGATGCCAGCATCACGAATGTGACGCCCAACGATCTGTCTGTAATCCTGGACAGCGCGCAAATCCGGAGCATTTACTGCAACGGGGCCCGGTCCCATGAGCTGTATATGAAATATATCTATCCGGTGACGGGACGGAAAGCGGGCAGGCTGCCTTCCACC
>JAEEGL013271836.1_pt1 | contig 11610 bp, 7 predicted proteins | sample 9134231 | NCBI WGS metagenome assembly JAEEGL01 (sample SAMN16246548, study PRJNA631951) | gut metagenome | biome: gut microbiome; feature: rumen; material: fiber-attached | host: Bos | place: Iran: Karaj | collected 2018-10 | reverse complement strand
TCGACCCGAAGGGCAAGAGCGACCGCGAAGTCATGGCGTTCTGCCAGAGCTTCATGACCGAGCTTTACAAATATATCGGCGCGGACGTCGACGTTCCGGCCGGCGATATCGGCACCGGCGCCAGAGAGATCGGCTATCTCTACGGCCAGTACAAGCGGATCACCGGTCTGTATGAAGGCGTGCTGACGGGCAAGGGCCTCACGTGGGGCGGCTCCCTCGTCCGCAAGCAGGCGACCGGCTACGGCCTGCTCTACCTCGTCGACGAGCTTCTCAAGGATCATGCGTCCGGCATCGACGGCAAGACGGTTGCGGTCTCCGGCGCGGGCAACGTCGCGATCTACGCGGCGGAAAAGGCAGCCCAGCTCGGCGGCCGCGTCGTGACCCTGTCCGACTCCACCGGCTGGATCTACGACAAGGACGGCGTCGACCTCGATCTCGTCAAGGAGATCAAGGAAGTGCGCCGCGGCCGGCTCTCCGAATACAAGGCGGCGAAGCCGGAAGCCGAATACCGCGACGGGCGCGGCGTCTGGAGCGTCAAGACCGATATCGCCCTGCCCTGCGCAACTCAGAACGAGCTTCTGCTCGACGACGCGAAGGAACTCGTGAAGAACGGCGTGCAGGCGGTCTGCGAAGGCGCGAACATGCCCACGACGATCGAAGCGACGAAGTACCTGCAGGAAAACGGCGTGCTCTTCGTTCCCGGCAAGGCGGCGAATGCGGGCGGCGTGGCGACCTCCGGTCTTGAAATGAGTCAGAACAGCGAGCGTCTCTCCTGGACCTTCGATGAAGTCGACGCGAAGCTGAAGGGCATCATGACGGGCATCTACGCGAACATCGCGGGCGCAGCCAAGGAATACGGCCTCGAAGGCAACTACGTCGCAGGCGCGAACATTGCGGGCTTCGCAAAGGTCGTCGACGCCATGCTGGCGCAAGGCGCGTATTGATTTCCCGGATCACACGGAAAAACTGCAACTGAACAGACGGGCTGTCGTTCCGAACGGGGCGGCAGCCCTTTTCCTGCCGCATACCGCGCCGCGCGCCCGCATATACTCCACCAGCTTTGATGGGGCAGGTGGTTGCATGAACGAATCCTTGCAGTTTCACACGGGGCGGCCGAGGTCAGGCGCGCGCGAAACGCTCCGTCCGCCGTCGGTCTCCTGCGGACTGACAGCGGACGAGGTAGCGCTGTCCCGGCGGCTTTTCGGCGCAAACGCGGTCTCGCCCGGCCGCCGCACGGGATTCTTCCGCCAGTTCCTCGCCAATCTCAACGATCCGATCATCAAGATCCTCCTCGCCGCGCTTTTCGTCAACACGGTCTTTTCTTTTTCCGGCTCGCGGTGGGCGGAATCCTGCGGGATCGCTCTGACGGTGCTCGTCTCCGCGCTCGTGACGACGATCTCCGAGCGGTCTTCCGGCGCCTCGTTCGAGAAGCTCTATGCCACCCTCGGCGATTCGCGGTGCCGGGTCCTGCGGAGCGGCGAGGAGATCGACTGTCCGACGAGCACGCTGGTGAAATACGATCTCGTCGTTCTCCGCCCTGGCGATACGGCGCCCGCGGACGGCATCCTCGTGCGGGGATCCCTCCGGGCGGACGAAGCCCCTCTCACCGGAGAAAGCCGTCCCGCCGCCAAAACAGCTTCCCCCGACGCCCTCGCCGCCTGCCGCACCGGGGAATACGAGATGCGGACCGGGGACCCCGCCGTCGTGTTCCGCGGAAGCCACATTCTCGCCGGGGACGGCGTGATGCTGGTCCTTGCGGTGGGGGACGCGACCCTCTACGGTTCCATCGCGGGCGAGCTTTCCGCGGAGGAGAACGTCAGCCCGCTCAAAAACCGTCTCTCGGCACTCGCCAAAACGATTTCGCGCATCGGATACGTCTCGGCGGGCGTCGTCGCGGCGGTCCATCTCGCGGACGCGTTCTGGTTCGACGCCGGGCAGAATCCGGCACTTGCCCTTCTCCGTCTGACCGACACGCGCTTTGTCCTCACCGAAGCGGTGAACGCGCTCACCCTCGCGATCTCGATCCTCGTCGTTGCGGTCCCGGAGGGGCTGCCGATGATGATCACGGTCGTGCTCTCATCCAACATGAAGCGGATGATGAAGGCGAACGTCCTCGTGCGGCGCCTTGTCGGGATCGAGACGGCGGGGAGCGTCGACATGCTCTTCACCGACAAGACCGGGACGCTCACCTCGGGCGCCCTGACCGTCGGGGAGGTCGTCACGCCGGGCGGCCGCTGGCATACGATCGGATCGACGCCGGGCTCTCTCGGCATCCGGCTGAAAAAGAGCGCGGAGGCCAACGCATCCGCTGCGAACTCGACCGAACAGGCTCTGAACCGCTTTGCCGGGATCCGCGGGATCCGCACTCCGCCGAGCGACCGCATTCCGTTTGACTCGGAGCGGAAGTTCTCGGCAGCCCTTGCGGACGGATGCGTCTATCTGCGGGGTGCGGCGGAGCTTCTTCTGCCAGCCTGCGTCTCCTATGCGGACGAAAACGGACTGATCCGCCCGATGACACCGGGCATCCGCTCCTCCATCGAACGCGCGATCCGGGCGGAAACCGTCCATGCAGCCCGGGTGATCCTGCACGCCGAAGCATCGCCGGATGTCTTCCCCATGCTCCGGGCTCACGCTCCCGACGAAAACACGCCCCTCACCTTCATCGCCCTCTCCGTTCTGCGGGATGAGATCCGCCGCGAGGTCCCGGACGCCATCCGCCAGTGCCGGGAAGCCGGGATCCAGGTCGTCATGATCACCGGGGACAACGCCGACACCGCCGCGGCCGTCGCCCGTTCGTGCGGGATCCTGCGGGAACACAGCGGTTCGCAAAACGATCGGGAGTCCGGTCCGATCCTCGTCGACGGAGGCGTTCTGCGCAAGCTCCCGGATGAGGAGGTCACCGCTCTCCTGCCGCGCCTCGCCGTGATCTCGCGGGTCACGCCGGGAGATAAGAGCCGCCTGATCCGGCTCTCGAAAGCGGCGGGCCACATCGTCGGCATGACCGGGGACGGCATCAACGACGCGCCTGCCCTGAAAGCCGCGGACGTCGGCTTTGCGATGGGCTCCGGGACCGACGTGGCGCGCGAAGCCGGGGACATCGTCATCACCGACGACAATTTCGTCTCGATCACCCGCGCAGTCCTCTACGGTCGGACGATCTTTTCAAGCATCCGGAAGTTCATCACCTATCAGCTCACGATGAACCTCGCCGCGGTCGGCGTGTCGGTGCTCGGGACGATGTGCGGGATCGAAAATCCCGTCACGGTCATCCAGATGCTGTGGGTGAACATGATCATGGACACTCTCGGGTCGCTTGCCTTTGCGGGAGAGCCGCCGCTCGCCGATTCGATGAAGGAGAAGCCCGTGAAGCGCAGCGAACCGATCCTGACCCGCGCGATGCTCTTCCAGATGCTCGCGACCGGCGGATATGCGATCCTTCTGGCGATGACCTTCCTCCTCTCCCCGCGCGTGCGTCACTTCTTTGGCGGCGGAGAGCTCTATCACCTCACGCTGTTCTTCGCGCTCTTCGTGTTCATGGGGATCGGCATCGCGCTCTGCACGCGGACCGAACGCATCCAGCTCTTTGCGCACCTGTGCGAAAACCGGGCGTTTGCCGTCATCATGCCCGCCGTCGCCGCGATCCAGCTTCTGATCGTGTACTTCGGCGGCGAGATCTTCCGCTGCGTTCCGCTGAGGGCGTCCGATCTCGGTCTCTGCGCACTCTTCGCCCTGACCGTCATTCCGGCGGACACCGTGCGCAAGTGCATCCTGCGCATCCGGCGGGAACACAGGCGGCAGAAAACCGCGGCATAACAAAAAACGGGGAGAAGTCCTGTCAAGGACCTCTCCCCGTTCGGTTTCCGGAGATTATTTCGTGATGGTGATCTTGTTGATGACGCCGGCCTTGTCCGGATCGATGCCGCGGACGATGGTCATGCAGCACGCGAGGAGCTGGAAGAACATGACGGCGATCTGCGGGAACGTGAATTCGCATCCGGTGTCGGGCAGGACCACGGCGGTCGTGCCTTCCGGCGCTTCCGAAGCGTCGTTGGTGACGACGACGATATCCGCTTCCACGTTCTTCAGCTTCGCGATGATGTCGGCAGAGTCGCCTGCGGTCGGTCCCTTCGGAGAGAGGACGAAGACGAGGTCGCCGGGCTTCACCTGTGCGATCGGACCGTGGTGGAAGTCGGAGGTCGGGTAGCCCTTCATCTTGAGCTTGTTGGTCTCGAGCATCTTGAGCGCGCCTTCGAGGGCGATGCAGTAGGAGATGCCGCGGCCGAGGAGGATCGCGCCGGGGATGTTCTGATGTGCCTCGGCGAAGGCCATGATCTCGTCGTACTTCGTATCGAGCATTTCCTGCGCCTTCGGACCGACGGAGGAGAGCGCGGCGAGAAGCTCGTCGTTGCCCGCCCAGACCGCGGCGATCGCGCCGAGGATGGTCATCTGGGTCGTGAAGGTCTTCGTCGCGGCGATGGAAGCCTCGTGGCCGCATCCGCAGAAGAGATGATACTCCGCGCACCCGGCCATCGGGGAATCGGGATTGTTGGTGACGGCAGCGGTGATCGCGCCGTCCGCCTTGGCGGATTCGAGAACCGCGAGGACGTCTTCCGCCTTGCCGGACTGGGAAACGCCGATCACGAGGTTGTCGGAGAGATCGACATGCGCGCCGTATTTGGTGAACACGGAGGGCGTTCCGAGCGTGCAGGGGATCCCGGCGAAGATGCCGAAGAGATACTGCGCATAGACGCACGCATGGTCGGAGGTGCCGCGGGCGGCAAAGTAGACGTTCTTGACGCCTCTTTCTTTTGCCTTGGCGACGAGCGCGCGGATGACGGGCAGGTTGTTTTCCACCACCCGGGAGAGCGCAGCGGGCTGTTCACGGATTTCTTTTTCGAGGTTGATCATGATATTCACTCCCTGTATGGTAAGGATAGACTCAAATGAGTGCGAGGGACCGGAGGATGAAGATGCCGAGGAAGATGGTGACGACGCAGAACATGGTCGAGAGCAGCAGGATCTGTGCCGCGAGCTCGTGGTCGTTGTCCATCTTCTTAGCCATGATGTAGCTGGAGACCGCCGTCGGCGCGCCGAAGCAGATCAGCACCACGCCGAGCGCGGGTCCTCGCAGACCGACGAGCGCAGCCGCCGTCAGTGCGATCGCCGGGATCAGCACGCAGCGGTTGACGGCGCCCAGGACCGCATAGCCCGCGCGTCCGCGGAGACTCTCGGTCTTGAAGTTCGCGCCGAGCGACAGGAGGGCAAGCGGTGTCGTGAGACCCGAGAGATAGCTGAGACTCTTCGACGCCGCGGTCACAAGCGGGATCTTCCAGATCATGAACGGCAGGCCGAGCAGCACGCCGATGATGAGGGGATTCGTGACGATGGATTTGAGGATGCTCTTCAGCGTTTCCGCGTTGAGCCGGTGCTCGCGGCTGCCCGAGAAGAGCGAAAGGATGATGACGGAATAGCCGTTGAACATCAGGATGACGAACGGCATGGCGATGGCGATGGCCTGTCCGCCCGCGTCGCCGAACATGTTCACGGCAAGCGGAACGCCGAGGATCGCGAAGTTCGAGCGGCAGGAGCCCTGAATGAACGCGCCGCGCATCTTCGGATCCTTGACGAGGAAGAGCGAGAGCACCGACATGAGGGTGAAGCTCGTCGTCACGGCGATCAGCAGAAAGACGATGAGCTTCAGATCGAGATCGGCGTCGAGCGAGCTCCCCGCGACCTCCAAAAACAGCATCACCGGCAGGCCGACCTTGAAGACCAGCCAATCCGCCGTCTCCGTGAAGGCATCGGTCAGCTTGCCGAAGCGTTTCAGAATCCCGCCGAATACCACGAGAAGGATGATCGGCAGGATGGCGTTGATGCTGTAAAGCAGATTGTCGAGCATATTACGGATTCTCCAGATTGTCGAAGAAGCGTTCGATCCCCTCGGCAATGCCGTTGGCAACGGATTTCTGCCACTCTTCGTTCACGAGGTTCGCGGCATCGACGACGTTGGTGCAGAAGCCGACTTCGATAAGCGAGGAAGCGGCGTGTGTCTCGCGCGGGATCGCGAAATTCGAGTCCGCCATACTGCTCGGATCGTCCGCCGTGGTCGGCGCGGTGATCTCGACCGTGTCGTCGATGGCCTCCTTGATCGCCAGCGCGGCGGGTTCCGCCCAGTCGTTCCATTTATAGCTGTTGTCGTTGTAATAGATCCGCACGCCGCAGGCATCCGGATTTCCGGCGGCGTTGACGTGGATGGAGACGACGTAATCGGCTTCCTGCGCGTTGATGAACGCGATGCGCTCATTGGGATTGAAGATCCAGTTCCCGTCCCAGTCGTACTCGGGTATGTCGGTGCCGTTGTGCGTCATGATCGTGTCGAAGCCGCGGTCGATCAGAGCCTGATTCAGGAAATTGGAGACGGCGAGGGTGACGTGCTTTTCATACACGCCCTCGGGGAAATAGCTGTTCTCCCCGGTCCCGTTGTCGTAAAACCCGTGGCCGGGATCGATGCAGATCGTCCGGTTCTTCTTCACGACGACGGCGGGCATGACTCTGCCGATGCCGACAGCCGGAATCGCCGGTTCGAGTACGACCGCCCCCTCTTCGGGAGATGTATTCACTTGTGTGTCCGGAGCGGGCGTCTTCTGCTTCCTCGAACAGCCGCTCAGAACGGCGGCTGCGGTGAGGAGGAGCGCCAGGGTCCCGGCGATCGTTTTTCGCATGATCCTGTCCATGTTATCGTTCCTGCTTCCTTACTTCCGGTAGTCAGTTCTGTCCGAGATCGTCGAAGAACCGCTCGATCCCCTCGGCGATGGCCTCCGCCATCTGTCTCTGCCATTCGGGATCCTGAAGGTTTTCGGCGTCCGTTTCGTTGGTGCAGAAGCCCATTTCGATCAGCGAGGAGGCGCATTTCGTCTCCCGGTTGATCGCGAAGGAGGCGTCCTCCATGTCCTTGGAATCCACGAGCTGGGTTACGGCGGTCGTCACGACCCCCTCCTCGATGGAATCGCGGATGTACGCGGCGGCGGTCTCGTTCCAGTCGTTGTCCTTGTAGTAGTTCTGGTCGAAGAAGACCATTGCCCCGCATTTCTCGGGACTCCCCACCGCGTTCACGTGGATGGAGACGAGATAGTCCGGACGGATATAGTTGTTGACGTAGGGCGGCCGTTCGTAAGGCGCGGAGAAAACGCCGTCCCAGTTGAGGTCCGCGCCTTCCGGCATGTTCACGCCGTCATGGGTGAGGACCGTGCGAAAGCCGCGTGCCTTCAGGGCGTCGTCGAGGAGGAGGGAGACCTGCATGGTGATCTCGCGCTCATAGATCCCCTCCGGGAAGAAGCTGTCGGAACCGGTGCCGGGATCGCGGAAGCCGTGGCCGGGATCGATGCAGATCAGCTCGTCCCGCTGCTCGACGACGACGGGCATGATCCTGCCGACGCCGATGGCGGGAACCGCGGGTTCGAGGACCACGGTATCCTCCTGCTCGTCTGCTGTTTCCTGCTCCTCGACCTCTGTTCCCGTCAGCATCGGATCGGTATCACTGCTCATCTCCGGCCTTGAACAGGCAGGGAGCAGGACCGCCGCCGCCACGAGGACGGGCAGGAGCACTTGCCGCTTGTGGATGAATCGAACCATGATGTTGTTCCTGTTCCGGAAATCGGGGTCTTAGCCCCGGAATTCCTGCGGGAGATATTCGGCCGGGATGACCGTGCGGATATACCCCTTCAGGCCCTCCGCCGTGAAGCCGGAGACGCCGTGCAGGGCAGCGAGGTCATCGTTGTAGCCGGACAGCGGGAATATCTGATAATCCTGCTTCGCCGCGCTGAAATGCACGACGGTCGGGGTGAGGATCGGATCGCCGACGGTATAGTGCCCCTCACTGTCCGGCGTCGCCGTAAAGGTGAGGATGCCGCCGAGCAGTCCCTCCCATGTCTTCCCCGTCGAGAGGATGCTGCCGAGAGAATATGCCACGAGGCACGAGGTCCCGCGCAGGGTGGCAAGACGGTCGACCGGACCGACGGTCTCCCCGGTCCCGACGACGACGTCCGCGCCGGCTTCCGCCATGTAATAGGCGGCCGCGCACTGCTCGTCATGCGTCATGCCGTCGTCCCAGTCCGCGAGCACGATCACGAGTTCGGCCTGATCCGCCGCCTTCGCGATGTTCAAAAGCGTCGCTTCGTCGCCGATCGGGAACGCCTCGCCGCCCGCCGCGCAGATCGCGAAGACAAGACCCTTTTCCTCGAGGATCAGGATCCCGCCGTCCTTCGCGGAGGTGGAAAGGGAGGTGATGCCGTAGTGCCCGAGCATGCCGTTCGGATCGTCCCAGGCCAGCGTGTCGAGGACGTCGTAGCCCGCTTCGGCAAGCACGGCGACCATTTCCTCGGGGATCTTGTGGCTCTTGTCCTGGTCGTTCTTGGGCCTTGCGGCGGTCGTGTCGAATCCTGCGGTGATGTCCGCCGCCGAGAGGTCCCGGTAAATCCCGGAGAGCATGCGGACAAAGCTGTAGCTCTGCCCTTCCCCGGCGCGGCGCGCTCCGTCGCTGATGATGAACGTATCGACGAGGATGTCCCCGGCAAGCGTGAAGGTCACCGGTTCCGGACCGGTCGTTTCCGGCTCGTCCGTGTAGACGAATTCCGTGATCCGCTCCTCGGCGTCCTCCACCGAACGGGCGGCAGGGGTGAGAAGTCCGTCGGCGGTGTTGTTCGTCTCCGGGTATTCGAGCATCGCCTCGCGCATCTCGATGAACCCGCAGGAGGACAGCATGAGGACGGCAAGGGCCAGGGAAAGGAGCTTGTTCAGAGAGTGTTTGTGTTTCAGCATGGACTTATCGCGCGGAAAGCACGTCCTTTTCATATTGTTTCATCATCGGGATCCAGCTGTCGCCCGCCGGAACGCCCTGCATCTCGCAGTACGCGTTCCAGACAAGGCCGAACGGCAGGGTCTTCAGCTCTTCGAGGTAGGCGAGACGGCTGGTGAAGTCGCCTTCGAGCTCGAATTTCTGCAGCATCTTCACGGGTTCGAGGTTCGCCCAGAGGATGGCTTTCTGCATGTTGCGGGTACCCATGGTCCACGCGGCGATGCGGTTGATCGAGCCGTCGAAGAAGTCGAGGCCGATGTTGACGCGTTTTTCGAAGCCGCCGCGGTGGATCTCGCAGGCGATGGCCTTGAGCTCGTCGTCGAGGATGACGACATGGTCGGAGTCCCAGCGGACCGGACGGGAAACGTGGAGCATCACGCCGTCGAGATACTGGAGCGTCGAGGAAAGCTTGTCGGAAACCATTTCGGTGGGATGGAAGTGGCCGGTATCGAGGGTGAGGAGGATGCCGTGCTTCATCGCGCAGCCCATGTAGAACTCATGGGAGCCGATCGTGCAGCTTTCGAGCCCGATGCCGAAGAGCTTGGATTCGACGGAATCGAGGTTGTATTCCTTCGAAATCTTCTCGGCGAAGATCTCGTCATAGGAGCGTGCGAGGTTTTCTCTCTTGCGGGCGCGGTTGACCGGGGTGTCCTTGAATCCGTCGGGAACCCAGAAGTTGATGACGGAGGGCTGACCGGTGGCCTTGCCGAAGGCCTCGGAGACCTTGCGGGACAGGATGCCGTGCTCGACCCAGAACCTGCGGATGCTCTCATCGTCGGAAGAAAGGGTGAAGCCGTCCGCGGAGAGCGGATGGGAGAAGAACGTCGGGTTGTAGTCGAGGCCGAGGCCCTGCTCCTTCGCCCAGTCGATCCACGACGCGAAGTGCTCGGGACCGATCTCGTTGCGGGCGACCTTCTTCCCGTTCGAATCGAGGTAGATGGCGTGCAGGGAGAACTTCTTCTTTCCGGGGATGAGGGACTTCGCAAATTCGAAATCCTTTCTCAGCTCGTCGATGTTTCTCGCCTTGCCCGGGTAATTGCCGGTGGACTGGATGCCGCCGGTGAGGTCTCCGTCCGCCGCTTCGAAGCCCGCGACGTCGTCGCCCTGCCAGCAGTGAACGGAAACGGGGGTGGATGCGGTCGCCTTCAGCGCGGCGTCGACGTCAACGCCGTATCTGCCATATACATTTCTCGCGATTTCCAGCGCTTTTTCGGTGTTCAGCATGTGTTGACTCCTTTTAAGATGAAGATGGTGTCGGATTCGGTTCGGAGGACTTCCCGCCGGCGTCTCACTCCCCGATGAGGGAGAGGAAGCGTCCGTAGGCGTCGTCCCAGGCGTTCTTCGAAGAGGTGTCGGGCGCGTATTCTTCGATCGGGAAGGAAGCGCGGATCACGCGGCGCGCCTCCCACATGTCGCGGATCTCACCCGCGGCAATGCACTGCATGGCGATGTTGCCGAGCGTCGTCGCTTCGACGGGTCCCGCCAGGACGAACCGCCCGGATGCGTCCGCCGCGAACCGCGAGAGCATAGTCTCCTTCGTGCCGCCGCCGACAATGCTGATGACAGGGTATTTCCGTCCGGTCATCTCCTCGAGCTTCTCGGCGGTCCAGCGGTACCGGAGCGCGAGGGATTCGAAGATGCAGCGGACGATCTCGCCGATGTTCTCGGGGACGTGCTGTCCGGTCTTCGCGCAGTATTCGCAGATGCGCTTCGGCATGTTGCCCGCGGTCGCGAAGAGCGGATCGTCGGGATTGACGATCGACTGCAGGGGCTTCGAGGCGAGCGCCATCTCGGAAAGCTCGTCGAAGGTGAAGCTCTTTCCCTCTCTCTTCCACTGTCTGCGGGATTCCTGCTCGATCCAGAGGCCCATGATGTTCTTGAGCACCCGGATGGTCCCGAAGACGCCGCCTTCGTTCGTGAAGTCGTATTTTTCGGAGAGATCCGTGAGGACCGGTTCCGGCGACTCGATCCCCATGAGGGACCATGTGCCGCTCGAAATATAGAGGAAGTTTTCGTCCGACGCGGGGACGGAGAGAACGGCGGATGCCGTGTCGTGTCCGGCGACCTTCAGGATCCGCGCGCCCGTGTTTCCGGTCTCCTCTTCGATGGCCGGGAGCATCTTCCCCATGTCATAACCGGGCTCGACGAGGCCGCAGAGCAACCGCTTCGGCACGCCGCACTTTTCGAGCAGCGCGTCCGCGTAGCGCCGTGTCTTCGCGTCAAGCAGGGCGCCCGTCGAGGCGATCGTGTATTCGCTCTTCTTGACGCCGGTCAGAAGATAGCCGAGCAGGTCGGGCATGTGCAGAAGCGTTTCGGCGTTCTCCACCACCCACGGGCGGTCGCGCAGATCCGCCGCGATCTGGTAAAGGGTGTTGAAGTTGAGGGACTGGATGCCGGTCGTGCCGTAGATCTCGCTTCGGGGGGCGAGCTTTTCGAAGACATAGGACTGAATGTTGTCCGTTCTCGTGTCGCGGTAGTGGTAGGGGTTCGAGAGGAGGGCGCCCGTCTTGTCGAGGTAGCCGTAGTCGACGCCCCAGGTGTCGATGCCGACGGAATCGATCCCGCCCGCGTGGGACGATTTCAGGATCGCCGTCTTGATTTCGAAGAGCAGCCGGAGCGTATCCCAGAAGAAGCCGCCCGGCATCATCACGGGATCGTTCGAGAAGCGGTGGATTTCCTCCAGAGTAAAGCGTTCGCCGTCAAATCCGCCGAGGATTCCCCGTCCGCTCGATGCGCCGAGGTCGACGGCCAGCATT
>JAEEGL010511068.1_pt1 | contig 11610 bp, 8 predicted proteins | sample 9134231 | NCBI WGS metagenome assembly JAEEGL01 (sample SAMN16246548, study PRJNA631951) | gut metagenome | biome: gut microbiome; feature: rumen; material: fiber-attached | host: Bos | place: Iran: Karaj | collected 2018-10 | reverse complement strand
TCAGCCTCTCACTCTTACCGATACGCTCGGCAAGTTTGACATTGTTGTCAACGTTGCAGGCGGCGGCGTTACAGGTCAGGCTGGCGCAATCCGCCACGGTCTTTCACGCGCTCTTCTTCAGTATGACGAGGCTCTTCGCCCCACACTTAAGAAGGCAGGTCTCCTTACAAGAGACCCCAGAATGAAAGAGAGAAAGAAATACGGTCTCAAAGGCGCACGTCGCGCACCGCAGTTCTCAAAGAGATAATTATTTATCTTATATGCCTCTGCTTTTGCAGGGGCATTTTGTTTTTAGATATCACTCGCGGCTTGACAGAAACAAGCTTAATCGATTTTTCGGGGAGGTGAAAAAATGCCGAGATATATAAAACTGCACGAGGATGTCAAGGTCCCTGTGTTTAAAAATGTTGTCTATGCTCTGAAACTCTGCTTCAAGGCGGACAAATGGCTTATGCTCGGTTATATTATCGGGCTTACCGCAGAGCAGTTCTTTGCCCTCTTTGTGCAGAATATTCTCTTCCTTAAAACACTGCTTACCGCTATTGATACTCACGGTGAGTTCAAAGCGTATGTCAGATATCTTATGATGTTTCTTATAAGCTCCTTTATTCTTATTATTCTTGAGTGGTGGGGCTATTATATGAGCCATGTTGCGACAAAAAAGGTTTTACAGAAGCTTAACAATATGGTCTTTGAAAAGGCGGTAAGTCTTGATGTTTCCTGCTATGAGGACCCTTCGTTTTATGACAGGTATCAGAGGGCGACAAATATAATGTCAAGCGGTTATTTTGACATTATATGCTATGATGTTGCGCTTATTCTTGCCGATCTGCTTGCGTTTGCATGCGTTGTCGCTACGGTCTCGGCGATTAACCCCGTTTATCTTCTGTTCCTTGCACCGGTTCTTTTTGTTTTTGCAATCGAGCTATACAAGAGCCGCTCCGTTTATAAGCGCGACCTTGAAATGACTAAAAACAACCGCATTAAAGCATATATTCAGCGAACTGTCTTTTTGAAGGATTATTCAAAGGATATGCGCACCTCAAATATCTTCCTTGTGCTTATGCAGAGGTTCGAGGCGGCTATAAAGGCGAATATAGTTATTTTAAGACGTTACGGCTTAAAGCTTTTTCTTTACAGTATGGTAAGCTCGCTTTTCAGTGAATTTATTCCGATTATCGGAACCTACGCCTATGCGGGTTATGAATTTGTGTATAAAAGCAGTCTGACTGTTTCGGGATTTTCAGTTGTTATTTCGTCAATCAACTCCATAAGAAATGCTACTCTTGATATCGCCGAGTGCTTTGACGAGCTTTCACAAATGGCGCTGTTCTTTGAAAACCTCCGTTCGTTCTTCGGCTACGAGCCGAAAATTACGGACGGCTCTCTTGAGGCGGGCGAATTTGAAAGTCTTGAATTTAAGAATGTATCCTTTAAATACCCTACTGCAGACAGGAATGCCCTTAATAATATTTCATTTAAAATTGAAAAGGGACAGACTGTTGCGGTTGTCGGTATAAACGGGGCAGGCAAAAGTACGCTTGTCAAACTGATTCTGCGCTTTTATGATGTTGACGAGGGCGAGATTCTTTATAACGGAATCAATATAAAGGAATATAAGGTTGAGTCATACCGCAGGGCGTTTGCAACCGTATTTCAGGATTACAGGAACTTTGCGGTTTCCGTTTTTGAAAACGTTATGTGTCATGAATGTACTGACGGGGATAAGCTCAAGGCCGAAAGGGCGCTTGTTCAGAGCGGAGCATGGGATAAGGTCAAGACCTTTAAAAAGGGCGGTGATACCGTCCTCACAAGAGAATTCGAGGAAGACGGCGCGGGACTTTCGGGCGGTGAAAACCAGAAGGTTTCCACGGCGAGACTTTTTGCGCGCGATTTTCAGATTGCCATACTTGACGAGCCGTCGAGCGCGCTTGACCCCGTTGCAGAGTATAAAATGTATGAAAACCTTGTTGACGCAACAAAGGACAGGACGGTCATTTATATTTCACACCGTCTTTCAAGCGCTGTGCTTTCTGATACAATCCTTGTTCTTGACAAGGGCGAAATAGCCGAACGCGGAACACATTCCGACCTGATGAAAAACGGCGGAAAATACAGCGAAATGTTTGAGCTTCAGGCGTCAAGCTATCTCGGAAAGGAGGGCGAAAATGAAAGCGAAAACAACTGAAAAAAAGAGTAAAGAGCATTCAATGATTTCCAATATCTTTTATTTTGTAAAGCTTCTTTTCAAGCTCTCACCGGGACTTATAATCGGCGACTTTATTATGGATTTACTCCAGATTATGCCGACGCGGCTTATCTCGGTTATCGGTATCAAGTATATAATTGATACAGTATCGGAAGGCGGCGGCGCAGACAGGATTTTCAAGGCGGTAATTCTTATAGCCGCAGTACTTGTCGGCTCAAAATGTTTAGCGTGGCTGTTCAGGGAGTTTTACAGAAATACCGCGAGGGAGCGTCTTTATTTTCTGTTGAACAAAACCCTATACGATAAGGCGAGGGAGCTTGACCTTGAAAGCTATGACAATCCCGAGTTCTACAACAACTTTATTCTTACTATTGAATCCTCGTCGGATAATATCCAGAATCTTATGATTCTTGTCAAGCACTACGTCGGCGATATTATTTCGCTTATAACGATATCGTCAATTCTGTTTACGATAGACCCGTGGTGCCTTCTGATTATACTTGTATCTGTTCTTCTGTTTCTTCCTATCAGCCGAAAAATCGGCGACTTACAGATGGGAAGACGTGTGGACAATGCGAAATTTCACAGGCGCTCGGACTATTTTCAGAGGATTTTCTATCTTCAGGACTATGCAAAAGAGGTACGTATGAACGGTATAAAACCGCTTCTTATTGACAGATACAATGAAGCGGCGACTGACGTTGTAATCAACCAGAAAAAGTACTGGAAAAAGATATCGACCTACTACTGTATTCAGGAGCTCGGTATTCACGTTCTCGGATTCATGTTCATCCTTCCGCTTTATCTCGGATACTGCGTGCTTGTGAAACAGATTCTTTCGGCGGGCGATTTTGTCGCCACCTTCAACGGCGCCACTCAGATAGCGTGGTCAATAAACTTCCTTACCGTCTGGGCGCTTGCCAACTTCTCGGAAAGGGCTAAAATGATTGAAAAGTACAGAGAGTTTTTAGCCGCAAAGCCGAAAATCAACGACGGGGGAGAAAGACGCACGTATTCAGAGCCGAAGGAAATTGTTATTAAGGATTTGTCATTTACATATCCCGGCAATGACGAGCCGACTCTTAAAAACATAAATCTCACCATTAAACCGTATGAAAAAATCGCGCTTGTCGGTTATAACGGAGCGGGAAAGAGTACGCTTACAAACCTTCTTTTACGTCTTTACGATGTAAGCGAGGGGGAGATACTTATCGACGGCGTGAATATCAAGGAAAACACCGTTTCAGGTCACCGCGATTTATTTGCCGCGGTATTTCAGGATTTTCAGACCTACGCGTTTTCACTTAAGGAAAACGTCGCGCTTGACGTTAATCCCGATGAAGAAAGAGTAAGGGAGGCGCTCAGACACAGCGGCTTCTCAAAACAGCTTAAAAACGGAATCGACACCGAGCTTCTGCGTGAGTTTGATGATGAGGGCGTAATGCTTTCGGGCGGTGAAAGTCAGAAGGCGGCAATAGCAAGGGCTTTTTATAAGGATTGCCCCTATGCAATACTTGACGAGCCGTCGGCAAACCTTGACCCGATAGCCGAATACAATCTCAATCAGGCAATGATGGAGGCGGCCGAGCACAAAACGGTTATATTTATTTCGCATCGACTTTCCACCACTGTCAACGCGGACCGCATCTGCGTAATGGAGAACGGACAGATTACCGAAATCGGCTCTCACAGTGAGCTTATGGAAATGAACGGCACCTACGCGAAAATGTTTAATCTTCAGGCGGAAAAATACAAAAATACCTGATAAAAACGGCAGAATGCCCCGATGATTATCGGGGCATTTTTTCTTTTATCGTTTATTGACAAAGACAGACGATTTTGATAATATTAAAATACAAAGCACAATATCTTGTATCGGGGAATAATTATGGCACAGAAAAGAAAAATTATAGACTCCAAAGTGACTTACGGTAAGGATGATTTAATCATCGAGGAGGGAAAACCGAAAAAGGAAAAGATAAAAAAGCCGGGCGAAAAGAAAAAAGCCAAAAAGATTATACTCATAATCGTTGCGGTTATTCTTGCGCTTGCGGCTGCTTTTTATCTGCTTTTCGCCTTTGCCGGTTTTTATCCGTTTAAGCAGCTTCGCGAAATATACGTTGAAACCGCTATGACAACTGACGAGCATCAGTGGCTTGCGGAATGGTTTTTGCCGAAAAGTGTTATTGAAAAGGTAATGAAAAGGCAGGTCAAGGCATTTGACGACGTAAACGAAGCGGATGTCAATATTGCCGCGGAAGAGGGCGTGGATGATATTCTCGGTCAGCGCAACCTTAAGGTCGGCGATCTTGACTACACGGGAAGAGAAATACTTATTAACGATATTGACCAGGGACTTATGGTTTCAAAAGTTACGGGCGAAGGTTATGTCGGTAAGATAATGCTTGTTGACGACCCCTCAAGACTTTTCCTCGGCGTCACTCCGAGATGGGGCTCAATGGGTGTGTTTATGACTGAAATGATGGCAAATTATGACGCTGTTGCCGGTATAAATGCGTCGGGATTCCGTGATCCCGGCGGACACGGCGACGGCGGCTCTGCCGACTCGTGCAACCGTTCCGAAGGCGTAACCCGCGGTTCGTACAGATATGACAGAGCGACTATAGGTTTCAACGAGGACAATAAGCTCGTTGTGGGCAATATTCCCGCAAGCCAGTGGGATGAATATAAGCTTACCGACTGCTGTCAGTTCGGTCCCGCTCTTGTTATTGATGGCGAGCAGATGGTGTTTGATTCGGCGGGTTACGGACTGCATCCGAGAAGCGTTATCGGTCAGCGTGAGGACGGCGTTGTGCTGCTTATGATTATTGACGGCAGACAGGTCGGATACTCTCTGGGAATCACTCTCGGTGAATGCGCAAAGATAATGCTTGAATACAAGGCGGTTTCGGCGGCTGCAAACGACGGCGGTTCGTCAGCGGTACTCGGTTATGACGGTGAGATAATTACAATTCCTTCGACAAGGAGTCTGCGTTCAACAGGCAGATATCTTCCCGATGCCTGGCTTGTAAAAAGAAAATAATATACCTATTATTATATATGCGGCTGTTCGGTTTTACCGGACAGCCGTTTTTATTGGTTTTCGGGCTCAAGTGGGGAACGAATTTCATTTTTTGCCCGTTTTATGTCGGTTTTTGGCTCAAAAACGCCCCGAAATCCCATAAAAGCGGATTTTTAGATATTACACAAAAATTCACTTTAATACTGTAAAGTAAAAAATCGATAAAAATCGAAAATACACAATATATAGTGGAATATGACAATGAACTATGCTATGATTTATGCAATTTTAACAAAAAGTGTATATAAAAAGAATTTGACATTCATCAAAAGCGTAACTATAATTACCGCGTATCAGAAGCGATAAAGCAGTATCCGCATTTTTTAATATTAAAACCATTTATTCGGCGGCTACTGAATAAGGAGCAGAATGATGATTAGAAAAATTAAGGGCAAAACGCTTGCATTCAAGCTTAAGGCGCTTGCAGTATTTCTTGTATTGCTTGTTCTTACGCTTACAGTTACAGCTTTTGCCGCAACCGTTGCCGGCACATATACGGTTGATATATATGAAAACGGCACGGTAACAAGGGTTGAAACCTCAAAGCAGGATGCGAAGTCAATCCTCAACGGAATGAAAATCAAGCTCGGCGAAGATGACAGACTTGATTTGTCCGGCTTTACTGCAGGTGAGGACAGCTCAATAGTTATATACCGTTGTTCGGAGATTTCACTTACGACGAATGACGGCAAAAAATCAGAGGTTGCCTTTGCAGGTACTGTAGGCGAACTTCTTGAGAGCCGTGGCGTAAAGGTTCTTGAAGACGATGTTGTAAACTACCCGACCTATGCGGTTGTTACAGACGGTATGAAGGTAGTCGTTCAGAAGGCATGTCTTGTTAAGATTAACGCTGACGGCAAAGAAAAAGAAGTCAGAGTCGGCTTTGTTACGGTTGAAGAAGCTCTTGACGAGGCAGGCGTAAGTGTAGGTGAGGACGATGTCGTTTCACCTTCGCAGGACGCAGATGTCAAGGACGGTATGACAATTACGGTTAAACGTGTTGTCATGGAGGAAAGAACTGAAACAGAGGTTATTTCCTATAAAATAACGACAAAAGAGTCCGGTTCATTTTCACAGGGCACAAGACAGGTTACAACTCACGGTGAAAACGGTGAAAAGGAAGTAACCTACGTCGATAAGTACGTTGACGGTGAGCTTGTTGAAAGTACCGTTAAGGATGAAAAAATCGTTAAGGAAGCTGTTGACGAGGTAGTAACGGTCGGAACACGGAATGCGGTTGTTACGGTTTCGGCATCGGGCAAGGGCGCGATTTCCGAGCTTTCGCTTCCTTCAAAGGTGAAGCTTGTAAACGGCGTTCCCGAAAAGTATAAATCGGTTGTTACCGGCAGGGCTGTTTCCTATACCGCTAACAAGGGCGCAAGCACCGCAAGCGGCAGGAAGGTTAAACCCGGTTACATCGCGGTTGATCCCGAGCAGTTCCCTTACGGAACAGAACTTTATATCGTTGCGACTGACGGTACTGTTTACGGCTATGCGATTGCGGCTGACACAGGCGGATTTGTTCACAACGGCAGCGGCGCGACAATCGACCTGTTTATGAACAGCGTTGACGAGTGCTACAACTGGGGCGCAAGGGATGTAATCATTTACGTTCTTTAATAAAAAACAAATTTTTAACGGGCAGTCTTTGACTGCCTGTTTTTTTATTTTTTTGATAAATATTGTCTTTATGGTGTTGTCTATATTTATTTTTTGTGATACAATAAATTGATTATAGTTTAACGGAGTGGTAAGCTTGGTTTTTTCAAGTCCTACATTTTTATATTTATTCCTTCCCGTATGCATAGTTTTATATAATCTGTGCAAAAATGTTACGTACAGAAACGCCGTTCTTCTCCTGATGTCTCTGGCGTTTTACGCATACGGTGAGCCGAAATGGATTATTATAATGCTTGTAACTGTCCTTGTCGATTTTCTTGCAGGCAGGGTAATAGACCAGTTCCGCGGAAGACCGATGGCAAAGGTCGCGCTGGTTACGGCTACTGTTATTACGCTCGGCTTCCTTGCCGTGTTTAAATACGCGAATCTCTTTATTTCAAGCATTAACGGAATTTTCCATTCCGAGCTGGGACTTCTTTCAATAGGGCTTCCTATCGGTATTTCATTCTATACCTTCCAGGCACTGACTTATGTGGTTGATGTGTACAGAGGCGACACAAGAGTTCAGCCGAATTTCTTCAAATTACTGCTTTACGTTTCACTTTTCCCGCAGTTAATCGCAGGTCCCATCGTAAGGTATGTTGACATTGAAAATGAACTGAACTACCGTACCGTAAGCGCTAAGGATTTTGCCTCGGGCGTAATCCGTTTTTCCGTGGGACTTACAAAAAAGGCGGTCTTTGCAAATATTGCGGGTATGCTTTGTAAAAAGCTTATCGATAACGACTTGTCGGGCGTAAGCACACTCGGTATGTGGATAGGCATCGCTGCATTCGCTTTACAGATTTATTTTGACTTTTCGGCTTATTCCGATATGGCAATAGGCCTTGGATATATGCTCGGATTCAGATTCAGGGAGAACTTTAATTATCCCTATACGGCGACCTCTGTAAGCGATTTCTGGAAAAGATGGCATATAAGCTTAACTCAGTTTTTCAGGGAATATGTTTATATCCCGATGGGCGGCAACCGCTCGAATTTTGTAAGAAATATGCTTGTTGTCTGGCTTCTTACCGGATTCTGGCACGGTGCAAGCTGGAACTATCTGTTATGGGGACTTTACTATTTTGTATTCCTGATGATTGAAAGAGTTTTCCTCGGGGATATACTTAAAAAGATTCCCAGAATTTTCGGCTGGGTTTACTCTATGGCTGTTGTTCTTGTCGGCTGGGTATTCTTCTATTTCGAGGATGCGGTTAAGATGAAGTACGCGCTGAGTATTATGTTCGGCGTTGTTAAGCACGGCGCAATCGATCCGGTTGAAAAGACGATTGTTATCAATTTCCTTCCGTTTATCATAATCGGCGTTATTGCCTGCCTTCCGATTTCACGGCTTGTCAAGAATTTCTTTAATAAGCTTTCCGAAAAAGGAAAAGCGGCGGGAGTATTTACCGATGTCGCGACGGCAGTGTTTGTTGCATTTAATCTGTTTATCAGTACGGCGGCTCTTATCGGTTCGAGCTATAATCCGTTTCTTTATTTCAGGTTTTAAGGAGGGGCGAATATGAAAAACGAAAAGAAAGAATATAAGCCCTTCTTCCCCAAGACAAAGACGGGAGCATTTGTTATCTGCCTTCTGCTTGTTGTTCCGATAATCTTTTTCTGCATATTCAGCTTTGTTGATAAAGACAATGACATTTCTCAGGACGAACGAAGAGCCCTTAAACAAAAACCGAAGTTTTCCGTTCAGGCGTTGTTCGACGGCAAACTTACGGGCGAGTTTAACGACTATTATTCGGACCAGTTCCCTTTACGCGACTTCTTCGTATCGGTTAATCTTAAAACGAAAAAGCTTCTTACCCAGTACGGCGGCAAGGACGATATTGTAATTGTTGACGGCGCGGGTAACGATGATTTTCAGGGGGAGGCAGCCGATAATGGGTGACGAATGGATAAAGGCAGCCGAAACTGTCCCGTCACCAAGGCAACTTCAGTGGCAGAAAACCGAGTTTTATGCCTTCTGTCATTTCGGAATGAATACATTTACGGATAAGGAGTGGGGCGACGGTACGGATTCGCCCGAGCTTTTCAACCCTGCGGATTTTGATGCGGACCAATGGGTTGATGCAATAAAAAACGGCGGTATGAAAGGGCTTGTCCTTACCTGTAAGCATCACGACGGATTCTGTCTCTGGCCAAGTGAATACACTGATTATTCGGTTAAAAACAGTCCGTTTAAGAATGGCGGGGGCGATATAGTCCGTGAGGTTTCGGACGCCTGCGCGAAAGCGGGCATCAAATTCGGAATTTACGTTTCCCCGTGGGACAGGCACGAAAAGACCTACGGCACGGGAGCGGATTACAATACATATTTCAAAAACCAGCTTGAGGAATTGCTGACAAATTACGGCGAACTTTTCTGCATCTGGTTTGACGGCGCCTGCGGCGAGGGTGCAAACGGAAAAAAGCAGAAATATGACTGGCAGGGCTATTACTCACTTATACGTCGTCTTCAGCCGAATGCGGTTATAAGTATAAGCGGCCCCGATGTCCGCTGGTGCGGTAACGAGGCGGGTGTGTGCCGGAAGAGCGAATGGAGCGTTGTCCCGTCGGAATACTGTTCAAATCTTTATACTGCCGAGCATTCTCAGAAAGCGGACGGAGTTAAACCGCCCGAAAAGGAAATGACGCTTGACCTCGGCTCGCGCAAGGCGATTAAGGGCAGAGACGATTTTATATGGTATCCTGCGGAGGTTGACGTTTCAATAAGACCGGGCTGGTTTTATCACGAGAGTGAGGATTTTAAGCTTAAGAGCATTAAAAAGCTTGAGGAGATATATCTTAATTCAGTCGGGGCGAATGCTAATCTTATTCTGAATATTCCGCCTGACAAAACGGGAAGGATTAACAAAATCGATTATCTTGCCCTTGATTCACTCGGAAGACGTATTGAAAAGCTTTTTTATTATTTTCAAAGTGAAAACGCCCATGCGTTCGCGACAAGCGAAATTGATTCTTCACATACAGTCGGGAGTATTTTCGATTTGACCGATAATTACTGGCAGTGCGATTCGGATGACGAAATGCCAGAAATAATAATTGATTTCGGCGAACAGAAAGTGTTTGACAAGGTTGTTCTTATGGAAAATATTGCAACCGGTCAGCAAATTGAAAAATTCACTCTGTATTACGATAAGGGCGGTAAATGGAAACGGCTTTTCAAGGGTACGGTAATCGGATATAAGAGGATTTGCATTTTCAATGCGGTAAAATCCTCTAAGATAAAAATACAGATTAATTCCTGCAGGGGGAAGGCAACGCTTTTAAATACGGGAGTATATCTGTCAAAGGATTAAAAACTGTTTGAGATATTTTTTGGGAGGATTAATTATGGCAGTTAATTTTGAGCACTTTTTTCTTGAGTCAGAGCATGACGGTTTAAAGCTCGGCGTTGAGATGTGCACACCGAAGAAGAAAAAGGTAATCGGCGTTATCCAGCTCATTCACGGCATGTGCGAGCATAAGGAAAGATATTTCCATATGTGCGAGTATTTTGCCGAAAAGGGTTATGCTTCGATTATTCATGACCACCGCGGTCACGGTGAAAGCATAAAGAGCCCCGACGACCTCGGCTATTTCTATGAGGACGGTTTTAACGGAATGATTGACGACGCTCACCAGATTACCGTTTTTATGAAAGAAAAATACCCGGATGTTCCGTATTTTCTTTTCGGTCACAGCATGGGCTCGCTCATTGTAAGAGGTTATATCAAGAGATATGACTATGAGCTTGACGGACTTATTATCTGCGGCTGCGTTGCAAATCCCGTTGTTACTCCCGCAGTTAAGCAGGGTATCAAGTATATGATTAAGGCGAAGGGCGACCATCACAGACCCGAAAAGATTACAGGTCTCGGAATTGATTTCTTCAATCTGAGATTTGATAATGTTACCGGCAGTAATGAATGGATTTGCGCTAATCCCGAAACACGTGAACAGCAGGCGCAGGATCCGCTTTGCAACTTCACATTCACTCTTAACGGTTATGATACGCTTATGCGTCTTGTAAGCGACGTTTATTCCCATCGCGGATGGAAACTCAAGAATCCCGAGCTTCCGATTTTCTTTGTATCGGGCAGAGATGACCCCTGCATGGTTACAAGAGGAAGATTTATTGACGCTCTCGGTTCTCTTCAGAACGTCGGTTACGAAAACATCTCATACCGCCTTTATCCGGGTATGAGACATGAGCTTATGAACGAAAAGGACTGCAACAGAGTCTTTGACGATATGCTTGAAAAGATGGATGTCTGGACATACATCAAGAAGAAAAAGGAATCCGAATAATTTCTGAATATTACAAAACGGCACGCTTGCGTGCCGTTTTTTTCATCTTATGAATAAATAGGGAATAAAATTTAGAATCATATATAACAACTGCACAAAAAACAACCGGATAAAGTGAATGAATATACAAAAAATATTAATTGACGGTTATGTTATTGACTTAAATATCTTAAATGGTATGATAGACTTGTAAAAATATGTATCGGGAGGCGGAAAAATGAAAAGGTTTAAGAACATAACTGCTGTGTTTATTTCTGTGGTTCTCGCTGTCAGTCTTGTCGTTTCGGCTTTTGCCTGGGCGGGCAATATACCCGAGCAGATAATATCGGACTCGACTGAAATTGCAAATAAG
>JAEEGL016819343.1_pt1 | contig 11611 bp, 9 predicted proteins | sample 9134231 | NCBI WGS metagenome assembly JAEEGL01 (sample SAMN16246548, study PRJNA631951) | gut metagenome | biome: gut microbiome; feature: rumen; material: fiber-attached | host: Bos | place: Iran: Karaj | collected 2018-10 | reverse complement strand
TACACCCTTCAGAGTAATCTCATATGCCTTATCAATAGTAAACGAATTGGAGTAGGCACTATGAGAATTCCCATTAAGAGTAAACTCGGCATTCTGAGGAAGGTCTGTGATTTCTCCTAGTCCGAAATAATCAACCGCTCCCGCTCTCTTACTGGTATTATCATCCGAAACATTAAACAAAGTTTCTTTCCCACCAGGCTGTCCTGTAGCTATACTCTCAATCCTTAGCGCAGATCTGCCTGATCCGTCCGATTCAACTGAAACCTCTACTCCGATATTACTACGGTTAATAAGTCTCGCCAGCTTTTCTTCCATCTCTTTGTTTGTATCACCCGGCTCAACATTAAACTGGAATTCGTAGTCTGTATCTCCAATATGTATGTCAAACGAATAGGTGTCCGGCTCCAGCGTCATAACCCCATCGTCAATAAACGAACCCATATTGACCTGTCTGCTGGCAAGTCTCTGCACGCCGAGATCGAAGGAGGGAGTTTCCTCTGAATCAATAGAACTGTCACTTCCGATATACTTGGCTGTCGCAACATCTTCATCAGAAGAAAATGCTGTCTTCTTATCCAAAAGGCTCAGGGAATTATCGGTAGAAAGAGACGCTATGACATTCTTCAGGTCTCTCGCATTCTCTTTCATATTTACAGCATACTCTACAACATCTTCGCCTGACAAAGGAAGGAACAAAGGAGACTCTTTCGTCTGACGAATTATCGAAGCATAAACATTTCTCAGCTCGTCTTTTTTATGCGTATCATAACGTGATGTCTTGGGCATGAACTGCGGCAAGAAATTATTATAGACATTTTTCAAAGCGAATGATGCCATATGACGTCCCCTCCTTTCCTCCTTGATAGTAGGCAGACAATAAGTCTATCGTATAATAATCCATTTATACGTTTATAGAATAGCACGAATTGTCAAGTATTTCAAGGGGATTTTTGAATTATTTTTAAGATAATTTTTTCTGTATACATTTTGACCATCAGACCGTTACATCATACAATATATGGTATGAGTATATCTGCAGCAATGATAATCAAAAGGGGGGAGTGCGATAATCTGAAAAGATGTCTGGCCTCCATGCGAAATATTATATCAGAGATTGTGGCTGTAGTCGATCCCACACCCAGGGAAGGCGATCTTACAGACGAGATTCTTCTTGAATATGGGGCCAGGGAAATATTCCTACCTTGGCCGAAAGATTACGCCGCTGCCAGAAATGAGAGCTTAAAGCATGTCTCTTCTGAATGGATTCTGGTGATAGATACAGACGAGTATATCAAGAGCTTTGATTTTGATGAGAAAAAAGCATCCGGAAACGCTTACCGCATTATCCGGGAGAATAGTTATGTGTCAGAAGACAATGCCATGCTAAATTCGGAAAGACTAACAAGGCTCTTCAGAAACGGCCTTTTTTGCTATGCAGGAAAGGTTCATGAGCAGGTCACATCCCTGACCGGAATACCGTTCGCGACAGAAGATGCCAATATTGTTCTGGGACATACAGGATATGCTGATCAGGAGCAAATGCTTAAAAAATCCGGATATTACAGAGAGCTTCTTGAAAGTATGATTAAAGAACACGGTGATGACCCTTATATCTACTTTCAGATCGGACGTACATATTATGTAGAAAAAAGATATGCCGAAGCATCGGATTCCTTTGAAAGGGCAATTGAATCCGGCGCGGATACAAAGGATGAATATGTAGAGTCACTTCTGGAAACCTACGGCTATTCACTTTTGGAGCAGGGCAGGAATAAAGATGCTTTGGCTCTTACCGGATTTGACGAATATAACGGCAGCGCCGACTATCATTTCCTGTGCGGTCTGATCTACATGAACAATGCTCTCTTTGATTCCGCAGTAAAAGAATTCATACGCGCAACCGAATGCAGCCGATCCAGTGTCGCGGGCACTAATTCATATGCCGCCTGGTTCAACTGTGGTGTGATATATGAGGTTTTGGGCGATCTCAAAACAGCAAAATCATACTATAAAAAGGCAGGCCCATATGAGCCCGCCGTTAAAGGTCTTTCACGTTTGGAAAACTGACCTGTCCGTCATTTGCGATTATAGTTTATCAGACAGCCTTCAAGAATGATCTCCCTTTCATGATCCGTAAGTTCACCAATATTAAGCACAAACTCTTTTAATTTTGCTCCTGAGTAGACTACAGCCTTTATTTCCGTTGAGTTTTTCTCTATCGCTTTTTTTATTCCGGGCAGGAAGATATAATCCAGATTCTTAAACGGAAGTTCTCCCTCCGGAATGATAAATGGTATCATTCCCCAGTTTATCAGATTGGACCGGTATCTTTTTGTCGCATATTCATTTGCTATATTAGCCCAGCCCCCCAAAACCTTCTGGCAGGATGCTGCCTGCTCTCTGGCAGATCCGTCTCCGGGTTTTACTGCAAATATTGCTGACCCTATTCCAGTGTTGTTCCATCCGGCATCCTTATATTCATCCTGAAATGCCTTCCAGGCTTCCTTCAGCTCTCCTGAAGCATCAAGCATCTTCTCCAGTGCATCTATGCCCTCAGCTCTTGCCTCCTCATACTCTCTCACCGTCTTTGCACGGCCAACATATTCAGGATCCTTTCGTGAAAGGGTAAATTCTGCCAGCCCCAACGGATTTGATCTGTACGAAGAGGTTTCTCCAGATGGTATCAGCTCATCCGTTGTGGTCACCGGATCATGAATCTCGGACACGATTCTGATAAGCAGATTATCCGGAAGAGCCGTCATTTCCGGCCAGTCTTTTATATTAGGTCCAAGCACAATTTGAGTGGATTCGTCAGCCTTACCCTCCGAATCATAAACTCTCTTTTTATATATCCCGTCATCAAAGAAATATTTATACCTTTCCAAACTCTTGTCTACCTTGTCAGCACCTGTCAGGTATCCCTTATTCGCTGCGGTCGCTGCTATAGATCTGGCATCCATCAGAGCCACAGACGAAATCTGACCGCTCTGTACCTTCGACCCTTCTCTGTTGGGGAAATTACGTGTAGAATGCCTTATTGAAAATGCGTTATTGGCCGGCGTATCTCCAGCGCCAAAACAGGGACCACAGAAGCAGGTTTTTATCACTACTCCAGCATCTATGAATTTTGACATGGCTCCGTTCTTTACAAGCTGCGCATAAATCGGCATCGAAGCAGGATAAACACTCATTGTGAATTCGTCAGATCCTATATCCTCTCCGTCTAGGATATCCGCTGCAGCACAAAGATTCTCAAAACCTCCTCCTGCGCATCCGGCAATTATACCTTGATCCACCAGCAGCCTGCCATTATGGACCTTTTTCGTCAGATCTACTTTTACTCTGTCTCCGAAAGATACCTTTGCCCTTTCTTCTACTTCGTGAAGCACCTCGTTCAGATTGCTGTTAACCTCATCTATCGCATATACATTCGAAGGATGGAACGGCATCGCTATCATAGGACGGATCTTATTCAGATCCACCTCCACCACATCGTCGTACCACGTAATGTCTGAAGGCCGAAGTTCGCAGTAATCCTCCTCCCTTCCATGAAGAGCAAGCCACTCCTCCGTCTTATCATCTGTTATCCATATTGAGGACAGACAGGTTGTCTCAGTCGTCATGACATCCACTCCGATCCTGAAATCAACTGACAGTTTATTCACGCCCGGTCCTATGAATTCCATTACCTTATTCTTCACAATTCCATCTTCAAAAAGCTTGCCTATAAGGGCAAGAGCAACATCCTGCGGTCCCACACCATGTTGAGGCTCTCCTTTAAGGTAAATTGCAACTACATCCGGACGTTTGATATCATATGTCTGTGAAAGAAGCTGCTTTACCAGCTCCCCTCCTCCTTCACCCATGGCCATAGTTCCAAGAGCACCGTATCTAGTATGAGAGTCTGATCCGAGTATCATTTTTTTACATCCGGCCAGCATCTCTCGGGCGTATTGGTGTATGACCGCCTGATGAGGCGGCACATATACTCCCCCATATCTCTTTGCTGCCGAAAGGCCGAACATATGGTCATCTTCATTTATGGTTCCTCCAACTGCGCAAAGGGAATTATGACAGTTGGTAAGCACATAAGGTACCGGAAAACGATCTATGCCTGATGCCCGAAGCGTCTGTATTATCCCCACGTAAGTAATGTCGTGAGATGTCAGACAGTCAAATTTTATACTAAGTGAACCCATATCCCCGGATGTATTGTGTTCCTCCAGTATCCCATATGATATGGTTCCTTTTAGCGCCTCCTCTTTAGGCATTTCCGATGCATCGGAAAAAACGCCTCCATTTAGCAGATATGCACCATGTCCTTTTACCTTTATCGCTTCATCAATAAGCGCCATCTTTAATTCCTCCTAAATAAAATGCAATTTCACTCATCCTGCTTGCCCAAATCAGGAAAATCAATATTAATTAATGTCAATCCTTTTGCTTCGGCAGTAGGAGAAGGATTCCTTGTCCTGTCCTTGGCATTAAGGATTTCCGCTACTCTCCCTGTCCCAAGCCTGCCCCTGCCGACATCTATCAGTGTACCGGCTATTATTCGTACCATATTGTAGAGGAAACCGTGTCCCCTGACAATAATATATATTCGAGATCCCTCTCCAGCTGCAATCGTAATATCAGTGATTTCCCTTACTGTAGTAGATGCCTGCGTATGAATCGAACAAAAACTTCTAAAATCGTGCCTTCCTATAAGTACCTCAGCTGCTTCATTCATTCTCTCAAGATCAAGTTCATATCCGACACGCATGGAGTAACGTGAACGCAACGGATCAGCGATTCTTTCATTATCTATTTCATAGCGGTATGTTTTTATTGACTCCGCATATCTTGGATGAAAGTCGGGATTTACTTCTATAGCCTCTCTCACACGGATATCATCAGGAAGTCTTGTATTAATGGCGTCCGGGAAGTTCCGGACTGGAATGGAACCTTCTGTATCAAATATGACAACATTACCAAGTGCATGTACTCCGGCATCAGTCCTTGAAGCACCCGCCACAGGTGTTATAGTGCCTGGCAGGTATGACAGTGCCGTATCAAGTTTTCCCTCTATGGTCTGCGGGTCATCCTTTAACCTGGCAAAGCCATGGTAATACGTACCATCATAGGCAACCCTAAGCAATATCCGACGTACTGCTATTATACTGTCATTCATTCCAGCCGCGCCAAAATCCACTGTCTGACTCACGTTCTGAACGCTTTTTTTCACTCTTCGTGTCAGATCCGGATACTTCTCTGCCTTCACAAATATACATAAGATTCATATATCTTTCGAACTCCTGCTTTGCCCTGGTATTGATTGTCGAGAGGATCACTCCCGAAAAAATACTGATCGTACCGATGGCCCACAATCCCGTAATTACTATAAGCGTAGGATATTTTGGTACCTTTCCGGTCTGCATGAATTCCACAACTATCGGGATAAAAAGCAGTACTCCTACTATAATGGTCAGAGCACCTATAGACCCGAAAAACACAGCCGGCTTATCATCCCTTAAAAGCCGGAATATGGTTTTCAATACTTTATATCCGTCCGAATATGTAGACAGCTTTGACGGATTGTCAGCATCCCTGTCCCTGTATTCTATAGGGATCTCCATTATCTTGAAATTATTTTCAAGAGCAAATATTGTCATTTCGGTTTCTATCTCAAATCCCTTTGAAGATACTGCAAAGCTCTTTACAAAATCTCTGGAAAAGGCTCTGGCTCCTGTCATTATATCATTGATCCTTGCGTGAAAAATATGATTAACAAGCGATCTTACAAGACGGTTCCCAAAGCTGTGAAACGGTCTTTTATTTTCAGTAAAATAACTGGAAGAAAGTCGGTCTCCAATTACCATATCCGCCCGGCCCTGCATTACATATTTCATTAACTCCGGTGCAAAAGAAGCCGGATAGGTATTATCCCCGTCTGCCATTATGTAGCAGTCTGCGTCGACTTCCCGGAACATTGTTCTTATTACGTTTCCCTTACCCTGCCTTGCCTCATATCTGACTATAGCACCCGCTGATCTGGCGATATCATCTGTTCCGTCAGTTGAATTATTATCATAGACATATATATCGGCATCCGGAAGATGTTTTCGAAAATCCTCAACAACTGTTCTTATGGATTTTGCTTCATTATAGCACGGTATCAAAACTGCAGTTTTCATACACTATCTCCTAAGATCTATGATTCTTGCGTTGTACTCGGCCGCTTCATAGGCTATCTCTTTCTCATCCGGCATCGCTCCCTTATCATCAGGCCGGATAAGTCGCGTAACCCCAGGTACCGCAGCATAAGGCAGTACCTTTGCTCTGAGCTGGTCATCCGAGTAATCAACTATGACTATATTTTCTCCGTATGTCGGCAGATTGCCTGCTTTTTGCATAAACTCTTCTTCTATGGAATCAATTTCCGCTATCAGGCTTCCGTATTCCTTCTCATATCCAGAAACAATCATTGTCTTTGCTACATATCCAAAGTTTATTGTCATCGCCAGTAGAATGACCACCAAAGGGCGCACCCATCTCGGCCAGTCATCTTTCCCCAGCATCAGATATAGCGCGATGAAAAGCATCGCTCCGAAATAGGTTGATATATATCTGTCATAGCTTGACAGGGAGAGAGCCTCCCACTCCTCAAATACAAAAAGATAAATATATATCATCACCAGCAGGTATGCAGCCATTCCAAGGAGAATGACCACAAATGATGATAAATCTCTCCTTATGTTATCATTATGCCTCATATATATTATAAAAGATACAGAAAATATAATTAAGATCATTATGCTGGTAAGGCCCGCTCCTCCGTCGTTTAACCCATAGGTGAAAAGCCTGCCAATAAAATCTCTTACTGTAGACGCAGCATAATCAGGAAATCCAGAATGTCCCGATGCAAGGTTGTTTTCAAGATTGTCAGAAAGGTAAGTGCTATTGCCCTTGATCCTGCAAAAATATTTCCATGAATACCAAAAAGCAACAGTAGTTCCCGAAAGCATCAGAAAACGTACCCAGAACATAATTTTCCTGATTTCGATATTTCTTACGAAATATACCCCCAGACATACCATGGCTAGCATAAGGCTTGTTGTTTTCAACATTCCGAGTATTGTTACTGCAAGTATAATCCTGCTAAATGAAAAAACATCATCCGGGTCAGAGCCTTCAAGGATGTATACAAGAGAGCTTCCAAATACCGTCGTCGCTAAAATATCTGTACCCAGACAGTGAAGAAATTGAAAAGAAATCAGGAAAGGCAGCATTATTCCCGCTACAGCCCGGCATGCATAAAACATCCTGTCCTCTCCATCTCTTCTGTGCAAAAATCCGGTCAAAGATACAAGCATAAGCGCCCAAAGCGCAAAAAACATTGCACTCTCGCTAAATCTTCCTAAAAGCTTAAATATAAGAAAATCTATTATATATACTGTCGGGAAGTAATCTCTGTAATATGTACTTGCCATGCTTCCCGTTGGCAGACCATTAACAAAATACATATCTTTTGGCGTGATCGCCCATGAATGAAAGTCATCAAAATTTGTGACCCTCATATGCAGGCTTATTCCCCACAATATAAAAATTAAAATGATAAAAATAAGATTGCCTATATCCTTAAACGGCTCTCTAACGTCTTTTCTCTTAACAAGGCTAAGATAAAAGATCGCAGCAAGTCCACCTGTCTCATACACTGCCAGCATACCGATGATATGACTTACATGCCCTGTAATTGCAAGAAGGTATGAAAGAAGCATGAACAGATATACGGCAGCAGGGATCGTCTGAGTCAGTTTTCTGTCAAATAATTGTCCGAAGAATATGGATATCATTACACCGGTGATACTATGGCTGTGAGTACTACCAAAGCCAGATAACAGAATAAAATCACATATGCCCTTACATCCCAGGCTTTATACTTAAGGGGCTTCATTTTCGTCCTTCCCTCTCCACCATGATAGCATCTCGCCTCCATGGCAAGAGCCAGATCATTTGCGCGCCTGAAAGCAGACACAAAAAGCGGAACCAGCAGAGGAACCATTGCTCTGGCCCGTCTTATCAGACCACCGCTTTCAAAATCAGCTCCTCGCGCCTGCTGTGCCTTCATTATCTTGTCTGTTTCCTCGAGAAGGATAGGAATGAATCTCAACGCTATAGACATCATCATAGCTATCTCGTGTACCGGAAGCTTGAATATCTTAAGAAAACCGAGTCCTTTTTCCATACCATCTGTAAGATCATTAGGTGTCGTAGTAAGCGTCATAAGAGATGAACCAAGGATCAGATAGGTCAGTCTGATAGCAGTAAATACAGCATTCCTCAGCCCTTCTTTTGTTATCGTGAATGCCCAAAATGTCACAAGCGCTTCTCCGGGACTCAGGAACAGGTTAAAGACTACTGTTATCATCATTATCATGACTATGGCCCTCATTCCCCTCACCATATATCCAAAAGGTACTTTTGACAGTTTTATCATGCAGATAAGAAAAACCGTCGCCACAGCATAACAAACTGCTTTTTGGGAAACAAAAAGTGAAATAATAAACACAAGAGTTCCCATCAGCTTAACTCTGGGATCAAGTCTGTGAAGCCTTGACTCTACCTGATAATATTGTCCAAGGGTCATCTCCCTAAGCATTCCACAAAGCTCCTATCACTGAATCCACTGCTTCTTTTACAGTGGTAACGCTTGTATCCACGTTAAATCCACGTCTGTGAAGCTCGTGCATAATATAGGTAACCCTTGGTGCCGCAAGCCCGATCTCCTCAAGCTCTTCAATATGTGAAAAGATCTCTTTCGGTGTGCCATCCATAAGAACCCTGCCTTTGTCCATGACAATTATATGCCCTGCATAATCGGCTACATCTTCCATAGAATGGGAAACAAGCACAACTGTGATCCCTTCTTTATCGTGGAGTTCCCTAACCAACCCCAATATCTCATCTCGACCTTCCGGATCCAGACCTGCAGTTGGCTCATCAAGCACCAGCACTTCAGGCTTCATAGCAAGTACACCTGCTATAGCAGCCCTTCGTTTCTGTCCACCCGACAGCTCAAATGGCGATACAAAAAACAGGTCGTCAGGAAGTTTGACTGATCTGAGTGCACTGTACGCAGCTAGTTCAGCATCCTTGTCTGACATTCCCATATTCTTTGGACCGAAACAGACGTCCTTAAATACATCCTCTTCAAACAGCTGATGTTCAGGATATTGAAAGACCAAACCTACTTTTCCCCTGAGCGCCCTCATATCATAACCGTCATCATATATGTCCTCACCGTCATAATATATATGACCTGACGTAGCTCTCAACAATCCATCAAGATGCTGTACCAGCGTTGATTTCCCGGATCCGGTGTGTCCTATAAGCCCGATAAAATCTCCATTCTTTATCTCAAGACAGATATCGTCCAGAGCTTTTATCTCTTCGCTTGTTCCCTTGCTGTATATATAGTTTATATGATCGAGTATAATCGACATAATTCAGTCACTAATTCCTTTTCAGTAAGTATGCCGTCGGGAAGCTGAGACAGACCTCTTCGTTTTAATTCATACGCCAGCCTCGTAGCCTGAGGAACATCCAGCCTCATTTTCTCCAATTCCTCTACTCTCGAAAAAATCTCTCTAGGGGTTCCATACATCTTTATTTCTCCCCCCTCCATTACAAAGACTTTATTTGCGTATACTACCTCTTCCATATAGTGGGTAATAAGAATAATAGTTATTCTCTCCACATCATTTAGCGCTCTTGCTGCCCTTATCACATCTTTGCGACCTGCAGGATCCAGCATGGCTGTGGGCTCATCCATAATAATACACTCGGGATGCATAGCAACGACTCCTGCGATGGCAACCCTCTGCTTCTGACCGCCGGAAAGCCTCATAGGAGAATGTTTCCTATATTCCCACATCCCAAGGATCTTTAATGCTTCTTCCACTCGCTCCCAAATATTCTCGGATGGAATACCCATGTTTTCCGGGCCGAATCCAACATCTTCCTCCACTACTGATCCTATGATCTGATTATCAGGGTTCTGAAAGACCATACCGGCTTTCTGACGAATATCGAGAATATTAATCTCCTCAGATGTTTTCTTTCCATCAACCAGTACATATCCTTCAGTGGGATAGAGTATAGCATTAATATGCTTTGCAAGAGTGGATTTTCCCGAACCGTTTCCACCGAGTATTGCAATAAACTCTCCCTTCTCAACGGATAGATCCACTCTATTTAGCGCCCTGTTTATCGAAGAGACATTCCCTTCTTCATCACGGCGTATATAATCAAAGCTCAATTTACTGGTTTCTACTATTGCCATATTTCCTCAAGTGAATAAAAGAAAACTCGGATCGATGCTCGCATCATCCGAGTTTAGCTTTATCGTTGTATGAAAGAATACTCAGACCAGCTCAATCAGTACTTCCATGGCTGCATCACCCTTACGCGGTCCAATCTTTACAATACGGGTGTATCCGCCTTTTCGATCTACATATCTTGGAGCTATATCATCAAAAAGCTTTGCCGGAAGATCAACTTTCTTCGTATTATTCTTTCGCTGGGCTCCTTCCGCGGGAACCTCGGTCACCGGATAAAGTACCTTTAGCATCTGACGACGCGCATGAAGTCTCGAAGGCTTATCCTTTTTTATTTCCTTCTCTACCTCATCATATACGGTTACTTTCTTTCCGTCTTTTTCTTCCTTGATCCTCTTACCGTCTTTATCCTTACGAGCAACCTTTGCCTTTACTTTAACTGTTTCAAAATTATCTTTTTCTTTTATTGCAAGAGTGATAAGCCGCTCTGCTATCTTTTGTACCTCCTCTGCACGAGCCTGTGTGGTGACGATCTTCTCATTTAGGATGAGATCTGTCACCTGGTTCCTGAGCAGAGCCTTCCTCTGTGATGATGTTTTTCCTAATTTTCTGTATTCCATTTCATATTCTCCTTTTTATATACCGGGATACGCGCATTGGTCTTATTACCCCGGCAGACGGATCTGCACAACCTTCGGTATTACGTACAGCCCCAACTACTCTTATTCCTGTGAAGTAAGCCCGGCCTTAAGCTCGAGTCCAAGATCTTTAAGTTTCTCCAATACCTCTTCCAAAGACTTCCTTCCAAGATTTCTTACCTTCATCATCTCATCCGATGTTTTGTCCGTAAGCTCTGAGACGGTATTTATCCCTGCTCTCTTTAAGCAATTGTAAGATCTCACAGAAAGCTCCAGTTCATCTATCGACATATTCATCACGTCGACTTTTACGTCCTCTTTCTTTGCGGACATTACCTCGGCTCTGCTTGCCGCATCTGAAAGATCCACAAACAGATTCAGATGTTCCGACAGAACCTTCGCCGCCAGACTTACGGCGTCCTCCGGACTTAAAGCTCCGTTTGTATACACATCCAGTGTCAGCTTATCAAAGTCAGTCTGCTGTCCTACACGTGTATTCTCAACACTCATATTTACACGTTCTACCGGCGTATATATAGAGTCTATCGCTATCACGCCTATCGGAAGCTCAGGACTCTTATTCTGCTCTGCAGATACATAGCCCCTTCCGCTCGAAATTGTAAGTTCAATGTAAAGCTTTGCGTCTTTTCCGCT
>JAEEGL016425593.1_pt1 | contig 11611 bp, 7 predicted proteins | sample 9134231 | NCBI WGS metagenome assembly JAEEGL01 (sample SAMN16246548, study PRJNA631951) | gut metagenome | biome: gut microbiome; feature: rumen; material: fiber-attached | host: Bos | place: Iran: Karaj | collected 2018-10 | reverse complement strand
TGAGTGGGTGGCATGAATAATTGAATAAGTAGAAAATGTTATATAAAAGATTGCATTACATGATTTGCAAGATCAAGTCCACGTTCCGACAGACGTATCATTTTTGAACCTGCAGGCTCTTCCGCATCTGCCTCTTCAAGTAGTTTTTCATCGAGGAATCTGTCGATCTGTTTTCCGTAAACACCCCTAACATCCTGACCGAATCTCTTGGTGAAATCCTTAGTATTTATGCCCTTTGTAAGCCTTAAACCAAGGATCATAAACTCGCTCATTTTATCCGCAAGGGTGAGCTTTTCGTCCAGTTTAAACGAGTCGATAGGATCATCCATATAAACAGGAAATTCGGAAGTGTTGGTAAATCTGCATCCACCGTAATACGATGCGGCACCGAGACCTGCTCCGTAATACTCTACTCCGGTCCAGTATCCGAGATTGTGTCTGCACTCAGAACCGGGCTTTGCATAATTGGAAATTTCATACCTTCCATATCCGTACTCCGAAAGAATCTTCGAAGTCATATGATACATTTCTCTGTCGGTATCTTCATCCGGAATATCAAGTTTGCCTTCCTCTTCCATTTCCGCAAAAGGAGTACCTTCTTCAACGATAAGGCTGTACGCGGAAATATGCATGGGTGCAGGCTTAAGCTCACATATAGTCTTAAGAGTTTTCTCCCAGGACTCAGTTGTCTGTCCGGGAATATCGCTCATCAGATCAACATTAATATTGGTAAATCCCGCATTAACTGCAGCATCATAACTTTTCAGAAAATCATCGAAAGTATGGATTCTTCCCAGTGATTTTAATTCTTCATCGTGAACTGACTGAAGTCCGAAACTGATCCTGTTAATCCCGCATGCCTTGTATGCTTTTAGCTTCTCTTCATCCACTGTTCCGGGATTACATTCGATGGTAACTTCCGCATCTTCCGCCAGAGTAAAGTTATCTTTAACACTTTCCATCACCCTTACGATGAGATCGGAAGGTAGTACGGATGGTGTTCCTCCGCCGATAAAAACAGAAGAAAGAGAGGTCTTACACCTCTCTTTTCCTATAAACATCAGCTCCGTGCACAGAGCATCAATATACTTTTCCTTAGCCTTCTCATCCGCAGCAAAAGAAAGAAAATCGCAATACAGACACTTTCTTACGCAGAAGGGGATATGAATATAAACTTCAGAAAAATTGTTATCCATTAGTTATCATCATCCAGTTTAAGTACGCTCATGAATGCGGACTGAGGAATCTCTACGCTTCCTACCTGTCTCATGCGCTTCTTACCTTCTTTTTGCTTCTCGAGAAGCTTCTTCTTACGGGTAATATCACCACCGTAGCACTTTGCAAGGACGTCTTTTCTCATAGCCTTAACGGTCTCACGTGCTATGACTCTTCCGCCGACGCAAGCCTGAATGGGAATCTCGAACAGATGCCTGGGAATCTCATCCTTAAGCTTCTCACACATCTTACGTCCTCTCTCATATGCTGAGTCGGAATGAACAATGAAGCTGAGTGCATCGACCTGCTCTTTATTGATAAGGATATCGAGCTTAACAAGTGAACTCTTCTCGTATCCCTTAAGGTCATAGTCAAAGGACGCATATCCTCTGGATCTGGACTTAAGTGCATCGAAGAAATCATAAATGATCTCATTTAAGGGAAGTTCATACTTGATAAGAGCTCTTCCGGCTTCGATGTATTCCATGCTTACATAACGTCCGCGTCTCTGCTGACACAGTTCCATGATGGAACCTACGAAATCCTTGGTAACCATGATTTCGGCATTAACAATGGGCTCTTCCATGTACTCGATCTCACTGGGATCGGGCAGATTGGAAGGATTGGTCAGTTCGATAACAGTTCCGTCAGTCTTATAAACCTTATATACAACGGAAGGTGCGGTTGTTACGAGATCAAGATCGTACTCTCTTTCAAGTCTTTCCTGAATGATATCAAGGTGAAGAAGTCCGAGGAATCCGCATCTGAAACCAAATCCGAGAGCAAGTGAAGTCTCGGGCTCGAAAAACAGTGATGCGTCGTTAAGCTGAAGCTTTTCAAGCGCTTCCTTAAGATCTTCGTACTTGGAACTGTCTGCGGGGTAAACTCCACAATAAACAACGGGCTGAACCTTCTTATATCCGGGAAGTGGCTCTGCACAAGGGTTATCCGCATCGGTTACGGTATCACCGACTTCGGTCTCTGACAGAGTCTTGATGGATGCGGTTATATATCCGACCATTCCGGCTGAGAGCTCATCACAGGGGATGAATCTTCCCGCACCGAATATTCCTACTTCAACAACTTCCTCGGAAGCTCCGGTAGCCATCATTTTAATCTTGGTTCCCTTTTTAACCGTACCGTTCATAACACGGACAAATACGATTACGCCCTTATATGAATCATATAATGAGTCAAAAATAAGTGCTGAAAGAGGCGCGTTCTCATCTCCCTTGGGTGCGGGAATCTTATTAACAACAGCCTCAAGAACATCATCTATTCCGATTCCGTTCTTTGCAGAAATAAGAGGTGCATCCTGAGCTTCGATACCGATTACATCCTCAATCTCATCGATAACCCTCTGAGGTTCCGCACTGGGAAGGTCGATCTTATTGATAACAGGGAAAACATCCAGATTATGGTCAAGTGCCAGATATACGTTAGCAAGGGTCTGCGCTTCAACGCCCTGAGCAGCATCTACTACAAGAATAGCTCCGTCGCAGGCAGCAAGGCTTCTTGAAACCTCATAGTTAAAGTCGACATGGCCCGGAGTATCGATGAGGTTGAAGATATACTCTTTACCATCCTTAGCCTTATATACGGTACGAACCGCCTGAGACTTGATGGTAATTCCTCTTTCTCTCTCAAGTTCCATGTTATCAAGGACCTGCTCCTGCATTTCTCTTGCAGTAAGAAGTCCTGTTTTCTCTATGATACGGTCGGCAAGTGTGGACTTACCGTGATCGATATGAGCAACTATGCAAAAATTTCTGATCAGACTCTTGTCCATAAAAACCTCATATAGTCTGTGACAAGGGGTCGGCCCCTCTGTCACACCTTATAAAAAAACTCCCGGACAAAAAAGCCCGGGAGTATAAAAACGTAATTAAGCTTAAGCCATCTTGTTAACAGCCTTAGCCATCTTAGAAGTCTTGTTAGCGACGTTGTTCTTGTGGTATACACCCTTAGTTGCAGCCATTTCAAGAGCTTTGGTAGCAGCCTTAAGTTCGGTCTCAGCTGCGGTCTTGTCTCCGTTCTCTACTGCGGTATAAACCTTCTTAATAGCAGTCTTAGCGGAAGAACGAATAGCCTTATTTCTCTCTTCATTTCTGCGATCAACGAGGACTCTCTTCTTAGCAGACTTAATGTTAGCCAAAGTAACACCTCCAAATGTTATATACAATGAAAATATTTAAGTGCCGGTGACTTTAGCCGGATGCAATGACGGTTGCATCTAAGCGAGACACGCACGCTAAAACATCACACACTTTGCTAATATACTCATTTTCTCCGCTTTTGTCAACGGATTTTTACTTAAATTATGTTAATTATTGTTCAGTTTCCTGGTCTTGGTCTCTCTACCCAGGTATTTATCGGTAGAAACGAGTATCTTCTTATTCTCCGAGGCCACATAAGTAGCGGCATTTACCGTTACCTGACCGGGTGCGGGATGAAGATTTACAAAACCTACGATAAGACCGATAACAATTGCGGCAATTACAGGGATTGCGAAGCTAAATTCCATGAAATATGCAGCCGCAAGGCCTAGCAAGAGGATAACCGCAGCTACGATCGCAGCAAATGTCCATACTCTCTTGGGGTCAACAGGTGCCTTACCTACGAGTTTTCCGGTCTGGCCGTTGATGAAGAAGGGATAAGGAGTTCCCTTATAGGAATAATCATACTTCCAAACGGGCATAAGTCCGTAGTGAGGTTCTACTGACTTATAGGTAACATCCAGGACCTTGTTCTGAACCCTGTCATATTTTCCGTGGGAACCGCTCTTTGCAGCATCGGAACACATATCCATACCGAAGGTCTTAACCTGCTCCTCTGCACGGGGTCTGAGCTCCTTGGCGCTCATGTTATAGATCTCCGAATAGAATCCGGAGAGGTATCTTGAGTCATAAGGAAGGGATTCCTTGGTATCAAAAGGAGCCAGAAGGTCCATCATCTCATCGGGAAGTGCTTCAGCCGCATCAACGGGAAGTCTGTCAAACTTGGCATCGATAACACGATTTACGCCGTAAGAATCGATGTCGGTATATTCGGTATTGCCCTTGGTGTACTTTTTCTCCTGAATTCCGACTCCGTTAAAATCAAGAGTGGTATCCATGTCATAGAACCAAGTAGGCATATACCAGCCCTGAATCTTATTAAGTCTGGCTTCGCTGACAAGATCTCTGGGAGCAAATCTCATGGAAGCAAACTTATCCTTGACCATCTGCTTAGCCTGCTTCTCATTGATCTTGAAAGGAGTCATGAACTCGGGCTTATACTCGCCCTTCATCCTTGAATCTACAATGATATTTGAATCACATGCGGGACATCTGAGTGCTGAGGTGAACTTTCCGAGTTCAATCTCACAGTTACAGTTGGGACACAGAAGGTTTCCGGCCTTGGAATAACCGAGTTCTTCCGCATTTTCTTCAGTAGCTACGTCACCGTCTTTGACTACGGATCCGGTGCTCTCTTCCTCACATTCCGTTGAATCACAGAACGGGCACTTCATCTTGCCTATAGAGGGCTCAAATTCCATATCTCCGCCACAGTTTTTACATTTGTAGATCATAGCTTCCTCCTGGTTTATCAGGCATTGTTTCGCCTGTTATTAGTAATAATCGTGATAAGATGTGGGATAATGATCTCTGTTCATCTGAGCTTCGGAGATCAGGAAATAGTTATAAGTAAGCTTGTCTCTGCGAACTCCGTTAACGGTATAAATGGGATCGTCCCAGGTAACATCGATATAGAGCCACTGTCCGTTGATTGCAACACGGTTCCATGCATGATCGTTGCTCTCGATGGTCTCGCAGGGAATTCCGAGTACGGTCATGAAATACTCAAAGGTCTTGGCGTATCCTGCACATACTGCGGTTCTGTTATAGATAAATCCCTCAACGGTCTGGGAAGCATCCATATAAGTCTGATCATAGTTGGCATAACCTATCATCCAGTCATGAACGGCCTTAACCTTCTGATCTGCGGTCATTCCGGGAGTTGTGATTGCGGCAGCAACCTGTATGATCATAAGCTTTGCATTTGCATTTAAAGTAGTACCGGCAACGGGTCTTCCCTGAAATACGCCCTCGGTCTTGTACTCATTCCAAAGAGCATTCTTGTCGGTTCCGTAAATTGCGGCAAGATCGGGATTCATTGCGGCATAAGCTGCAGCATCGAAAAGAACGGACTCATCTCTGTAAACATTGATTCCGCCGCCACTAAGACTGTACCAATACTCGGGACACTGGATTCTCATATAGCCGGATCTCTGATCGCTAATTCTGCCGTTTTCAAACACATGGCCATGTCCTACAAGAGCTCCGAATACATCAAGCTGAACCTGTGCAATATTGGTAGCGGGAGTTGCTGCTACTCCGCCGAGAGCAGGATCATAGGGAAGCCTTCCTTCAGCCGCACCTGCAAGAACATAGTGCATGTAGAGCATATTGGCATCGGTTCCGAATACGGCAACTACATCGGGATAAGCAGCCGCATAAAACTCGGCATCGAAAATATTACCGTCAGCCATCTGCTGAGGTGCTGCTACTGCTGTCTGCGAATAAAATAAAACAGCTGTGGCGCATGCCACTATGGATAATAATATTTTCTTAAGTTTCATATAGGAATTCCTCCGTAAAACATCTCATATATCATAGCATAAAAGAGTTTTCAAATCTCGATATTTTCAGTTCTCGACAATAACGATATCTCTAAGAATATAGTGAAAAGAAGGAGCTGAAGCATATCTGTTTTCGATATATTCCATTCTGAGATTTATGGTATCCGTGGGCGTTTCGGGATCAACTCCGTAATAGTTGCCGGAATATACATGAACTCTTCCAAGTTCAAACTCGTCAATGGTTCTGTCGATGAGTTCCTGACCGCCTTCGGGGGCTATTGCGGGATTAAGTTCGAGCATTTCGACCCATCCTCTTTCAAAGCCGGCTCCAACATCGTTTCCGTTGATATGGCCCTTTACCACTTCTTCTATCTTACGGTCACTCATAACCGCCCTTACTGCATCTCTTATGTAAGGGGTCCAATTGATCCTTGTTCCGATAAGTGAAGTGGTCGGTGCAACATCTATCATATCCAAATTGTATCCTACATGGAAAACAGGATGATCGGATCTGGAATTCTCACACATTACGGCAGGTCCTATGGTATCCGAGTGCTGTGAAATGATTATGCATCCTTCATCAATCAGCTGGCCCGTAAGTTCCTTCTCCCTCATATATCCGGTCCAGGTATATGTGTACTTAACCCTCATGATGGCAGTTTTGCATGTCTGCCTTGCACCTAGAATAAATGCGGTATAACCCGATATAACTTCAGGATTAGGATAAGCGGCAACATATCCGATCCAGGCCTCATCTTCAGCAATCTCACCGGCGTCGATAAGTTCCTGAAGTTTCATTCCGGCAATCATGCCCGCTATATATCTGCCCTCATATATCTCACCCATAAAAGTGTGATAATTCTCCAGTACGGGTGAAGTATTTGCATTGTTACCCGTAGCCTGGCAGAACTGAATAGCGGGATAATCCTTGGCAACTGCTTTCACATAATCGGAGAAGCCGATGGAATTCGTAAATATAATGCCGCAACCGCTTTCAGCAAGTTCTCTGAGCACGCGGTCAACCTCTTCGTAAGGTACATTGCATCTGGTAATTACGGAAACCTTATCACCATATTCGGGAACCACGGACTCCACAGCCTTTATGAAATTTCGGCTGTAAGGAGTACTCTCATCTCCGTCGAGAATAAGTCCGATCGTTACGCTCTTTTCTTCCGGTTCAAAATAAGACTGAAGATAGTGATAGGAATAGAAACCGATGATGCAAAGAACGACTGCGATTATAACCCATATTAAGTTTTTCTTCTCAGTCTGCACTCGATTCATCCTCCAATATATCCGAATAAAGAGATGCAGTGTCTATATCTCCGTTTTCAATAAGTTCAAGGAACATATCAAGTAGTTCGGGATCAAACTGTGTTCCGCGTCCTTTATGAAGCTCATCCATAACCTTCTCAAAAGGCATACGCTTTCTGTAGACACGGTTTGCAGTCATTGCATCGAATGCATCGGCAATGGCTATGATCCTGCCGTAAAGAGGTATCTCACTTCCTTTAAGGCCTTCGGGATATCCGGTTCCGTCATAGCGCTCATGATGATACTTGGCACCCTGAGCGGCATTTTCAACAAGTGTAAAATCCTTAAGTATTTCGGCGCCGAGAGTAACATGACTCTTCATGCACTCGTACTCTTTTTCCGTAAGGGCGGAAGGTTTGTTGAGTATTGCATCGGGAATACCGATCTTACCTATATCATGAAGCAAAGCAGCTTTTCTGAGATTATCGATTTCATCACCGGAGAAACCGTACTTTCTCGCGATCATGACGGAGTATTCGGATACTCTCTGAGAATGTCTGCTGGTAAGTGCGTCCTTGGCATCTACGGTTCTTGCAATAGCCATAATGGTCTCGTTACCCATTGAGACCTGTTTAAGAGCAAGAGCAAGTTTCTCCTGCTGAAGCTTCATAGCCTTCTGTGCACGATATCTGGTTCCGAACCATGTAGCCCATCCGACAAACAAGCCTCCAACAAGAAGCATGTAAAGCATGAACCAGTTGTTGTCATAAATGGAGTTTTCTTTTACGAAACCGTATGTGCTCTCTTCAATGATCCTGCCGGTTTCTTCATCGATGATCGCAATGTGGAAAATATATTCGCCGGCGGGAAGATTGGTATATACCGCACTTGTAATCTCACTCTGGGACACGGTCTTATATCCGCTGTCAATTCCTTCGAGATAATAGGAAATCTTGGGATCTTCAAGTGAGAAATTAATAATCTCGGGAATAAACTCGATGGTATTAACATCCCTGCTTATAGAAAGAGAATTTCCTCTTTCGATGATAATGGGAATTCCGTCGATTATGATCTTGGAAACCATAATCCTGTATGCCTGTCTTTCATTCCTGTAATCATCGAGGTTGAACTTATATACACCGCGGTCTGTGGAAAGATACAGATCACCATATCTGGAGATAGTGTTCCAGGAATTGGCAGTAAGTGAACACTGAAGTCCGAGTCTGGAGTTAAGAAGTTGGCAATCCGGTACGGAATTATTTAACAGATCATCTTTATTTACAACGTATATTCCTGCACTTCCGAGAACAAATGCCTCTCCGTCCTTATCAAGGACTATGTCGTAATTATTGGAATACGGGAAGTTGGTGACAGCTTTGATCACGCCGTCTTTCATAACGCAGATACTGTTACTGGTTACGATAAACATTGCGTCGGATTCTTCATCATATACCATCTTCAGGATAACTTCCGATCCGAGTCCATCTTCTTTGGTCAGATGGCCGGAGATCATGCTGTTATCGTAGATGACTATTCCGTTTCCGTCAGTTCCGAGATAAAGCTTTCCGTCGGGAGTCTGACACATGGAAAGGATCTGAGAAGATCCGAGGTCGTTTCCGTAAGGAATGGTTTTTACAACTCTGTATCCGCGAATGAGTGACAGACCGCTATCCGCACTTACCGCAATTGTGGCATCGGAAAGTTCAATACAGCCTCTTACCCTTTTACCTATGCCCATTGTTTCAGTATCAAATTCAACGATCTGACCGCTTGGCAGCATGCAGGCAAGACCTTTTCCGTATGAACATATCCAGAGGTTGCCAAGACTGTCCTTGGTAAGGCATCTGATACGAACGCCTTCATACATGCGGGTAAGATCATTGTAGAGAACAAGTCCGGGATAAAGGTCAACCGCCGACAGTCCGTTGTCGGCACCGATGTACAATATCCCATCCATAAGTGCGGTACTGTTAACTACCGCAGGATCGATTCCGTATGTAACATACAGATTGGAAAAACATGATTCGGAGAGTTGCAATAAACCATGTCTTGTAGATGCAAACCAGAAATTTCCCTGATAATCCACAGTCATGTTAACAATGGATGAATTGAAATCTTCGGTTGATACACGTGAATAGGTATAGCCTTCGATAACTCCGATACCGTTATCTGCAAGAACCCATACTCTGCTGTTATCAAAATAAATCCTGTTTATCTCTGTAACGCCCACGCATTTAATGGTATGCTGAAGCATTGCTGCGCCGTTATTAATACGATAAACAAGAATTCTGCCGTCAGATGTAGAGGCATACAAAAGCCCCTCGGGGCTGAACTGGCATGATGAAAATCTGATATCGGAAGCGGATGCTTTTATCTCGAAATCAATCTTTCCGTCTTTCAGAACGTAGAGTTTACCCTCTGCGGTTACGGTAGCAACATTTCCGTTTCTGTCCGCAGTTACGCTCTGTGCATATCGTATTTTGGAAATCTCGGTTTTAACACTTATACCGTCTTTAAGGCATACAACAACCATCTGATCGGATGTTCCGATGTAATAATCTCCGTTGGAGCACTGAACAATACTTCTTACGGAATCCGAGGGAAGTCCTTTGTTAGTATCGAATACACTAACCTGTCTTCCGTCGATGGCAACTACAACGCCGCTGTCATTTGTGCCGATCCAAAGCCTGCCCTCTTCATCCACATAGAGGCAATTGACATTCTTAACGCTGTCAAATTCATCCATGAATGTGAAGTTAGTTCCGTTATAGCGGTATAGTCCCGAATAACTTCCGACCCATAACATTCCGTCGAGAGTTTGAGCAATATCATTGGCATGACCGCAGGGAAGTCCGTTATCCGCATTGTAGAATCTCTGGATATAAGTATTATCGTAAACTGCGGCGCTTGCCTTAAATGCAGGAGCAAGTGATGAAACACCGAGGGATAAGATCAGGAGAATCAAAGAAGGAAGGTGGTGGTGCAGACGGCGTTCTCTTTTGGCGGATCTGACCATCCTGACTATGAAGTACATGAATAAAACGGTGCAGACTTTATCCAGAAAATCCAGATACATCTCACCGATGGTAGATGCGATAATTTTGGGAATGCCTTTTTCCATAAAGTAACTAACGACGCCGTCTCCCCAGACATTGCCGGTAAAACCGTCATAGAAAAAGAGATTGAGAATCGTGGAGATTATTACGGAACCAAAAGTAACTCCGCCTGCAACCGTAGTCGCACCAAAGAATGAGTCAAAATATCTCTTGCGTGCAGCCAAGCCGAAGCTGATTCCGATAAAGATGCTCGTGAGGGCATAAGCCAGAGAATTCGGATCCCAGAAATAATAGATAATATTGGTAGAGCAACCTACTATGGCTCCGCTTGCAGGACCGAGTACATAAGCTGCAAAAATAGTCCCGAGCGAATCCAGCCAAAGGGGAAGTTCATGGGTAACAGCACTGTGTTTTCCGACAAAGTTCACCAAAACACAGCAAAACACAATGAACATTATAACGATAGGGCTGTTCCTTAAGTTATTTTTGTTATGGTTTTCTTCCATCTTTCACCTAAGAAATAATAGCGTTATCCCCTCATGAAACGCCGTATGAATCGCGAATTCACACACAATAATTCTATATTATATACCGCTATTTATCAATTTTTTCATAAAAAAAGACCCGGACGCCTGAGCGCCCGGGCCTGAAACTTATGAATTACTCTTCGGTGGTGTTATTTACGGCTTTTGCAGTCTCTTTAACGATCTCGGCATCAAGACCGGTAACGTTAATGTTCTTGGTAACCTTAGCGTCATAGGTATTAGCCTTCATGACTTCGGTAAGGTCAAAGCCTGTGGTCTCCTTAACGGACTGGATAACCTTAGCCATAACTGCGGGAGCATATCCGCCGACACTTGCAACACCTGACTCACCGCTGCCTGAATCGATAACGGTAACCTTGTCGATGGATGCGATGGGAGCTGCAACTTCCTTAGCGATAGCGGGCAGCTGCTTGATGATCATTTCGGTGATAGCGGCATTGTTATACTTAGCGTATGCTTCTGCCTTCTTCTCCATTGCCTCAGCTTCCGCAAGACCCTTTGCCTGGATAGCTTCTGCCTCTGCACGACCTACGGCTGCAATACCGGCAGCTTCCTTCTCCTTAGCATAAACTGCTGCGTCTGCCTGAGCCTTAACAGCCTCTGCTGCCTTCTCCTGCTCGTACTTACGAGCATCTGCTTCACGCTGTCTCTCAATGAGATTAGCTTCAGCTTCCTGCTGACGACGATACTTCTCTGCATCTGCTTTCTTTCTGACTTCAGCGTTGAGGACCTGCTCTTTAACGTCAGCTTCACGCTGCTTGAGTTCGGTCTCTCTCTCCTGACGTGCAATGTCTGCATTTGCTCTGGTGACCTCGATGGTCTTTCTCTGTTCCTGCTGCTGAATCTCGTAAGCTGCGTCTGCGACTGCCTGCTTGGTATCAGCTTCCTGCTTCAGTTCGGACTGCTTAATAGCAAGTTCG
>JAEEGL015435014.1_pt1 | contig 11611 bp, 11 predicted proteins | sample 9134231 | NCBI WGS metagenome assembly JAEEGL01 (sample SAMN16246548, study PRJNA631951) | gut metagenome | biome: gut microbiome; feature: rumen; material: fiber-attached | host: Bos | place: Iran: Karaj | collected 2018-10 | reverse complement strand
GACCGCGGGAGCGATTGCCGGTGCGCTGATAGCGGGCTACATGCAGGAATGGGCCCTGAGCCTCGTATTCTGCGGTGTCATGATCTACAGTGCCCTGCGCATGATCCTGAGCCCCGAGAAGGTCGTCGAGCCCAACGGGAACGGCGGACGTCTGAGCTTCGAATACAACGACGAGGCCAAGGGCGAGAGGATAACCTACGAGGTCCAGAACGTCAAGGCAGGCAGCCTTGCCTGCGTCTTCGCAGGGATGCTGTCATCGATGACCGGTGTCGGGGGCGGAGCGATCAAGGTACCGGTGATGAACCTGATCATGCACGTCCCGATGAAGGCAGCCAGCTCCACCAGCAGCTACATGATCGGGATCACCGCGTTCTCGGGTGCGATAACCTACCTGTTCAGCGGAATCCTCGACCTCCAGTTCGCGGGAGGCGTGGCCATCGGTGCGTTCCTGGGAGCTATCCTCGGATCGTATCTCGCCAGGAGGACCAGCACCGCCCATCTGAGGAAGTACTTCTCCGTGGTCCTGTTCCTGATGTCCGCGCTTGTCCTGCTGCGTGTGGGAGGGATACTGTGAACATGAACATGTCCATCGCATGGACCCTCCGCATAGGCATAGTCCTGGGGCTGATCCTCATCGTCATAGGGGAGTTCCTGGAACCCGGCAACCAGGTCCTTTACTACGGTCTGCTGGTGCTCATCGCCTCCCCCATGTTCGCGGTCATAGCGGCGCTGATAGGCCTGATCAGGGAGAGAGACTGGTTCTGGGCACTCATCGCGGTCGTCGTCCTCGTCATCGTCGTATCCGGAGCGATTTTGGCGGCCCTTTGATCCTGCACTATAATTTTATCCGACCGCTGTATAGCGGTCGTTGATGTTGGTCCTGATCCTTGGAATCATTATCCTGCTGTTCGGCTATCTGGTGTACAGCAGATTCCTGGAGAGGGCCATCCTTCCGTACAAGGAACCCACGCCGGCAATCGCATTGGCCGACGGGGTCGACTACGTCCCCATGAACAGGAAGAAGGACCTTCTCATCCAGTTCCTGAACATCGCGGGGACGGGCCCGATATTCGGTGCCCTCATGGGGGCCAAATGGGGTCCGATCGTGTTCCTGTGGATCATCCTGGGTACGATATTCGGCGGTGCCGTTCACGACTATATGACCGGCATGATGTCCATGCGCAACGAAGGGTCGTCGGTCACGATGCTCATCAGGAAATATCTCGGTAAGGACACCAGATATCCCGTACTGATAATCACCATCTTCCTGATGGTGATGGTCTCAGCCACCTTCGCAAGAAGTGCCAGCGATCTGCTTGTGGCCATCACCGGCATCCCGATGATGGTGTGGATGGCTGTCATCCTGATCTACTTCATCATTTCCACCGTCCTTCCGATCGACAAGGTGATCGGGAGGATCTACCCGTTCTTCGGGACACTGCTCATACTCATGGCCGCGATAATTATCGTAGATCTCTGGCTGGACGGATTCGCGTTCCCCAGCCTGACGCTGGAGAACCTCCATCCCAGTGGCGAGGAGTACTTCCCGGACATGTTCATCACGGTCGCCTGCGGAGCCATCTCCGGATTCCATGCGACCCAATCCCCCATGGTCGCCAGATGCACCGAGAGGGAGAGCGACGGACGCATGATCTTCTACGGAGCCATGGTCCTGGAATCGGTCATCGCCCTGATCTGGGCCATCGCCGGCCTTTCCTTCTACGGGGACACCGCAGGACTGGGTGCGGCCCTCGACGCCGGTGGATCGGCCGGTGTGGTCTACGAGATATCCATAAACGTGGCAGGACCGATCGGGGGCATACTGGCCATCATCGGTGTCATCATCTGCCCCATAACATCCGGGGACACGGCGCTGAGGTCCGCCAGGCTCATGATCCAGGATGACAGGGAACCCCACTCGAGGAGCATGAGGTCCTCTCTGATCCTGACTGCCGTCCTGTCGGCGTTCATCGTAGCCCTGTGCATGCTGGACTTCAGCATCCTGTGGAAGTACTTCTCATGGCTGAACCAGACGCTGGCATGCATCGTCCTGTGGACAGCCACGGTGTTCCTGCTGAGGACATCCGCCAACAGGCTGTACTCCCTGTTCACGGCGCTCCCCGGCCTTTTCATGACCATGACGGTATCGTCGTTCATACTCCACTCGGGACAGGGGCTCGGCCTCGATTACTCCGTTGCCGTTGCGATCGCCGCATTCATCACGGTCGCGGTCGCGGTGCTGTACATCAGGGAATTCTTGAAGAAGACCGAGGTTCCTGAAGAAGAGGAACCTGAAGAAGAATGAAGGGCAGGACCTTACGGCCCCGCCCCAGAAAGGTTTCAGTCCGCCAGTTCCAGGACGTTCTTGAAGATCATACAGGAGTAGGAACCGTTGTCCGCCGTTCCGAGCAGCGTGATCTTCTTGAGATCCTTGGACAACGTTCCGATGTAGTATCCCCAGTACATGTCGCCGTCGTTCTCGTAGACGGATTCCATGTAGAACCTGTAACCGGATGCGTCGGGGAAGATCATCGCTCCCATGTAGGAATCGCCCTCGGGCGCGTACAGGGTGACCTCCATCACGTTGGTGTCGGGATCGATGAGGTCGATCGAAATGGACAGTTCTCCCTCGAACGTCCTCAGGATCCTCCCGAACATCTCGCCGTAGGCGCTGAATGTACCGTCGTAATGCTTGCCCGAAAGCTTGGCCGGTGCCTTCACTGCCTTGCTCGCATCGCCGTAGCATACCTGCCAAAGCTCGATGTCCCCTCCCGTGTTGTCGTAGGATGCAGTATAGATCACTCCGTCCTCGATGTGAACCATGTCGATAAGGACGATTCCGTAACCGAAGTCGGCGATCGCCATCCAATCGTTGGAGGAGATCCTGACCGCTGCGTAATCGAAACTGATGTCATCTCCGTGCGAGTTGTAGAAGATGATATCGGACTCAACCCTGTTGACCGTCAGTGCACGGTTCTCGGAGAGGTGGTCGATGACCCCCTCATCGGTGTACTGGTTCGCTATGAATGCCTCGAGCACATCGCCTTCGTTGAGTCCGCTGGGGTTCCCCTCTCCCGGGGCACTCCTCAGATCCATCTGGGCTCCTTTCCCGGTGTCCAGGCGCTCGAGCTTCATGATGGCCACACCGACCTCGTCGGAAAGGATCGCGGCCACCGTGATGACCCCGTTCTCCTCGGTCAGGACCGATGTGCTGGTGAAATAGTCGATGCCGGAGGTCATCATCGTACCGTTGTTGACCACACAGACGTATTCCGCATCATCCTGATGCATGGAGTAGATCCCCTCTCCGATCTCCTCGAAGGTCACGGAGAAATCCTTCAGATCCTCTTTGACGTAATCATCGTAAACGATCTCACCACCGACGTAATACCCTTCGGCATACTCTGTGAGATACCACTCGCCCTCCAGGTCCATGTGCTGTCCGCCGTTCCCGGCAAAGGCCAGATATGAAACGAAGAACACCAGTACGACCGCCACGGCAGCCACCGCAAAGGGTGATGCCTTGCGTAGTTTACCAGCGCCTTCCATTTGTCCGATCATGAGAGGAGTTAGATGAACATCAGTTAAAAACTGTGTGCAAACGGGATTTGGAACAGAAATGGTGCAAGGGAAGGGATTTGAACCCTCGAACTCCTACGAGAATAGGCCCTGAACCTATCTCCTTTGGCCAGGCTCGGATACCCTTGCACGTCAGGCCAATCAGCGAGAACACATCCTCGTATAAAAATCAAATCGTAAAACGTGGAAAAAAGATACCGCCCCTGTACAGGAGCGGTGTTTTTTGATAGTGGAAAGACCCGAAATCAAGCTTTCATGATCTTCATCCATCCGCCGGACTCGTAGATCGCGAGTTTCCTCTGCTTCAGGATGGACTCGAACTCTGCCCACTCAATCACATCGAGCCTGTTGTTCTTGCCCTTTGTGAACTGAATTCCAGATGTTCCCTTCACTTTTCCAGGTTTCAATCCCTTGTTCTTTGCAATTGTCTTTGCTTTTTCCAGGTCAATGCGTTCCATTACCAATAGAATGCCCCCAGAAATGTATCTTTATAGTTAGTATATATAGATTATTTAGTTTTTGAAACGTCTGGCTCGATTTTTTTATCCGTTAAACCATCCAAAATAGACAAATCGGACCGCTTTTTCTGAGTGTCTTTGAAAATTGATGATGAGCCAACACACCTTTTTTCCGAGTTGGATGTGACCTCCAACTTACGAATATAGTCAAATTATCTTAACTTATTATAATCGAAGACGCAGCGAAAGATTTGGTAGGACGGAACAGCGGACCATTCTTCCCGTCTGGATTGGAATCGTGGTTTAACGGGCGATAAATGATGCTTCGAATGTGCCAGTCCGATGAATGATGAGGTATTATGGGCCATCCTCTGATAGCAATCCCTTTTTATGGAGTAAATCTTACGGGCGTCTTATGGTGCTGGCTGACAAACTGCTGCTCAGGTCATCCCCCTCCGAGGACACAACCCCCGAAACGGGAATCATGCTTGGCCATGCCCTCTCCATCGAACATACGAAGGTGGTGGTGGGTACCGACCTCATGAAGAGCAGCCAGATGATGAAGAACGCCCTGATCGCAGGTCTCGTCTCGTCCGGAGTGGACGTCATCGACATCGGAGAGGTCTCCGGCCCCGTCATCGCATACGCGGCCAAGATGGGGGACTGCGCGGTGTACGTCACGGAGTTCCGCCAGATGGACCTCATGAGCGGATACCTCCTCATGAACAAGGACGGAGGTTACTTCGGCATCGAACAGATCAGGCACCTCGATTCGATTTTCAGCGGCAAGATCACCCTGCCCGACTACAGGTCCCTCGGAACCGTCAAGAGGTACTACAACGCGGTCTCCGACTACAACAACAAGGTCCTGGCCATACTGAAGGACACACCCGGCGGGTCCATGGTGCTCAACTGCAACTGCGGACTCTCCACCGATTCCGCGCCCCAGATCATGAACTCCCTGGGAGCTGACATTGTATCGGTCAACGCCCACAAGGACAGGAACTTCATCTCCAACTCGCTGTCCACCAAGGAGGCCGACATCCTCCACATGAAGATCCTCGTGGAGGCGAACGCCGGTGCGGCAGGGATATCGTTCAACCGCATAGGCACACTCCTAAGGGTGTTCGACGAGACAGGGATACCCCTCACGAACGAGGAGGTCCTGGCCATACTGATCCTCTACATGAAGCCCAAGAAGATCGTCGTCCCGATGGACATCATGTGGTTCATAGAGGACGTCTACAGGGGCAAGGTGAAGACCGAGGTCTCCTCACCGTATCCGGATCCGGATGCCGAGGAGACGGAATTCATAGTCGCCTATCCTTCGGCCGGGGACGTGCACGATGCCATGGTCGAGAACAACGCGGACCTCGGTTACTACGACGGCGGATTCATCTTCGGGGGTGTCAGCTACTCCCCGGATTCCATCCTGGCCGCCATCCTGATCACGCAGTTCTGCGGTAACAACACGATCTCCGAAACCGTGAAGTCATTCCCAGAGTACTACACCGAGACCAAGACCTACAGGATCTCCTGCCCGAAGGCCGACTTCGTGCGCATGATCGGGGAGAACCTCCCGGATGTCAGTCCGATAGACATCATGGAGAAGGAGGGATGCTGGAGGGTCTACATGACGGGCGGAGGGTTCTACGTGTCCCTGGATGAGGACTCGGAGGACAGCGTCACCGTCCTGGCGGAGTCCAACGACAAGCTCTACCTCATCAGTCTCATGGAGGTCATCGACGGCCTCATGGAGAGCTGTGCCAGCGGTCAGTAAATGACCTCGATGTCCAACGGCTCCCCGCGTGAATCGTACGCCTTCCAGCTAGTGCGGTCGTACGGTTGGCAGGTTATGAAGTGCACACCGCCGGTGTTGCTGAAGAAATCCTTGTCCGCATCCGAAGGCTCGTTGCTGTAACCCGGATGGGAATGGGCGGAACCGGCTATCGTGAAGTCTATCGGCTCCATCCACTGGTTGAGGAAGCTGTGCTCGTCGCCGAACACCGTCCCCGGGAGCATGACCATCTCAGATATCACACCGTCTATCTCCCTGTGCATGCACAGGAACTCGTCGGGATAGGTGGATCTGGCGGATTCGTTGAACCCGTCGATGAAATGGATGCTGACCCCTCTGATCCTGTTCATAGGTTGTTCACCAGTTTCTCGCGGACCCTCGAGAAGAAATCCATGTCGAACCTGATGAACTTCGCCGACTTCTCCGAGAGCATGAAGTCCACCTTGGAGCGGCCTGCCATCGGGATCTCCCTCTGACCGTCTAGGACTATGACGCAATCCTTGTCCAGAACGGATTCCACAGTGATCTTGCTGCTGGCCGGCACGACGAATGCCCTCGATGTTGACTTGTATGCGGCCATCGGGACCACCATCAGCGCGTTGACGTGCGGGTCCATGTAGGGCGCGCCCAGACTCATCGCGTAGCAGGTGGATCCGGTGGGCGTCGATATTATCACGCCGTCCGAACGCATCTCGCAGGCCAGGACGTCGTCGACGTAGATCTTGTAGTGACGGATCTTCGCCACAGACGAGGTGTGTATGAGCGCCTCGTTGACGGAATCCTCAAGATATTCGCCGTTGTACCACGAGCTGATCTTGAAACGGGTCTCGATGGTGTAGTCCTCCCTCAGCAGACGGTCGATGCCGTCCTTGATGTGGTCGCGGTCGATCTCCGCCAGGAACCCTACGCTTCCGCCGTTGATACCGATGACCATTGCATCGGTCTGCTGCAGAACCCTGAGGAGCGTACCGTCGCCTCCGACCACGATGATTATGTCGGCATCCATCTCCTTGAGCGGGACGCCCTTTATGCCCATGACCTCCGCGATCTGGGAATCCACCTCGAATTCGTGTCCCTTCAAGGCGTCCATCACCTGCTGGGTGTAGTCCACGGCTTTCGACAGGGATGTGTTGGCGTAGATACCGTACTTGTGGTCCTTGATGGGGTCCTTGCCCCTGACCAGATAGTCGAACACGCTCTTGTGCCCGACGGCGACCATGTTGCTCCTGTGCTCCAGGTCGAAGGGCATGTCCAGGACGTTCCCGTCCAAGCTGTAGACCTCTCCCCCGGCCTCCCTGAGGATCAGCACCGCGGCCGCGATGTCGACGACCCTCTCGCAGCGCACGTAGTTGTCGGAGTTCATGAAGAAGGCGTCCGCCTCCCCCTCCGCGACAATTGCCACCTCCAGGGACGAACATCCCAGGTTGCGGCTCGAACCGACCCTCTTGGCGAGATCCAGGGCATCCTGGTGGGCGTACTTCCCGGTGTAGTTCATGATGAAGAGGTCCGAGAAGTTGGGCTTGCGGACCTTCAGCTTCGCGCCGTTCTTGTATGCGCCCTTGCCCTTCTCCGCCCAGTAGGCGTCGCCGGTCGCGAGGTTGCGCAGATAGGCGATCCTCAGTCCCGAGAGCGAATCCTTGCCGACGGCCAGGGAGACCGTGTAGTAGGGTATCCCCGCGATGGCGTTGTTGGAGCCGTCGATGGGGTCGAGGACCAAGGTCTCCTCTCCGCCCCTGTCCACGAATCCTATCTCCTCGCTCAGGACGTTCAACGGTATGCCGTTCCTCTCCAGATACAGGAGGACGGCGTTCTCCGCGACCTTGTCGATACGCGCGGTGGGGGTTCCGTCCGCACCTATGCAGACCTCGTCACCCTTGCACCCAGAGTCGGGGATCTTCGCGATCTCCTCCTGTACCGCATCGGCTATGGCCGAGAGGACCTCTATCGTGATCATACTCTGACGATTGACAGGATTTTATAAAGAATATACCATCGTCAGACTGATGGAACCGCTGAACTTCACCTCTGACAGGGTCTTCATGGATAGGGGACGCCTATACACGGTATCGCTCTGCCCGGGGAAGAGGGTCTACGGGGAGCGTCTCTTCTCGCTGTCAGGGACTGAATACAGGGAGTGGGACCCCAGGCGGAGCAAGCTGTCAGCGTATCTCACCGTGGGCGGGAAGCAGTTCCCGTTCAGGAAGGACTCCAAGGTCCTGTATCTCGGTGCATCCAGCGGCACCACGCCGTCCCATGTGGCGGACATCTGCCCCGACGGCAAGGTCTATTGCGTCGAGTTCGCCCAGAGGATGTTCAGGGAACTGGTGGTGAACTGCTCGGACCGTCCCAACATGATGCCCATACTGGGCGATGCCACGAGACCAGAGGATTACGCCATGTTCACCAACGGGGTGGATGTCGTCTACCAGGACGTCGCCCAGAAGATGCAGGCCAAGATCCTGTGCGACAACATGGACGCGTTCAGCGCACAATACGGCATGATGGCGGTGAAGGCGCGTTCCGAGGACGTCACCGCATCGCCGGAATCGATCTTCGAGAATGCCCAGCACACCATACGCGAGAGGGGCTACAAGGTCCTCGACTGCGAGCCATTGGATCCGTTCGAGAAGGCCCATGCCATGATCGTCATCGGGAGGGAGTGAGTTGAGGACCGCCTACGCCATAGCCTTCTCCGGTGACAGATTCCTAATGGTCTGGCACAATGGCCGCAACGGGTGGGAGATGCCCGGCGGGCACGTCGAGGAAGGGGAGACTTCCGAACAGGCCGCCAAGAGGGAGTTCCTCGAGGAGGCGGGCTACGAGATAGAGATCGTGGCGACCCGCGACATCGGTTACTGCGACGTCTGCGCCGCACGCCTCGGCAGGAAGGTCAGGGACGACTGCGAGATGAGATCCGAGCTCTTCGACACGCTCCCGGAGCAGCTGTCCTTCGAAAGGGAGGAGTATCTGGACACCGTTCCCTGGGCCAAATCGAAACTGTGAATCATCCCGACGACCACTCTTTATATACTTCTTCTATAATCACACGCGTAGCCTCGCCGCCTAGAATGATTCGGAGGATCACACTATGGCAAGAATGCACACAAGAAGAAAGGGAAAATCCTGTTCGAAGCACCCAATGGTTTCCGAGAATCCCGCATGGGTACCCCTCAACGCCACCGAAATCGAGGACCTCATCGTGAAGCTCGCGAAAGACGGAATCATCTCTGCCCAGATCGGACTCATCCTCAGGGACCAGTATGGAGTTCCTGACGTTAAGCTCGCAACCGGCAAGACGATCACCGAGATCATGGCCGAGAAGGGAGTAGCACCCGCTCTTCCCGAGGACCTTTCCAACCTCATGAGGCGCGCAATCTCACTGAACGTCCACCTCAAAAGCAACAAGGGAGACGTCTCCAACAAGAGGGGTCTGCTCATGATTGAGGCGAAGATCAGGAGACTGGAGCGCTACTACAAGAGGAACGGAGTCCTTCCCGCAGACTGGAAGTATTCTCTCAGCAACGCGGAACTCATGCTCAAGTGAGTTATATGGAGACCGAGGTCCCCTCAAAACTACTTACAACTCTATCTCATGCCGCGGACATCGTCCGCGGACATGATTTTATCCAAGTCTATTCGCACTACGATGCCGACGGCGTATCCGCAGCATCGATCATCGCACAGACCCTCCTCCGCGAGGGCAAGGAGTTCCGCGTCACCCTGTTCACGACGCTGAACGACTACAACATGGACATAGTCCGCAGCACCAAGGCCGAATGCATCATCATGACTGACCTGGGTGCATCCTACATCGACCAGTTCGACGCCATGAACTGTGACGTCGTCGTACTGGACCATCACACGATCATCTCGGATGCCAAGCGCATCTGCTATGCGAACCCCCACCTCTACGGCATCGACGGAATGACATCGGGATGCGGCGCCACGATGGCGCTCCTGTTCGCCGTCACGATGAACCAGAGGAACTGGGACCTCGTACAGGTGGCCTTCGCCGGTATCGCCGGGGACAGGCAGCACATCAACGGCCTGTCCGGACTCAACGTCTACCTTCTCGAGGAAGGCAAGAAGAGGGGGTACATCGAGGAGATGCCGGGATCCCTGATCCCCGCAGGGAACCTCATGACCCAGCTGTTCCTCACCACCGACCCCTACATCCGCGGCATAAGCGGGAACGAGGAGGGCGTGGCGAAACTCCTGAACGACGCCGGGATCGACCACGGGAAATCCTACGACGACCTGACCGACGAGGAGAGGAGGAAGCTTTCCTCGCTCATAGCGATCAAGCTCACGGAGCAGGGCGTGCTGGAGGTCTCGATGAGCGAGATCGCCAGGACGAGATACCACCTCAAGGGATTCGACATGGATGCGGAGTATCTCTCGTCCGTCCTGAACAGCTGCGGCCGTTACGGACTCGGAGGGATGGGTATCTCCGCCGGCATGGGCGACAAGAAGGCCTTCGAGACCGGGGTGAACCTCATGAACGAGGCCAACAGGGACGTCGTCATGAACATGGTGGACCTCGACAGGAAGGGCCTGAACCAGAGGAAGCACTTCCAGTGGTTCGACAGCACCGACTCCGGATTCACCGGGATGCTGTGCGGCATCGCCATGCAGTGCATCGGCGATCCCAGCAAACCGACGATAGGGATGAACCAGTCGAAAGATCCCGTGAACCTCTCATCGAGGGGCATGTGGTGCCAGCTCGACAAGGGCATTGACCTTGCGGCGGCCATGAGAGAGACCTGTGCCGCGGTGGGCGGAGAGGGCGGCGGTCACAAGATTGCCGCCGGCGGATCGATCCCCGGTGACAGGGTAGAAGATTTCTTGAACACTCTGGACTCGGTACTAGAGAGGCAGCTCAGCTCCTCCAAGTGACCTCGACCTCATCGGTCCTGAACCTCTGATTCACAACGGTATCAGCGATGTCCATCCTCACGCCCGATTCATACATCTCCGAACCGAGCCATGCGATCATCGCCCCGTTGTCCATGCAGAACCTGCGGTCGGGACAGTACATCTGGGCACCGCGCTCCTCGGCCATCTCGCGGACCATCTCGCGGAGACGCATGTTCTGTGCGACGCCTCCCCCGAGCAGGACCTCGTCCTTGCCGATGTGCGCCATGGCACGCTCGGTCACCTCCGTGAGCATCGCATACGCGGTCTCCTGCACGGAGAGCGCTATGTCCTCCAGCGGGACACCTTTCTTCTGAAGTGCCAGCGCCGCTGTCATCAGACCGGAGAAGGCGACATCCATGCCCTTCACGGAATAGGGCAGCTCATGGTATTCCTTGCCTTCCTTGGCGAGCTTCTCGAAGATCGGACCGGCGTAGAATCCCATGCCGAGATCCCTTCCGAGCTTATCGAGCATGTTGCCGATGCCGATGTCCTGTGTCTCCCCGAAGATCCTGTAACGGCCCTCGGCGAAGGCAATGACCTGTGTGTTCCCTCCCGATGCGTAAAGCAGGGCGGGATCCTCGCATCCGCACAGCGCACGTCCGATCTCCACGTGGGCGACACAGTGGTTCACCCCTACGATCGGTATGCCCATGGTGCAGGCGAACGCCCTTGCCGCAGTGGCCGCGACACGCAGGCAGGGGCCCAATCCGGGACCCATCGAGAACGATATCACATCGATGTCCTTAGGCTCAAGTCCCGAGACCTCGAAGGCCTTCTGCATGATGCCGGAGACGACCTCCACGTGATGGTTGGCCGCCTCCCTGGGATGGAGTCCCCCGTTCTTGGGCTTGAACATGTC
>JAEEGL015162851.1_pt1 | contig 11611 bp, 13 predicted proteins | sample 9134231 | NCBI WGS metagenome assembly JAEEGL01 (sample SAMN16246548, study PRJNA631951) | gut metagenome | biome: gut microbiome; feature: rumen; material: fiber-attached | host: Bos | place: Iran: Karaj | collected 2018-10 | reverse complement strand
CGATGCATGGGTAGTTGGATACGATCCACAATACTCAATAGCAATGTGGTATGGATACGAACCATTATCTAAGAAATATTACACAACAAACGATACTGCTTATACAATTCGTAGAGATCTATGGGCAGCTACTGCTGGTAAGATATTTAAGAGAAATGGTCAAGACTTCAAGATGCCATCAAGCGTAATAAAAGTAAAAATTGAAAAATCAAGTGACGTTAAAGCTGAACCAAAACTAGCTGGGCCTTATACACCAGCAAATATGGTTATAACAGAGTTATTTAAAAAAGGAACAGAACCAACTGAGATTTCGACAAGATATTATAAACTTGCTGCACCAAAAAATCTCGGTATATCATATGAACCAAGTAAAAATAGAATTAATATGTCTTGGGATAGAGTTACTTCTACTCTAGAAGTAGATACTTCTTATGGAGAACTTGGTTATAGAATATATAAAGATGGTAAAGAAATAGCATTTACTAATAAGAATGTATATTCGATAGAAAATGTTGGAGAACCCAATGCTAGATATGACGTAAGAACAAGTTATAGAAATAATAAAACTAATATTAGTGATCCTGCATATAAGATATTTAAATATTTTGATCCATCACAGTATTCATCAGAACTATTAGCATCACCATCTAAGTCATACATTGTTGGGGAAGCATTAGATAGTACTGATTCATCACCAAGTAAGAGTGATGTTAAAGTAATTAAGAGTGGATCTGATGTAACTAGCAGTGCAACAGTAACGATAACTATTACTAATGCTGCTGGTGAAAAGCAAGCTGCAATATCTACAGTTGAACCTGAAACTTATACAATAAGTTATGCAATATCATACGATGGATATACAAATACACTAAAACGTACAGTAAAAATAAAAGAAAGCGCTTAGGCTTTCTTTTTTTTGTTATATTTACAAATATCTTTGATCTTACAATCATTACACATAGGACTTATAGATTTGCATCTATATCTTCCGAATAGAACCATTTGATGATGAAGTCTACTCCATCTATTCTTTGGAAATCTCTTTTGAAGTTTCTTTTCTATAGTACCTACTTCATCACTATCTTTAGCATATCCCATTCTTTTACTTACTCTAGATACATGTGTATCTACTGCTATAGCAGGATAATCATATAGATTAGAAAGAACTACGTTAGCAGTCTTTACTCCTACTCCTGGCATTTTAACTAATTCACTTTTACTATTAGGTACTATTCCATTACAGTTATCGATCAAATAAGCGGCTATTTCTTTAACAAATACACTCTTCTTATTAAATGTACCTATAGGTCTTATAATAGCGCTAATATCGTCTGTATTAGCGTTTTTAAGCTTATCTAGAGTATCATACTTACTAAATAATATTTTAGTTACTTCATTTACTCTTTTATCTGTAGTTTGTGCACTTAAAACTACTGCTATTAATAGTTCATAATCTTTATTATAATTTAGTTCACATTTAGGATTTGGAAATAACTCATCTAAATAATCTAAGAATATATCATTATTCATTGTTTTCATCTAACCAGTTATATTCAATTATTTGTGGTTTCTCCTGTTTAGATTCTCTATATTTCTTTTTTCTTTTATCTACATCTTCAATAGTAGTTACTCCATCTTTATCCCAGTTATATAATACTTTATCTATATATCTAAGACTAAGTGCATCATTAGCTACTGCTTCTTTAATAGCGGCTTTAATTAATTCTTCGCTGTAGCCACTTTCTTTCCATGCTTTAACTAGTTCTATTTCTATAGGAGATAACTGCTTACCTATCTCCTTCTCTAGTAAAGAAAATATATCATCCATATTATCTTTTGATTCATTTATTTCTTTAGTAGTCTCAGAGACAATATTAAGGCCCATTTTCTCATAAAAACCATCTAGAGAGATATACTCTTCCATTATACCTTTATCGCTCTTAATAACCTTTATATCGATTAAATTACTACTAGTTAATTCAGTAATATATCCCATGATAGTTTTATCACTAACACCTAGTTCTTTAGTTATTCTAGGAACATCAAAACTAGTCATATTACCTTTACCTCTTAAATACATAAGAAAGATAAAACTATCTACAGTAATCTTTAAACTAGGTAACAACTTATACATATAAAGAGGTATTACTATTTCACCATCTTTAATAGTTTCAATTATACTATCGTATTTCATATATACCCCCAAATCTATTATCTATATTTATCTACAATATATTTTATTAAAACTTCCTTTTTATTTCTTAAACTTCCACGAAGAATACTGTTAGTAATATCTTCGTATATTTCTCTATATAATGGTCCAGGATTTCTATTAAGAGCACTCTTAATATCATCACTAGTTAAATCTATATCTTTTCTACTATATATAGGAAGTGAATCATATAAAGATGCTACTTCACTCTTATCTACCCCAAGAATATTAGCAGCTTCTTGATTAACATATAATCCATATTTATATAGAGAATAAATATCTATCTTATCTTTAGCAACTATTCTAATCTTATCTATTAGATCTCTTTCATTAGCACTAAACTGATATCCTTTAGCAAAATCTATACTAGCCCATACTCCTAGTAAATCAGACTTTAATACTACTTTATCTAATCCCTTTAATTCTAGATCTTCATCAAGTCCTAAATCAATAAGTAAAGATACTCCATACTTAGAGTTAGTACTAGCAAATATCTTATCTAATTCTTGTTTCTTTCTAGAATAAGACAAGCTTCTAAGTGAAGAAGAATATTTCTTAATAGATTCTTTTACTTCTTTACTAAGTTCAAAATTTAATATAGTAGCAAATCTTATCGCACGAAGTATTCTTAAAGAGTCTTGTTCAAATTTAAAATCACTACTACCTACCGTATTAATAATATGATTATCTATATCTTCTTTACCACCTAGTAAATCGATTATCTCTCCTTTAGCATCTATACATAGAGTATTCATCCTAAAGTCACGCCTTTTTAAATCTTCTACTAAATCATCTATATATTCTATTTCGATAGGTTTTCTATTATTTATATATCTTATTTCTCTTCTAAAAGTAGTTATCTCAAATCTATTATTCTTGTAATACAAAGTAACTGCACCATACTCTTCATTAGGAAGTGCAGAATTCTTAAATATCTCAAGAATTTGTTTAGGAGTAGCATTAGTAGATATATCTACATCAGTTGATTCTATTCCTAAAATATAGTCTCTTACGAAACCACCGACAATATAAGCTTTAAATCCATGAGACTCTATCTTTTGAAGAACTTTTATAGAGGCTTCAAACATCCTTAATCACCACTTTAATTATAACACGTATATATTCAAATTATCTTGTAAAATAAAGGATAATTGTGAAAAATTGTGTATATTTATATTATTTGATATAATTTCCTTGGAGGATAACTATGTACGAGTTTAAAAAATTAGATAATGAAGTAATCAAACTAATTACAGATGACGTATTCTTACTTAAAGATAATAAGAAAGTAAACATATCCGCTATAGTAACTAACAAGAGATTAATACTTCTAGATTATGAATCTAGAGACAACAACTACGAAGAAGCTTTAAGAACTGGTTTAAATATGGATTATATCAAGAGAAAAGTACCTATACTTATAGTAAACAATGAAGATATCAAAGAGATAAAAGAAACTAGGTACTACGATAAATATACTCTTAATAATGATTCTTATTTCAATATAGAAAATAAAGAGATCTTAAAGTTCTATATAGACAAAATAAAAGAAGCTTAATGCTTCTTTTTTAATTACTTATTAACTACTTCTTTTAGAGCAGTTCCAGCTTTGAAAGTAACAGCCTTTCTAGCAGCAATTTTAACAGTTGCACCAGTTTGAGGGTTACGTCCTTCTCTAGCTTTTCTCTTAGTAACATTGAATGTTCCGAATCCAGCTATAGGAACTCTTTCACCTTTCTTAAGTGCACCAGTAATTGTCTCGAATACTGCATCTAAAGCACGAGTTGAATCTGCTTTAGTTAATCCAGTTTTCTTAGCTACTGCTTCTACTAAATCTGATTTTTTCATTAATAATACCTCCATTTTTAAGCATGCTATATGCTTACATATTCAAATTATCATATTTTATAACTAAAATCAACATTTTATGCTTATTTTTAAGCAATTTACATCAAAAAATTACTTATTTTTCATAAAAAAAGAAGAGTTTTACTCTTCTTTATTTCTTTATTGCATTAAATAGGAATGTATTGATAAATCTTTGAGTTAATTGTTCGTTTAATTCTCTTACGAAAATACCGATAATTCTATTGTTTTGATCATTATCTACAAATGATGCTATTTCCTTAGCATAGCTTATGTTAGATAGGTATTCTTTGACATTAACACCCTTTCTAGCAGCTAAATTGTAATATAGATCAGTTATAGCTTTATATTTATCTTCTACGTATCCTAATAGATCTGGATAAGATCCCATTAAGATTCTTCCCATAAACTCACTTAATTTATCGAATTCGAATAAATCTCCTGAGTTAGATAACTTACCAGGTATATATTTAACGAATGGTAATGTTTCTTTAACAAGTAACTTACCATCTGGATGACCAAGTAAATCTTTAACAGAAAGTTTTTGAGATATAGCAAGTATCAATAAGTATAATCTTAGTATGTATGATAGCTCTACTCCTATTTCTGGTTTAAATTTACCATTAGCATATAACTCTGCTAATCCATTATATAATCCTTCATCTGGTACAGATAATACCTTTTGTAAGTCTTCTTCAAGCATTTGTTCAGATACAATTCTAATCTTGTTTCTAGTCTCTTCACTAGCACCAGCTATTAGAGTTTGTAATCTCTTCTTATTAGCATAATTCAATAAGTTTTGAAGTCTTTCTCTAAAGTCTATCTCCCAAGCTACCATTAAATTATGAATAAGTATTTGTGTATCAGTATCATTTAATCCTTCGAAGATTAAAGTTAATCTAACAAATGCATCATTATTGATTAAGAACTCTCTAAATCTAGGTGCATACGATGTATTAGTATATAAGTCGTTAACCTTAATATTATGTTTATTAGCATGATCTTCGCATACTTTCTTAATGCTTTCAATCTCTAAGAAGTTGAATCCTAATAATCCGAAGTTATTTCCCTTCATCATATCGTTAACGTTAGCATAAAGCATTTCGATCTTTAATGTAGCAAACATTCCTTGGAATACTGCATATTTATATAAGCAATGGATATAATACTTGATCTTATCAGCATATTGTCCTTGGCTTAATAAATCATCAATACTACATTTAAAGTATAAACTTAATACCTTTAATAATGATCTAAGTGAGAATAATGCTACTCCAGTAATGCTCATACCATGAACATTTACCATTTCTCCTCTATTAATTCTAGCCAATATCTCTTGGATATTAATATCTCTAGCACTATCTAGAGCTGCAAGTATTTGTTTTGCAGTAGCATATTCTTTAATGCAAGATCTAAGTGATTCACTTCTAGCAGGTATTGAATATAACTCAATATAACTACATCCATTTCTTCCTGCGAAGCCAATCATGTAATCTTTAAATGTTCTAACGCTGAATGGGTTAATTCCACATAATTCAGGGAACTTACCTTTCAACATATCGTAAATATATTTTCTTAATTCTTCTTTAGATAATCCTGCAAGAACTTTAAATACATTTAATACTCCTAGTAAATCATTCAATGCTGCAGCAAGTTCTTCATTGTGACTACCGTTTAATAATTCATTAATTGGTAATCCAGTTATCTGTTGTAAGTAATTTATAATGAAGTCTCTTACTTCCTTAGATATTGGAATTCCACCAATGTTAGGACTGTTAGGATCTAATAATCCTCTCATTGCATTGCAAATCTCTTCTGGTGATTTTCCTTGTAAGTTCTTAATTGCATCGTATGCGTCAGCGCAGCTTTCCATAAATGCACGTGCGCCAGAACTTTCTAGGAATCCTTCGACACCACCATATTTATCAAACAATGTTCCAAGTTGTAAGAACATTCCTTCTTTTTGAGCAAATGTTAAGTCTTTAAATGCATATGGCTCACCAGTCATTGCAAATTCAAACTCACTATTTGTCATATTTCCACATTCATTAACTATGTTCATTACTGCATCTAGAGCATTCATTCCTTTAGCTAGTGGTTCTGGATAATTTCCGCCAAGTAATTCTGACATTGAATATCCACCTGATCCTCCAGCTACTATTCCACTCTTCATGCTTTGAACTCCTAGTGAAGCGCTCTTATCAGAAAGTCCGCCACCACTAGATGCAGAAGTACCTTTGCTTCCTAGAGCACCAGCTACTCCAGCACCACCAGCAGCAATTGTTCCGATAATTGCAGCTAAAGCACCGATTCCTAGTCCTCCTTTAGCAACGTCTTTATTTCCGCCTGTTAATAATTCTTTTAATCCGGCAGCTGTACTTGATCCTAGTGCAGCATCTACTCCGTTATTATTGTGTAGTAAATCGTTTAATAGTTGTTCAGCCTCATCTGCAGTTATTGCAGAATCTACTGATCCATCGCCACCATCTATAGCAGCTCCTGTTTCAGCACCTTTAGACTGACCTTCAGCACTATCTACTGTTCCAGCAGATCCTACTCCACCACCAGTACTAGCACCTCCGCTACGTCTACCTGCGTCATCTACGTCAGATTTATCTCCATTAACATTTCCACCTGTGTCATCTGTTGATGATTGCTTTCCAGCGTCATCTACATCGTCTTTGTCTCCGTTTACGTTTCCACCAGTATCATCTGTTGATGATTGATGTCCAGCATCATCTACATCGCTTGTATCTCCGTTAACATTTCCACCAGTATCATCTGTTGATGATTGTCGTTTTGAATCATCTACGTCACTTGTTTCTCCGTTAACGTCTCCACCAGTGTCATCAGTTCCTGAACTTCCATCAGAATCGGAAACTCCTCCTGGCCCTCTATTAGCAGAACCAACTCCAGGGAATTTTCCCATCTGAGTTGGAGAATAAACCATACTACCTTCAAACTCTTTAAGTCCATCTAAATAATAGATAGCTGCATCTGCGATAGTAAGATTCTTTGTAGTCATAGCGCTAACAAATTCTTCAAGTTGTGCAAAATAAGTTGTTTCAATATAACTTGATTTTGGAATAGAGCCATCCAATCCACTAAAAGTAGTGGCCATCTCTTGGTTTCCGGCTTTATATGATTGAACTCCTGCCTTAGCAGAGTCTATATCTACGTCTATAATTGCCACTAGTTAGCACCTCCGTTTGCAGCAGCCAGTGCAGCAGCTAATTCTTGTTCTATACTTGAATAGTTTATAGAAACACTCTTAGACAAGAACGAAGTTAATGAAGAATATGACTTTTCAAAATTCTCTACACCAGTACTTATGTTTTCAAATTGTGCTATACATGCAGCTCCTTCTGGAGTTTTCCAAGCACCTGCTAATGGTTCGACATTAGTTGCTTGATTTTGTAATTTAGTTTTAAGTGGGTCGTATGCAGCAGCCATGCTACTCATGGCACCAGTAAGTTTCTCAGCATCGAAATCTATTCCTGCCATACTATGCACCACCCATCTTTGCTAGTGCAGCTGCTTGAAGATCATCATATGCCTTAGCACATTCTTTTATAAATTTAGAATAATTTTGTATTTCACCAATTAAGTCTCCAGTAGCTTTAGTAAATTCCCCAAATCTTTGGGCAAATATAGCACTATTGTTATCAGACCAACCACCACTTACTTGTCCTCCAGCACTAGATAAAGTACCAGATAAAGTTGAAAGTTGTGTTGCATCAGTATCAAGTTTAGATGCTACATCGACTAGCACACTCGTATCAACATAAGAAGCCATATAATCACATCCTTTTTAATACCACAAAAGTACATATAAAAATATACGTACTTATGGTAAAAATATTCAATTTTGTATATTAGTTACTACTTGCAAGTGCAGCAGCAAGTGCAGCACTAATTTCGCTTTCAGCATCTGACCATTCTTTTGAAGATTCTTTTAATTTTGTAGAAAATTCAGTTAATGTAGTCATAGCAGCTGAAATATCTTTAGTTCCGTTAGTAAGAACAGTCTCTAAAGTTGCCTTATTAGAGTCACCTTCTTGGAATTGAGATATTGCATCTCTACAAGCATTTTCTGCAGCTGTCTTTGCAGCTTCTAATGCATCTGCTTTAGCAGCTATTTGAGCAGCAAGTGAAGTGATTTGCTCTTGATCGATATCAATTGAATCTCCTCCACCAGTTAACATAATAAAATTCTTTTTAAATAGTTCCATAATTTAACCTCCCAATATTATTGAAGTGCAGTAGTAATGTTTCCAGATACTTGTGAAAGTATACGGGCAGTACTACTAAGTGTTGCAGCATGAGATTTGATTTCAGAATTAACCTTTTCAAGTGGTGCATCTGATCCTTCTCCAGTTCCAATAGCTTTCATAACCTTTGCACGATATGCATCAGCATCTGTTCCTATCCAAACTGACTCTGTCTTTTTAACTAAATCTCTTATTTCTTGAAGCGTTGTAGCATACTTTTGAGCTGCTGTATTTAAATCAGTACTTGCTGTTTGTACAGCCTCAAAGCTTTTTACTCTTAATGCCATAATATAAAACCTCCTTATTTTTATATCTAACAATACAATTTAATTATAATACAATTTCATAGTCAATACAAACAAAAAAAAGAGAATAGACACTATTCTCCACATATATTTTTATATTTTTCAATTTTTGCATTGATTTCAGTCATCTTTTTAGTATACTCAGCATCGCTTACTTGTCCTTGTGCATATCTAGTATCTAATAATTCTTTAGCCTTTTCTAGATTTCTTATAGCCTCTTTGTACATTCCATTTTGCTGAGATTTTAAATCAGTATTCCAAAGCATATTATTCTCCTCTATTTTTAAATTGTAATACGATTGGTGTTCCTTCTAAATCAAAACTCTCTCTTAGTTTATTTTCAAGATATCTTTCATATGAGAAATGTACTAGATGTTTATCATTAACATGGAAAGTAAACTTAGGAGGTTTAACTCCACTTTGATTAGTGAAATATATCTTTAATCTCTTTCCTTTATATGAAGGTGGATTATTAAGCATATAAGCATCATTAATTACGTCGTTAAGTACATTAGTTGGTATCTGTCTTTCTATGTTCTCACTTACTTTAAGTATTTCTGGCATTATAGTATGTATTCTCTTCTTAGTAGTAGCGCTAGTAAATAATACTGGTGCATATGTAATAAATTGGAATTCATTTCTAATTTTTTGAGTATATTTCTTAATATCTCCATCTTTAACTGTATCCCATTTATTAACCACTAGAATTAACCCTTTACCTTTTTCAAGAACATACTGTGCTATATGTTTATCGTGTTCTATGATACCTTCTTCTGCATTTATAACTAGTAAACATATATCACTTCTATCTATAGCTTTCATACTACGCATATATGAGTATTTCTCTATACTTTCGTATATTCTTCCTCTTTTTCTCATACCTGCAGTATCGATCATTACGAATTCTTCCCCTTCGTATTTCAAAACAGTATCTATAGCATCTCTAGTAGTACCTGCTACATCGCTTACTATAACTCTATCTTCATTAAGCATCGCATTAATTAAACTACTCTTACCTACATTTGGTCTTCCTATCAAAGAGAACTTAAGTCTAGTATCTTGTGCATAATCTTTCTCTTCGAAGTTAGATACTATCTCTTCTAATAGTTCGAAGAATCCAATACTGTGTTCTCCACTTACTGGTATGTATACATCGAATCCTAATTCATAGAAGTCATACATATTTTCTTCGCTCTGTTTGTTATCTACTTTATTGATAGCAACAATTACCTTCTTATTAGTACTTCTAAGCATGTCCCTAACTACAAAGTCATTACTAGTAAGTCCTTCTTTACCATCTACTACGAATACTATTACATCTGCTTCATCTATAGCTATTTGAGCTTGTACTTTAATATTAGTATTAAATTCTTCTTTAGAAGCATCTATACCACCTGTATCTATAATGTTAAATCTATATCCATTATATTCTGCTTCACTATAAATTCTATCTCTAGTTACTCCAGGAGTATCCATAATAATAGATATTTTTTCGCCAACTATCTTATTAAAGATAGTACTTTTACCTACATTAGGTCTTCCTACTAGTGCTACTATTGGTAATTTCATACTATCACCCCTCACTTCAGTGTTTATATTATAACAAAAAAAGATTAAAAATTAAAGGCTAATCTTATGGATTAGCCTTTTTTACTACTGTACAAGTACCTAACGTTAACATGTCTCTCCTACGAGAAGCACGCCTATTTTCAATTTCAGTACTTTTAATTTTAATAGTTTCTTGATCGTCTCTCGAAATAGCTTCCTCTAACTCGCTTTTAAGTTGAATCTCATCGAGCATATATAAACTACGTTCTTTAATATGCTCTTTGATTAGCCTGCTTATTTCTTTAAGAGTCTCATTTTCTTTGAAAGAATCTAAAATAAATGCTAAAGCAAGATCGACTTTCTCATAAAGTTTTTCTCTTCTAAAGAAAGTATTATCAATATTAATATCACTAAGTTCGGTTTTTAAGCGAGATTGGTTACCACTAGCTTCATCTAGCTCGTGTTGTACATCTTCCCCTTTTTCTCTTCTTGATAATAATTCTGATATTCTTTTCTTGCCTTCTTCTATTTCTTTGCTAAGTTCATTTTCTTTTTTAACATATGACACGTCTTTAAATAACCATGTTTCTAAAGCTTCATATCCGCTAATACCTCTTACGATTTTAGCTTCATCTTCAGAATCAAGTTCTTCGCTTTCTATATACGTAGGACTATCTACATATTCTAGTGCTTTACTATCGAATTCTAATTTGTAAACATCTCTATAATCTGCTAGAGCGTTAAATAGTGTTCCATGATAGAACCTTCTATCGGCTTCTGTAAGCCAATCTTTAAGAGTTAGTTTCTCTTTTTCAACTTCGTTATCCATATGTTCACCTACTCTAATTTATATTATATCAAATAATACAAATACTAACTAGCCATATTAAAATTATTTCTATTCATTTGTCTAACTTTTTGTCTTCCTCCAAATGACAGATCTTGGCTATCAATTGACTCCATGTCCTTAGCATTATCACGTTCTTGTTCTTGAGATCTCATAACTCTCATAGTAACAACAGATTGTGGGATGAATCTAACAGAGCCTTTGGCTCTTTCTTCCCTTCTCTTATTTACTGCAACATTAACTCCAGATAAAGCGTTTTGATAGTCTTTGCTATCTCTTTCATTTTCTTTACTTGAATGATCAGAAGTATATTCTTTTCGCTCTTTTCTTAAGTTAGTTTCGTCTTGCATGTAATTAATTCTACTCGTGATTGTTTCTTTCAAAGCGCTAGATAAACTTTGTAACTTAGAATCTTGAGTTTGGTCTTTAATGGAATAAAGGATAGCACATTCAACTCTTTCTTTTAATTTCTCTTTTTTAAAGAAATCAACATCTGCGTTTATTCTATCTTTTTCTTCCTGTACATTTAAACTAAGATTTCTAAGCAGCCCAATAGTAGGAT
>JAEEGL014271114.1_pt1 | contig 11611 bp, 11 predicted proteins | sample 9134231 | NCBI WGS metagenome assembly JAEEGL01 (sample SAMN16246548, study PRJNA631951) | gut metagenome | biome: gut microbiome; feature: rumen; material: fiber-attached | host: Bos | place: Iran: Karaj | collected 2018-10 | reverse complement strand
GTAGCATAATCAAGGATCATGAAAACAAGCAGTACCAGCACCGGCACGATCAGCGCATTAAGATAGACTGTCAGCGCCGCAAACGCCGCCGAAAGTACCGCCTGTAATCCTCTGTTTCCCATCGTAACCACTCCCTTAAAGTTTCATGATGATATTTCCGTTGAGCGCAAAAAACGCTTCGCCGTCAAGGTTGAATCGCGTTTTTGCAGTGACGTTGCTGCTGTCACAAAGTCCCTGTGCTGTTTTGACCTTCTGACCGCCCGAGGTAAGCGCAAGCCCATCTATGATCTCAACGTCCGTACCACCGACAGTATACGGCAGACGCACGGCAGAACTGTATATTTTTGTCATTGTGCTTTCGTCCGTCCAGAGAACAGAGCCGGGAATATCAACGCCACCGGAAAGGGAATTACTATTGTACCAGCTTACACCATCAGTCGTCAGGATAAATGCTGCCTTGTTTACTCCATTGCTATCAAGCAGATAAAACGCCGCCGCGTATGGATTTGCTGCTAAAATATATCCTATATATTTCGTGCTGTTGCTCACGCTGTAAGAATATTCTCCGATAACGTCATTTTCCTTTTTAATTGTAACCTTCACCTGCGTTGAGGATGTCATCTGTACAGTAAGCGTATATGTATCAAGCAGAGTAAATTCCCCCCCGATAACCGTTTCGCTGCTTTCGATATCCTCAACAAAAACTATCTCGTCAATGCTCTGTGCTGCCGTTTTGAGCTTTTCCTTGCACATATTTGCAAGCTCCGTAGTTGTAATGCTTCCGCCAAATTGCTGTTTATCGTATCCCATTAGTCAATATCCTCCTTTTCCATTGTGTATACGGTCGTATAAATGCTGTGCCCGACATCACTTATTTCTCCTGTGTAATGATCTCCCCTCGCCGGAACAGGAGGAGAAGGCGGACTGACCGCTCCGATATCGCCGCTCAGTACCGTCATTTTTATTATCTCCCCCGTCAGCGTCATGATATCACCGCCTTTGATATTCCGGGTATGATCCTCACCTCGCGGCATTCTATTACCCGGAAGTAATCGCTGCCGCTTTGCAGCCCGATATCGAACCAGTACTGTCTGCCCGGTATCAGCGCGCCCGTCTCAACCGGCGTAAGGTTCAGAACATATTGTCCGCCGCTGTAGCTCAGCGTCTTTTCGATCACAGCCCCCTCGCTCCCCCTGCTGTCTGAAAGCGCAAAGCGGACTGTTTCATTTGCATCGTATTCATGCGGCTGTCCGTTTTCGCGTATCACTACGCCAAGATTCAGGCTGTCACCCTGTATTATCTCAAACATTTCTTTCAATTCCTCCTTGCTGTCCCGTTCATCACATTATTGATAAGCCGGTTAAGTATCCTCGGTCTCTGCTTTCCGAGCGTGATCGTAACCCCTTCCCGGCCTGCCGAGTATGTAAACTTTGCTTCGGTGATGATCGCGGTATATTTATTTCCGAGAATTTTCTCTTCAATGGTCACTTTATCGCCGAGTTCATAGATCCTGCCGTAATCTCCCGCCGGAACGCTGATCTCATAGCTGTGTGTTTCCGTGTTATTCTCGACAGCTTTGAGCGCATAATCACGGATATCCTCTTCTACGCTGACGTCCGTTGCACATTCGCGCCTGTAAAGCCCCTGCGGGATATTGCTGTTGTCCCGGTAAACGATTTCTGTAACGTCCGCACGGGTCGCGTATACAGCATTATACAGATTGTTCACGCCGTGCTCAAAACTTACAGCCGTAATATTTCCGCGCTCCGCTGAAAATATCACCCTCGGCCTGACATTCTGGTCTATGCTTTTATCAACACATTTTTCAAGATATATATAAATTTTTCCGCCGAGCAGCCTTGTCCGGAACCCGATACCGTCCTCCCCGGCATCGTCGCACAGCTTTGTTGTGATGTCAAGCACATTTTCAAGTCTTGCCATATAATGGTCATTGTTAACCCCTGCTCCGGGTTGACTGCCGAAGCTCATCGGCACCGCTCTTTCGCTGTCGGCGGGAGCGATAAAGTTATTGTTGATATAGTGTTCTATGCACTGTGCCGTTGTTCCCTGAACCGTATCATAGCCCTGTGTCCCCGGCTCCTGCGCATCGGGGTTATAGGTTGAGACCCTGTAAGACAGGACTATCCCCAGATCGTGGCCGCTGAGTGTTATCCTTTTGTAATCATAACTCAGACTCTCGATCATAAACCAGTTTCCGCCGTAGTCGATGATCTCCCCTACCGCGAGCTTCCGGAGAATATCCGTATCAAAAGGAAGTACCATTGTAAACTCTCCCGCCCTGCTCCAGCACCGGGTAAATTCAAGAGAAACAAGATTTTCTGTAGCGAAAATGAAAAGCTCGGCATTACTTTTTATTCCGTCCGGAGAATTATAAAATTTTGCAAACATAGGATCACCCCCTCCTTTAACCTCATATGACCCCGAGGGCATAATCGTGCCATCTTATAGCCACTCCTGCGACGGAACAGAGAATAGTATTGTTTCCCGGCAAAAGCCTGATGCCTCCGATGTTATATTCCGGATTGATGCAGTTTGACCGGTCAGTCCCGCTGTCGTCCTTTACGGTGAACTCCTTTGTGTTGACCTCGACCCACTGAGCACCCGACGGAAAGCTCTGCAGTCCTATTACTGTCCCCTGCGTGACATTCCGGAAGAATGATGTATTCCCGTAAAATCGTATGATCATCGGCACCTCGACCCCCGAGCCCGAATAGACCGTAAATTCCGTGTAGTCAAGTGTCTGGGCTGTATGCATGACGTTTCCTCTCTGCCACAGCGGATAGTCAGCGTAGAATGTGGTATCCCACTGCCAGACGTAGAAAACATCTGTTCGTTTTATGACCGGCATTTCCGTCGGCCTGCACCTGATCGTGTACGTTGCAAGCTCCGTCCGGACTTCAAGCGTGCCCTCGATCAGCGGGCTGAGCATCCTCACGACCCTTTCGCGCAGATCGGCGTCATCGTCAAGATCAACAAGCTTGAACCGGCACGGGATGCTCCTGCCGGCAAGATAAACGGATGATGTCTTTGTCCCGTGAGCGCTCATAAGCTGCTCGCTGCTTGATATGCTGCCCAGACCGCAGCAGTCGATCTCCTCACAATACAGCCGCCTCCCGTCAAAATCAAGCTCCCCGAGAGAATTTTTGTATTTTACTCTTTTCAGATACATTTTTTCTGTCTCCTTTTTTTATGCACTGTAAAGCTTTGAGATCAGCTGATTGATAAGCTGATCGTTGGACATATTGCCCTGTATGATTTTGATATTCTGGGTCGTCGAATTGCCTGCGACCTGCTGAGCCGCTGTCTGATTGCCAAGAATAAATGCAAGGCGGTCGATAAAACTCCCGAGAACATCCTGCAAACCCTCTATCGCCGCCGAGGTTCTCTCTTCTATCGTCTGATAGTTTGCCTGAATGTCCTCTTTTTTCTTTTCCTGCTCCCGCTCAAAATCGGCTTCGGCCTGCTCATTGAGTATATCCTGCTTTTTCCGGAGGAGGCTTTTTCTCGTCAGATCGTCTATGTGGCTGTATTTAAGCTGCGCATCGATCTTGTCGATCTCGTCCTGCCGCTTTTTATCGGCCTTGTCCTCCTGCCTTTTTTTCATTACGGCGTCTATTGCCGCGATCTCATCCTCCGCCGCCTTTTTGGCTGCCTCAGCCTCTTTTTTGTAGCCCTCTGTTTTTTTATTGACTTCCTTTTCAAAGGCGGCCTGTGCAAGCTCATATCCCTGCCTTCTCTGCTCCTCCGTCTGCTGCTCAGCCTGCTCGCGCTGCTTTTCCATCTCCTCGGTGATGTTTTTGTTAAGTTCAAGGATCCTCTTGTCAAGCTCGTATTCCTCGTCCTTCGTCAGCTTCATCTCGCTGCGCCACCTGTTGAGCATTTTCAGCCGGCTTTCATCATCAAAGCCGTTAAGCCCCAGAGCCTCTCCTCTGTCAAGCCAGTTCAGCAGAGCCGAAAGCTGTGTTTCGCCCTCAGCATAAACGCCCATTTTATCTACCTTAAAGGATGCCTTGCTGCTGCTTTTATCTTTCTCGCTTTTTATGGCCTCCTCATAGGCGTATATCTTCTGTGCGATGGTCTCTTTCTCTTTTTTGGTCAGACCTTTGAGCGACTCCCAGTCCTTAAGCTTCGTGACCGCCGTTTTCTTGCTTATCTTGTTCCTGCTGAGCGCATTACTGAGCCAATCCAGCCGGGATTCAAGCAGACTGCTGCCCTCGCCATATACGCCCCACATATTGTAGCTGTAGGTCTTTGCCTTGCCGCCTTGATCCTTCTGGCTGTATTCGTATATTTTTTGTTTAAGGCTTTCCTTTTCGGCTGCCGTCAATCCTTTGAGCGACTGCCAGTCCTTAAGCTTCGTGACCGCCGTTTCTTTGCTTATCTTGTTCCTGCCGAGCGCATTATTGAGCCAATCCAGCCGGGATTCAAGCAGACTGCTGCCTTCGCCATATACGCCCCACATATTGTAGCTGTAGGTCTTTGTCTTGCCGCCCTGATATTCGTAAATCTTTTGTTTAAGGCTTTCCTTTTCGGCTGCCGTCAATCCTTCGAGCGACTGCCACTCCTTAAGCTTTTTGACCGCCGTTTTCTTGCTTATCCTGTTCCGACCGAGCGCATTATTGAGCCAATCCAGCCGGGATTCAAGCAGACTGCTGCCCTCGCCGTATACGCCCCACATATTGTAGCTGTAGGTCTTTGTCTTGCCGCCTTTATGTTCAAGATCATAGATCCTCTGGTCGAGCAGGTACTTTTCCTCCTGTGTCAGGGTCAAATCCTTCCCCGCCACAAGGTTTTTTCCCTTCCGGTAGTTTTTGAGGAAGCTCAATTCCGTTTTTTCATCGATCTTTCCGAGAGATTTCGCCCGGTCGAGCCAATTCAGGGTGGCGTCAACGGGCGAGCTGCCGGACGCATATACGCCCATGTAGTTCTTTTCCCATTTCTTATTACCGCCCGAACCTCCGGAACCGCCCGAGCCGCCCGAACCTCCCGAGCCGCCCGAACCGCCCGAGCCTCCCGAGCCTCCCGAACCTCCCGAGCCGCCGGTAAACTTTTCGAGTTGCACTGGTGTAACAGCTTTTTTACCGTAAGCCTTCACTACGTCCCTTGCAAGTTCCTCGGTAAATTCATCGCCATCAAAATTCGCGATATCAGCCGCCGCCTTGTTTATGCCTCCGAGCGCCTCCTGCAATTCCTTTTTGTACTGCCCGTATACGCTGTGTTCCTTGCCCTCGTCAAAATACATTTTTCCGTTATAAATAACGTAATTTCTGCCGTCACTGACTCCGGGATTGTATTTTTTATACACTTCCTCGCGCTTTTGGCGCGCTTTTTCAAGAGCCTTGTCAAGCTTTTCCTGCACTGCGGCCTTTGCTGCCGCAGCAGTTGTGAAATTCTGCAGGTCGATGCCGTAATGCTCTTTGTATTTTTTGATCAGTTCCGCGCTTACATTTGTCATGTCAACTTTGAACTGACCCTGCGCAAGTTTTTTAAGCGCTACGGCACTGTTGTAATTTTCGACATCATCATCGTAATGCTTTTTCAGCCCGTCTATGATCTTCCCGACGTCCCCGACGCCGCTTATATAGTCGTTTACCGCATCGGTAAGGTCGGGATATTTTTTGATGATGCTGTTAAGGGTGCTCAGGCTTACTCTGCCGTTGTCCTCGACTTCTTTTTTTGTTTTTTCGATCAGGCTTTTGACGCTCTCGATATCTCCGAGAGCATCAGCAACGGCGTCCGCTCCGGCCTTAGCCGCCTTGTCGATCTCTTCCTTGCATTTTTTTATTTCATCACGGTATTTTTTCTGTTCGGTCTGAAGCTTTCCGAGTTCCCCGACCGCCTCGTTGTATGAGCGTTTCAGCTGCTCAAAACGCTCCCATGCACCATCCTCCGAGAAATCAATTTTATGCATCTGCCTGCGGTATTCCTCGCACTGCTCTCTTGTGCTTTTGATAGCGTCCTGGTTGAGCTTCAGCGCTGTATTTGCCGCCGTCAGCTTTTCTTCTAAGGAAACCTCGCTTTCAGCTGTTTTCGCCGCCGCCTTGTCAAGCTCTGCAAGCTCCTCCGCCGCCTGTTCCGCCTTATTTCCGGCGTCCTCTGTGGCCGCCCCGGTCGATGTCGTCTTTTTTGCAAACTCACCTGAGGATTTATCCGCCGCCTGAGTGGTCTGGTCAAGTGCTTCTAACTGACTGTCAAATTCCTCGGCGGCCTTTTCGCTGCTGCCCATACCCTCAGCAATGTCTCTGATGGCATATGCCGCCTTTCTGCCCTGACTATAGTAGCCTGACCATTCCGCGGTCAGCCTTTTAACGGCTTCTTTCTCCTTATTCAAATAGACCTCTTTATCCAATTGCAAAGAATTGGCTTTGAAATAATCCTCTTTTTCAATTGCTTCATCTATCTGCTTTTGGTAATCCTCTTCGTACTTATTTATTTTTTTCTGTTCTTCGACGATCCTTTCCCGTGTCTCCGCAGCCGCTTTCAGAGCTTCGTTGTATGACTTATACGCCGCCGTCAGCTCTTCCTTGTTGGCTTCAAGCGCGATCTGTTCCTTGAGCTTTTCGATGTAAGCATCAACATCCCCGGTCAGGTCTTTATACGTACCGTCCTTGTTTTTCAGCTCGTCCGTGCTCACCCCCATCGTCTTTGCAAGTTCAGCAGCGATGGTGTTAAGCTCCTTTTTTTCCTCTGCTGTCAGGCTTACCGAGTTTCTGAGACCGTCGTAACGGTCTTTCAGGGTCTGCAGAACGGATATATCCGCCTGTGTCTGCTCCGTCCTTTCGGCTGATGCTTTTTTTGCGTTTTCAAGCGTTTCCAGACAGTTCTTCGTCTCATCGTTCAGGTTTTTTGATGCGTTCGCAGAGCTTTGCGCCATTGCCGCATATGATACCAGACCCATTGTCAGCGCACCGACTAAAGCAAGCAGCAGTCCCATGGGATTTGCCGCCTGCACGGTATTCAGCACGCCCTGCGCCGCTGCAGCCTCCTCAGTTGCGACAGTCAGCGCCTTAAAACCATTGACGACCCCCTGTACTATGCTTGTCGCCGCTAATGACGCTTTATATGTAAGAAACGCCGTCCCCGCCGCAACAACAATAGGCACAAGCGTGTCCAGATGTTCTATCAGGTTTTCGAGTGCCGGCACTCCCTGCTTCGTTATCATCTGCACCAGACCGCGAAGAGGACCCTCGCCGTCCTCATATATTTTAAGGGCAAGCTCCTCAAATGCCGACTGCATCGTCTTCAGATCGCCCGCAAGGTTATTGCTCATGGTTTTTGCCATGTCCTTCGACGTCCCGTCACACTGCCGGAGTGCATCTGCGTAGTCCGTCAAAGACTGCCCGCTTTCCCTGGCGCTGTCCGACAGTCCTTTGAGTATCGTCTGCAATCCGCTGTACTGGTTCGTGCCGGCGATCGCCTTCGCAAGCGCCGCCTGCTGCTTGTCATTCATTCCGTCGAATGCGCTCGTCACAAGCTCCAGTATCTCTGTCAGGCTTTTGAGGTTATTGTTTTCGTCAAAAATCTTTATTCCCAGGCTTTCAAGCTGTGACGCGCATCCCTTTGTGTCTGTCGCCAGTCGCGTCATAAGCGTGTTGAGCGTTGTTCCGGCTTCTCCGCCCTTTACTCCGGCATTTGCCATGGTCATAAGCGCCGCCGTGACCTCTTCAAGCGAGAAATTCATGCTTGCCGCTGTTGCCGCGCAGTTTTTATATGCTTCCCCGAGCTGTGTGACATTTGTGTTGCTGTTCGACATAGCGTAAGACATTACGTCAGCAAAATGCGCCGCGTCATCAGCGGAAAGCCCGAAGGCAGTAATGTAATCCGTCACGATATCAGAAGCGCGTGCAAGGTCCATTCCGCCCGCCGCCGCAAGATCAAGCACACTCCCGAGCGCTTCAATGCTCTGGTCGGCGTCCCAACCCGCAAGCGCCATATATTTAAGCGCCTGCGCCGATTCAGTTGCAGAAAATTTGGTAGTCGCGCCGTATTCTCTCGCGGTCTGCTCGAGCTGCCGGAGCTGCTCCGCGCTCGCTCCCGATATTGCCGCGACCTCAGACATACTTGACGAGAAATTCTGTCCGACCTGGATAACGGTTTTTCCGACCTGTAAAAGCTTTTGTGACAATGCTTTCAGCGTGTCAGCTGTCAGATGTGCAAGCGTCTCTTTCAGCACTGTCCAGTCCTTATTACCCTGAACGACGCTTTTGCTCGTTTCGTTGATCGTCTGACGCAGTGACGTCTGTTCCGTGCGCAGCTGTGACAGCCTGAGCTTCTGCTCCTCGATCGTCTTGTTATACTGCTCTATCTTCTTTTTGTCGTCCTCGGTCAGCTCCTTGCCTTCCTTGGTCTTTTTATTCAGTGCGTCAATTTCCTTTTGCGCTTCCTTTATTGACTTGTTACAGTCCTTTTGCTTGTAGGAATTGTCGATAAGAGCCTTATTGAGCGAATTCAGCTGATTTATAACCTCCGAAACGCCCTTTGTCAGACCGCTCGAATTGCTCGAAAATTTCACCGTCTCGCTTCTTGTTTCCGGCATCGTATTCCCCCCTTCATAAATAAAAAAAGCACCCCGCTTTACGCCGAATGCTTAATGATATTCTGTTTTTTAGTCATCATCAAACTCCCGCACGATAACGGGGCGCTCCTTAAGCCCCTTTGCCTCCATATAATAATTGATCCGGTCGTCTATTTCCCGGTAGGTGCTGCGCCACCATTCGGCATCGCTGTTTCCCATCTCGTCACAAAATATAGCCTTTGTATGTCCGATGCAGCTGTAATATCGTTTTCCCGCCGGCGGATTTGCTGCCTCCGGTGCTGCTCCGGATGACGGAAAGGCCTGTGCAAGAGCTTTTGCAAGCTCCGCAGCCAGGCTGATAAGGTCTCTGTCGAGCACGCTTTTTTCAAGCTCCGCGATATCCGGCGTAACTGCCAAAAAATCCCGCCGGTTGACGGCGGGATAATTGGCGGGAAGCGAACACATTGCCGCTCTGGCAAACTGCAGAATATCTTCTCTTGTCCATTCTCGCGGATCGCTCATGTCCTCTACAGGCCGGTAAAGTTCCTCCAGGCATAAAAGCGCATTAAGGCAGAACCGCACCCGGTATTCCTCTCCCGCGATATGAATGATATTATATTGTCTGTCTATTTCCCTAAGCATAGTGCCGCTCCTTTTCAGATTCAGGGATTGTCAGGCTCCGGGGGTGCTGCCTCGTAATTGATCTCCCATGTTTTCTCGATCGCAACTTCAAGTGCATCCTTGACTATGCACTTGAAGTCATAGATACCGACTGTTCCGGGAGTTACCGCAGACATAGCAGTCGTTACACCCTCTCCGCGCGCCTGCCATACGTTACTGCCGCGCTTCTTGTAGTAATAGCTGTAGGTGTACGGTGTAGTGCCGCCGCTTGCGGAACCGGTGATGATCGTTGCATCGCCCACCGTGCCGGTCGCGCCGCTGAGAACGGTCGTTCCGTCAACGCTTATCGTAGATGTGTTCATCATAGCATTGCCGCCGATGAAATCAGGGTTTGCCATCCAGTTTGCGATGAAAGCCGCTCCTGCCTCGGTCGTCGGGTCAACGCCCCTCACCTCGGCTTTCAGACCCTCAACGCTGCTGCTCTGGCTCTGGAAATACGTTCCGTTTACGGTAAGGGTCGTAAACGTCGCCTGTCCGCTTTCGTTTATCTGCTGTGTCGATCTTTCATAAGGCGCGAATTTTACCTTGAAATATTTGTACAGATTCACCTTGCCGTCACTGCGGTCTGTGATGAACGCTGTTCTGACGCATGGCGTCTTTTCCTTGCCGGTCGTTATTACGACGTTTCCGCTTGCTACCGTCCTGCCGAAAAGCAGAGTTTCCTCGCTCGGCAGCAGGTCGCTCACTCCGAGCGTAAGATTGCCCGTTCCTGTTCCCGTATACGTCTCGACAACGACGCCGTCGCTTGCCGCCGACTGCGTATTCGACTGGAGCTGATCTCCTATGTTTTTCAATCGTTCACCGAACTCCACGGCAGCGCCGCACGCCTCTGTGTCCTCGTCAACTATCGGCCATACAACAAGACCTCTTGCATTTACTTCTGATTTTACTTTTACATTCATGTTGATTCTTCCTTTCGTTTTTTTGATTTTAACCTCTCCACCATTGCTTTGCAATGGTCCCCCTCCCCTAAAGGGGAGGCTTTTCTTTCTCTCCGACAGAACTCCCGTGACCCCAGTAATAGCCTCCCCTTTAGGGGAGGTGTCAGCCGCAGGCTGACGGAGAGGTCCAGGTTTCATATGTATAAAAATCTATTATCCTCCTGAACCTCTGAGGAAAATCGCTGTCGCTCATATAATTGCACCCTGCAAAATATATGCCGTTTTCCTCAAACAGCGAAATGATATCCGTCTTTTTGTCATCGACAGCCGCAGTATTCCTGCCGATAACGTTGACCGTCACTGTATATTCTACCGTCTCGATCTTACCGTCAAGACGGCTCTTTACCCTGTCATACAGTGTGTATACGATATACAGTTCCGGCTCTTTTCCTGATGCAAAGGTCGGCATCCTTGCATAATACGGCACCCCGAGCAGACTGAGTATGCCGTTGATTTTGTCGTGTATCATTTTTCGTCATTCCTTTTCTTGACATACGTATAAATACGTGTTATTATGGTTATCAGAGGTGAGCGTTATGAATTATGCCGAACTGAAAAAGAAGCTCAAAGCAGGCGGCTGTTATAAGCTTGACGAAGGCAAGCGACACGAGCGCTGGTACAGCCCCAAAACAGGCGAAACCTTTTCTGTCGGTCGTCATAACGGTCAGGAAGTCGCATCCGGAACTCTTTCTTCCATAAAGAAAGCATCCGGTCTCGATCTCTGATATTTCATCAAAAAACCACGGAGGTGTTCAGCATGGCAAAATATGTATATCCCGCCATTTTTACACGCGAGGGTGATCTTTATACCGTCAGCTTTCCCGATATCAGAAACTGCTTTACTCAGGGCGAAGATCTGAACGACGCCATTGATATGGCTAACGACGTTCTCTGTCTCACTCTTTATCACATGGAAAAAGACGAGCAGCCCATCCCCGAGCCTACCGATATACGAGATATCCGTTTTGATCCGGCGGACAGCTTTGTATCTCTTGTGTCCTGTGATACTCTCGAATACCGCAAATTCTACGAAAAGAGATCGGTCAAAAAGACACTTACCATTCCCGAATGGCTCAATACCATCGCCGAAAAGTCAAATATCAATTTTTCAGCCACCTTGCAGGATGCTCTTATCCGCAAGCTCGGTCTCAATTCATGACCATACCGCCCTTTCCGGGCGGTTTTTTTCTTTCTAAGCCGCGCAAGCGCCCCTATGCCTTACCCGTTGAACGCCTTGTCAAGCTCCTGCATTATAGTGTCGATAACCGTTTCAACAGCCTTTTCCCTGACATTATCAAAGCCCCTGCGTATATGCGGCTGAGGCTGTATCGTGCCTTTGCTGACTTCGACTTCCTTGCCGTTTCGCACCTGCGTCATGGTCGGGCTTGTGTGTCCGGGGCTTTGTCCCGGTCTGCCGTATTCCATGACCGTGCCGACCCAGCCGGGCGCAAAG